>FSUE01000129.1_pt1 | contig 34605 bp, 29 predicted proteins | sample 1637031 | NCBI WGS metagenome assembly FSUE01 (sample SAMEA3914819, study PRJEB12502) | metagenome | biome: forest; material: soil | place: Canada | collected 2010-06-26 | depth 0.3 m | reverse complement strand
GGTGACGTGCCGCACCCGATAAGGGACGCTGTAGCCGCGCCGACCCCGAGGGCCCAGTGCATCCAAGGCGTCGGCTTGAAACTCATGAGCTCGTTTACTGCCAGTAGCGGTCCTCGCGAAACCGGGTCACACCCACGTGCTGTGCTGGAGCTCGACGAGCTCTCCTCCCAGACTACGCCGAGCCGAGTGGCGTCACCCACACGCCCACGTCCAGGGTCGCCCCGGCGGGTCCGATGAAGGAGCCCTCCACGGGCGGCACGGACTCAGGCAGCCTGGCGACAGCGACGGCGATATGGTCGGTGCCGATGACCAGTCCGGTGGTGGGGTCGAAGCCTTTCCAGCCCGCACCAGGCAAGAAGACCTCTGCCCAGGCGTGCGTTGCCCCGTAGTTGGCGGACGAGGGCGGGGTGTTCAGGTAGCCACTAACGAAGCGGGCGGCGATCCCGAAGCAGCGCGCCGCTTCCATGAAGAGGGACGCCCAATCGCGGCAAGAGCCGGTGCCAAGGGTGAGAGTCTCGGCAGGAGTCTGCACGCCGGACTCTTCGCGCACTCGATAGGAGAGGGATTGATTGATGTGCGTATTGAGGCGTTGCAGCAGCGCGAAGGTGTGGATGGGTTCGCCCGCTCGCCAGAGCGCGCTGACCCAGCCCGCAAGCGCCGCCTGTTCGTCCGCGCTGCGAACCGCACCTGTCATGTACGGAGACAGCACGGCCGCGTCTTCGGGCGTGTAAGCAAACGGGTAGTCGGCGGCATGGTCCGCCAGCAGGAAGTCGAATGGCGCCTGGTTGTATTGCTGAACGATGACGTGGCTCTCGATCGCGAGCTGGCTGGCGGGCAACTCGAACGTCGCCACCGCGACCGAGTTGTCTTCCACGTCGCGACTCCAACGGAGACTGGGCGCGGGCGTGATACGGATGCTGGCTGACTCGACGCGGAGCTCATGGCCCTCCCTCGGGCGCAGCCGCAACCTGTGAGGCCCGAGCTGCACGGCCGCGGGGAAATTGTAATACGTACGGTGGAGAATCTCGTAGCGCTGCATGCGTGCGCTCAGCATACTCCGCAAACATCGCAGGCCTTGTGTCGCGGAACTACGCTAGTCAACGTCACGCTGGAAACGCTGGGGACTTCGACGTGGCTCCGGGACCGCACGATCATGCGGTGGGGACAGACCACCTAGATTGTCTCGTCCGTGCGATATTGCGCTCGGGTGGATCGCAGCTGCAAATGGGCAGCCAACGAAACGCGCCTGAATCTGAGCATAAGCATGTCGACGGTGTTCGTCCGCAACGTGATCACCTTGGTTGGCTTGTCACTAGCCCTCCCGAGCGCGTGCAGCAGCGATGTCGAGAAGATACCCGCGCGGACGCCCGACGACGACGGAGGCGAAGCCGGAATGCCCTCGAGCTCGGCGACTGGCGGGGAAGCGCCGGGCGCCGGCGGCGAAGCCGCGAGCGCGGGTGCTGCAGGTTTGCCCACTCCGGAAGGTGGCAGCCCAGCTGGTGGTGGGCAAAGCGATGGTGGGGCGGCCGGGGCTGGCAACATCTGCCCGGGGGTCTCGCCCGATACCGATGCCGACGGCATCCCCGACGCCTGCGACGACGACGACGACAACGACGGCTTTCCGGACACCGACGACCCGATGCCGCTCGACGCTTCGGTGCCGGGCGATTTCTCGACGCCGGCCGCAATCCTCGCGGATTCGCGGGTCAAGGCGGCGCTCGAAGGCGCAGCGGCCAAGGGCCTCAACGTCGCTACGCATCTGGAAACCGATGCGCCAGACATCACCGGCTACTACGTCCTCGGCGACGGCGCTGGCACCTTCGTGGCGACCGGCAACAACGTAGGCATCGGCACCCACCGCATCGGCTACGAGCTGCGCTACACGACGCACCCGGACACGACGACCGTCGACTCGGCCGATGTCGGATTCACCAGGGGTCGAGCCGACGTGTTCGAGCTGGCCAACGGACAGCTGCTCCGGGGCACCGCCAACGAAATCACGATCTATGCCCGCGTGAAGTCCGCCTGCACCACGGGTAACGCCAGCTTCACCGTCTGGTCGATCGCCATCATCTCGGCAAGCGTGGACTCCGCGACCGGAAGCTGGACTTCGCACGCAGAAGTTGGCGTGGACGTCCTGACACAAGGCACGGCCGGTTGCCGCTCCCAATACATCGCCAACTTCGCCACCGTCGGAGGCTGGTACGGAGTCTCGACGCCGGTCGCGACGAAGACGGCAGTGAGCGCCCTGAAGTACATGTGCAAAGACGAAGGCATTGGCTACGTCCCCACCGAAACGTGGACCCGCTCCGACGGCTCGGCATGTCAGTGCACGACCAACTTCGGCGTCTCGTGCAAGTAGAACGCTGGAGAATATTCGTGTAACCGCCGCAGCACGACCGATTCAGCCACTTGGCCGACACGCTCCGGCCCCGAGAATGCGGCGCGTGCCGGCGCAAGTCGTAGAATGCCAGCCCTGCCAATGAAGGATGCTGGGTTCTGCCGATGAAGCGTGATGCGTCGCCTGAAACTGGCCGACGTTTTGGTGACTACCGAGTCGTTCGGTTGTTGGCACGCGGCGGCATGGGGCGCGTGTTCGAGGCGGAGCACGTGTCGACGGGGCGCGTGGTTGCGATCAAGTTGCCGGATGCTGCGGCGTCGAGCGATCCAACTGCCTTGCGACGGTTCCGCGCCGAAGGGCGGCTGTTGGATACGGTCCGCCATCCGAATATCGTGCGCGTGTTCGAGGTTGGCTTCGAAGGCGATTGCCCCTTCATCGTCATGGAGCTGCTGCGGGGCGAAACCTTGCGCGCCAAAGTGGAGCGCCAGGGCCCACTGCTGCGCAGCGAGGTGGTGGAGCTGTTCATCCCGATCTGCGACTCAGTCGCGACGCTGCACGACGCCGGCATCGTTCATCGCGATCTGAAGTTGTGCAACGTCATGTTGACGGAGAAAAACGGCGATTTGGTGCCGATGATCCTGGACTTTGGCATCTCGAAGGATCTGGTGGCTGCCGGAGGCACGTTGGGTGCGCAGACGCAATCGGGCGCGTTCGTCGGCACACCGCGCTACTTGTCACCCGAGCAGACGCTGAACCCCAAGGCTGCGAGCCCGCTCAGCGATCAATATGCCGTCGGCATCATGCTCTACGAATGCTTGACCGGGCAGAGCCCTTTCGCGGCCGAGGTGCCGTATGCGCTGATGCACGCGATCTTGACCGCGCCGGTCATTCCGCCGAGCCAGGTTGAACCGCGCGTCGATCCGAGCTGGGACGCGCTCGTGCTACGCGCCATGGATCGCGATCCCCCCGGACGCTTTCCCAGCTTGCGAGCTTTGGCCCGAGCGCTGCGGGAGCAGGCCTCGGTCGGCGTGGGTGCGCGCCAATCGCCCGAGCGGACGACAGCCGGTCGAACGTCGCAGGCGCCGCCGTCGAGCGGGCCGCCCGCTGCCGGTTTGGCGCGGGTTGCCGCGGCCAGCACTACCGTTCGGTCGGGCACGCTGAACCGCGGTAGCGGCAGTGCGGCGGCGTCGAGTCGCAACCCGGCACCGCATGGACCGGCGGTACCCACGCCGCTAGCTCCGACCGAGCCGTTTCACGAGGTGACACTGCTCGAACCGCGCGTCGTGCTCGTGCGCCGTTCAGGGCGTCGGTTCGAGAACGAGACCGAGGTGGCCGAGGAACGCCGGCGAATCGGCGCTGCGCTCGACAAACTGGGTCGCCAGCGCAAGCGACTGCTGGTGGATTCGCGGCGCGCTCCGCTCAGCGGCGATGATCGGCTGGCGACCGCCTTTATGGCGCTGCGCGAAGAGATTGGGCGTGATTTCGAGCGCACCGCGGTCGTGGTCGACACCAAAATTGGCATCTTGCAGGCCAATCGCCTGAACCGTGAAACCACCGTCGACGGAGCGCTGGCCGCCTTCGAGAGCGAGTCCGAGGCCTTGGCCTTCCTGAGGAAGTAGTTTTCTCGCGGCTGTTCAGACGATCGCCAGCAGCGCGTTGGTGACGGCGGTGATGTCGCTGGACTCGCTGCGAGCAATCAGACTTGCTGCCATGCCCAACGGGCCGCCGGGTACGATGATACTCGACGCCAAGAGCGCTACGCGGCGATCCAAGCTCAAGATCGAGCGCGCGCGTTGCGCGGCGGGCTCATCGGCCAAGCGCGTGGCCTCGTGCCACGCCTCCTCGCGCGCGGTGCCGATCGAGAACGTCACCAGCTGCTCGTCAGTGCGACCTCCGACCTGGTCCAGAATGTTCAACAGCGGTGAGAAGCCATCGATGACCTGCTGCACCGGGTCGAGCAGATCCGCGAGGATGGCGTTGATGGCGTTGAAGTCCGCTTGGAGGTCGGCGATCTTGCCCCCATTGGCCGCCTCGATCACGGCCAGCGGCAAGTCGTAGTTGATGTGCGCGTTCATGCCTGCCAGAACGTGCTGAAGAATCATGACGTGTTGGCGGGCAGCTGCGTCGAAGGCAGCCTGCCAGGCCCGCGCCGGACCGGCGCCACCCGCCGCTGCCGCATCGAACGCGGCCAGGTAGCGGTTGGCGAACAGCGTCACGAACCGCCCCATCCGCGCGCCGTCGACGAAGATGCCCTCTTGCATGCCGGCTCGCACGCGAGCGGTGGTGGCGCGATAGACCGCCGGAAAGAACACCAGCGGGCTTTTGCGGTTGGCATCGATGATGCCCCTCAGCTTGACCAAAACGTCGTCGATATCCGTCGCTTGCATGGAAAAATTCACCCTCCGCTCGCCAGCGTAGAAGTCTAGGGCGGGAGGAGTCACCGAAAAAGCACCACCGACTAGAACCTTGGCCCAACTACGCTGTCTAGCTTCCGATGCGCTCTTGCTTGGCCCGACGGACGGCTGGTCTGGTGCTTTGGATTGCGGCGTGTGGGGCACCGAATCCGCCGCGCTTGCCGGCGCAAAGCGGGCCGTTCTCGATTGGGGTCGAGTCGTTCGTGGACGACGGGCCGTTTCGCGTCGTGTTCGCCGGGCCAGCGGGCGAGACCGGCCCGGCCAGCGACGTGACGATCGCGTTCAGTCGGCCATTGCGCGCGCCGGGGGTGCTCCCGGAGCTTCCGCTGGCCCCCGCCACCGTTCGTCGCGTCCACGATGGCGCGCTGGTTGAGGGTACGTGGCGCTGGTTTGGCGAGCGCACCGCCGTCTTCTGGCCGAAGGACCGCGGCTTCGCCAACGCGACCGAGTACGAGATCGCGCTCGAGCCGAGTCTGCATGCCTTCGACGGCAGCGGGCTAGCGCCCTCGCCGCCGTGGCGCTTCGTCTCGCTGCGGCCGGCGCTGGTCAACGTCGGCTACGAGTGGCAAGAGGACGCGGACCGTCACGTCGTCAGCTTGGAATTCAACCAAGAGACGCCACCCGAGCTGCTGCGGACGGCGCTCCGCATCGAGGGCAAGGGACCGAAAGGCATCGTCAGCGTGCCCTTCACCGTCGTCAACGGCGCGGAGGTGAGCGTCGAAAATGTGGACGCCAGCCGCTTCGAGCTCAGTGTCGATCGCTCGATCGCGACGCTGGAAGACGTCACCGTCGTGACGTCGCCGGCGCTGGCGAGCCGCGAAGGGCCGCTGACCAACGGCCACGAACAGCGCGTCAGGGTGCCCGACGTCGGACCGCAGAAGATCGAGATTTACTGCACCGAGCCGGCCGCGGTCGAAGAAAAGGCGAATGTCGCGCGCTGCTCGCTCGAGCGCGGGGGCGTGAGCCTGCGTTTGTCGAAGCCCGTGCGCGGGCGGGATCTCGCGCGGCATCTGGTCGTGTCGCGCCCCCGGGCACCAGCCCAGCCACTGACCGACGACTTTACCACCGAAATTGACCTGGCCGACTTCATGCGGCTCGAGCCTGGTGCAAGGCTCAAGGTTACGGTCAAGGCCGGGCTGCTAGCGAACGACAAGGACCGACTGGCCGTTGATCGCGTCTTCGACCTGACCACCGTCGACAACGAGCCACGGCTGACCTTCCGTGATCTCACCGGCGACGCCGTCGTCGAGTCGGCGCGCACCAAAGTCACGCTCAACCTGGAGACGATGAACGTCGCTTCGTTCGAGGCTGTCCAAGCGCCGCTCGACGAAAGCCAGCTATTCGAGCTTTTGGCAGCGGAAGTGCGCACGACCGAAAAGGTCCGCGCGCTTCCGAACGCGATCACCAGCACGATCGCCACGCAGGGCCGCAAAAATCAGACCACGAGCGCGAGCTTCGACCTGCCGACGGCGCTGCGACAACAGAACGCTAGCGGCTTGTTTGCGGTCGCGACGCGGGCTGCAGGGCTAGCCGATGACGTACGGATCCTGTCGGTCACGGATCTCGGCTTGTCCACGAAATGGAGCCCGTTTGGCGGTCTGGTCTGGGTCACTCGGCTCTCGTCGGGCACGCCGGTCGCGAACGCCAGCGTTTCGGTGCGCCGACGCGGCAAAGAAGTCCATGCCGCGACGACGAACGCCGAAGGCATCGCCACCATCCCCGCGGCCGTCACCGCCACGTTCGTCGACGAGCCGGCCGCGGCCAGCGTGCTGGTGCGCGCCGGCCGCGATTTGGCCTTCGCTGGTTTGTCTCGCCTCGACTCGCAGCAAATTCAGCCGCTGGGCATGCTGTTCAGCGAGCGTCGACTGTATCGGCCCGGCGAGACCGCGTACCTGAAGGGCCTCGTGCGCGCGCTCGGGCCCGCGGGGTTGGTCACGACGCCCGGCCGCAGGCTGCAGCTCGAGGCGGTCGATTCCGAGGAGCACACGCTCTTCACCACCAGCGTGGTGCTCGATGCTTTCGGCGGTTTCTCTTGTGAGCTGCCGATCCCGCGCGACGTGCGGCTTGGCTATGCAGAGGTGCGGGCGTGGGCCGTTGACCGACCGCCGCCAAAACCCCGTGACCGACGCGGTCGCTACGGCGGAGAGTGGCTGGCGCGCGGCGCCTTCATGATTGACGAATTTCGCAGCGTCGAGATGAAGGTCGAGGTGAGCGCGGCGCGCAAAGAATACCTGGCGGGCGACAGCGCCGAGCTCGCGCTCCACGGCAAATACTTGTTTGGTGCGCCGATGCACGACGCCTTGGTCAACGTTCAGGCGACGCGCAGCCAAGCAGATTTTGCACCACCAGGCTTACGCGACTACACGACCAGCGGTCGTGGATTTTGGCCCGTGCCAACTGGAGCGGTGCACGAAGCCGACGTGTTGCTCGACACCGCGGGCGCCGCCAAACCGAGCTTCGTGCTCGTCTTACCGAACCAGATCGGCCCGGAGACAATCAGCATCGAGGCGTCGATCGCCGACGTGACGAAATCGTTCGCGGTCGATGATCGCACGTCGTTCCTCGTACACCCTTCGGAGTTATACGTCGGCGTTCGGCTCGATCCGAATCGGCCGGCGCCCTGGCTCGGCAAGCCGATTCGCGCGGAGGTCGCGGCGGCCGGCTGGTATGACCAACCGCGCGCGGGCATACCGGTTCACCTCGAGCTGCACTATCAAAAGGACGAAAGTCAGCAACCCGCCTCGACCGGACACGGCTGCGACCTGCTGACGACCTTGCGCGGAGTGGGCTGCGAGCTTTTGGTCAGCGAACCTGGCACGTATTGGCTCGCGGCACAGGCGCGCGACTCGCGCGGCAAGTTGGCCAGTGCAGCTACGTCGTTCAGGGTCGCAAAGCCGAGCGGCCCGCAGCCGCCAGCACCGAAGCCTTCAAAGCCGAAGCCGAGCCCGCCCGCGCCGGTACCGCCATCATTCGACGATGCGTGCAAGCTGCCGTCGACCTACGGCCACGACGGCGCTCTGTGGCTGGCGGGAGCATCGTGGGACGAGCCGTTCGCGATCGGAGCAGCGCTGCACACCTGCCTGCGCGGCGGCGGCTTTGCGCTGCTGACCCAAGAGCGCGAAGGCGTGTTGGCGCACCAAAGCCTGCAGCTCGCCGCGCCTGGCGTGCTGCACGAGCTGCCGATCGCGGCCGAGTACCATCCGAACGTCACGCTGGCGCTGCACGCGGTCAGCGGGCGAACGCGCCCGTTTCCATTGCCGGGTCGCGCTGACGACGGGCACCCTTGGTTCACTCAGGACACCCAAGAGATTCGCGTCGCGCGCCCGGCAGAAGCGGCGCTGAAGGTAGCGCTCGAGGTCGGCGCGGTGCATCGCCCGGGCGAGACGTTCGACGCCCGCGTGCGCGTCAGCGACGGCACTGGAAAGGCGGCGGTGGCGCAGGTCACGCTGTGGGCGGTCGACGAAGGCGTGCTCGAGCTCGAGCCGTTTCACGTCCCCGACCCCGCGTATATCTTCGATCAAGAACGCTCGTCGCAGGTGCAAACGGCCGATACGCGCGAGCTTTTGCTGTGGGAAAGAGGCTCCGGTAGCCACACGACGCGCGCGCCCAAGGTGCGAATGGGCGCCACGTCGTCGGGTAGCCGCGCGCACATCGGTCGCTCCATCTTCCGCCCGACGGCGTGGTTCCTGCCAAGCTTGGTCACCGGTCCCGACGGAACCGCGAAGGCGCGCGTCAAGCTGCCCGACAACATCACCGGCTGGCGCGTGTTCGCCGTGGCTGCGAACGCGCAGGCGGGCTTCGGTTCGGCCGAGAGCGCGTTCGTCACCAAGCAGCCGCTGATCGCGCGACCGGCGTTGCCGCGCTTTCTGCGCTCGGGCGATCGCTTCGACGCCACGGTCGTGATCGACTCGATGGAGCAGCGGCCGCTCGACGTGACCGTCCAGATGCAGGCCAGCGGCGCGCTCGCTGGCAGCGGCAAAACGACGCTCAAGATTGCGGCCGAAGGCCACGTCCCGGTGCGCTTTCCGATCACCGCGCCCGGCACCGGCACGGGCCACGTCAGCTTCGGCGTCACGGCGCCAGGTGGCCTGTCCGACTCGGTCACGCTCGACGAAGAAGTGAGCATCCCCGCCACGCTCGAGACCATCGTGCTGAGCGGCGAGACTCGCGGCCGCGTCGATCAGCCGCTCGGCGATCTCTCGCTGGCACGCGGCGACGTGGGCGGCCTCGACTTTCGCATCGCGGCGACACCATTGGTCGGATTGGCCGAGAGCTTGGCCGGTCTGCTCGACTACCCGTATGGCTGCACCGAGCAGCTGTCGTCACGCCTCGTGCCGCTGGTTCGGCTGCGCGCGCTGGCTCGCGAGCTCGGCGTCGCGCTGCCGAACGACGTCGATGGCGCGGTGCGGTCGGCGCTCGCCAGCCTGCTCACGCATCAGCGTGAGGACGGCGGTTTCGGCTTCTGGCAAGAGTCGCAGCAGAGCGAGGTCTGGCTCACGGTGGGCGCGGTGTCGGCGCTTGCGGCGAGCCGTCAGGCGGGTTTCGTCGTCGCGCAAACCCCGCTCGATCGCGCAATTTCGTGGTTGGAAAGGCTCGAGGGGCTCGACGCTACGTCGCGAATCATCCGCGAAGACCTGTTCGTGTCGCTGGGCCGGCCGCGCGAAGCCGAGCTGCGCGTCGTGGCTAGCGAGCAGAATCTGCCGCTGTTTGCGCGGGCGCTGCTAGCTCGCGACCTGGCCAAGCTCGATCGCGGGCTGGCCCAGCAGGTGCTGGCCTCGGTGGCTTCGCAGGCGCGACTCACCGGCGCCACGGCCACCGTCGCCGACGAGCCCAATCTGGCTCGGCGGCTGTACCTCTCGTCGGACGCGCGCACGACCGCGCTCGCCCTGCGCGCGTTCGTCGCCGTTGAGCCACACGACCCGCTCACCACCAAGTTGGTGCGGGGGCTGCTCTCGCTGCGGCGCGCCGGCCGCTGGGCGACGACACAGGAGAGCGCCTGGGCGCTGACCGCGTTGGACGACGCGCGCGCGCTTTATGCACCACCGACCAACGGCGCGGCGGCACTCCGCCTCTGGTTCGACGGCGCCGAGCAGGCGCGCGGCCAAGCCGCAAACGTGACGACCGGCACGATCCCGATGTCGAAGCTCCAAAGCGCTCCCGCAGGCCTATTGTCGTTTCGTGCCGACGGCGGAGCGCTGTTTTACGAGGCCACGCTGCGCTACGCGCGCAAGCAGGCGCCGGCTTCACCGCTCGAGCATGGCATTCACGTTGCGCGCTCGCTCAAGCTGACGCGCGGCCATGCCTCGGTTGCTGCCAGCGATCTGCGCGTCGGCGATACGGTCGACGTCGATGTCGTGCTGGGCAGCCCCGTACCCCGCGAGCTGGTGGTGCTCGACGATCCCATCCCGGCGGGTTGCGAAGCCGTCAATCAGACTTTCGCCAACTCCGATCAGCGCAACCAGGACACGGGCTGGCACGTCACCCATCGCGAGCTGCGCGACGATCGCGTATTGAGCTTCCTGGATCAGCTGCCGGCAGGCCTGACTCACGTCAGCTATCAGCTGCGGGTGATCGCGCCGGGTCGCTTCGCCCATCCTCCGGCCAAGGCCGAGTGCATGTACGCGCCAGACGTCTTCGGCCGCACGGAAGCGTCCGTCATCGAGACGCACTAGAACCTCGCTTCCTTTTGGGGGTGCCGTCCGCTCAGGCAGGCTACCGGATGATCGTGTTGTGGCTGAGCTGCACGAGCCAGGCGTCGTTCCGCTCAACGACGACGAAGGTGCGGCGCAAGGGGCCCTCGACGCCGTCGGCAGTGGTCACTACGCTCGTGGCGGTGGCGACTGCGACGCTGTCAGTTGCGAAGCGGACGCTCACGTCTTCGACCCGATCGACCCATTTCTCGACGATCGCGTGGTCCGCGCGCATGTCTGCCAACACCTGGTCTCGTCCGCGAGACCAGGCACCGGTGGGGCGAATGTGGTTCCAGTCCTGCGTAGCAAAGGCGCCATCGCCGACGAAGCCGGCATTGAAGGCTTTGGAGAACGCGCGCACCGTCTCGAGCACGGAGGCCTCTCGCTCGGCCTCCGGTGCAGGCTCGTCGACGTCCGCTTGCTCGAAGGCAGCGGCAGCGGACTCATCACAGCCTGCCGTAGCCTCGTCTGTGATCGACGTGTTGTGAGTTTGCAGCACAGACCAGACCCGATCGCGTTCGACGACGACGAAGCTCGTCCGGAGATCGGCACCTCGCGACTGCGGGTCAACCTTGCTGGACACAATCGCTACCGCGACGTCGCGTGTGACGAAATCGATCGCAACGTCTTCGACGGACACCATCGTGCCACTCACGGACGCTGCGCGAGCCGCGGCCACGGTTGCTTCCCGACCGCTGACCACCGCTCCCTCGCTGTCGACCTGACTCCAATCGTCGGCGGCGAAATCCGCCCCATCGGCGAACCCGGAATTGTAAGCCGACCAAAAGGATTCGATCGTCGCGTTGACGTCGTCGGCGGCGCCCTGTTCGGAGGCAGGCAAGGTCCGTTCGTCACAGCTTGGCGCCGGCGCCGATGTCGACGAGCACGCGGCGATCCCGACAGCGACGAACCCCTTGCCGAGCTCGAGCCAGCAACGATGCAGGGTGAAAGACATTCCCTCCCTTGTCGTGCGCGGAGAGCCGCGTCAATGGGCATCGCAGCCGAGACGCCGAGCGCACCCGCACCATCCGCGAGCGCCGCCACGAGATGCGCTAGCCTACGCCGGTGCGACCACTCTGTCGGGTCTTGCTGTCGGCCCTACTGCTCGCCGGCTGCGACCGGAAGCAAGCCGGGCTCGCCCCTGCACCCAGCGCGAGCACGCACCCACCGGCGAGCAGCGCCGCGCGATCGGCCCTTGCGCCTGCCGGCAGCCTATCAGGCACCCCTGCCCTCGAGCTGCTGCACCGCACCGCCAGCGTGGTGGTGACGTCATCCTACGCCGACGGCAACAGCACGGGCGCCTATCTAGTGGACGAGCTGCTGCAGACCGCCTGGCGGGCCAACCCTCCCGACCACGCGCCCTGGCTCGAGATCGATCTGCCGGCGCCGGCACTGATCGCGCGCATCGAGCTCGTTCCCGCTCAGGGCTCGCCCACGGAGCGCGACTCGCTAGCTCGGGCCGCGCGCGTGCTCGTTCCGGCAGCGTCCGCGAGCGACGGCTGGGTTCCGCTGCCGACCCAGTATCGAACCGCGCCCAGTGGCGAGCTCGTGCTCCAGCTCGCCTCGCCGGAGGCGTGGCAGAAGCTTCGAGTTTCGCCGAACGGCGCGCCGCGTTTGGCGATCGCGGAGCTGCGCGTCATCGGCAGCATCGCCCCCGATCAGCTGCTCGAGCCCGCGCTGCCCGAGACCCAGGTCCAGGGCAACCCGCGCGGCGACTACCCGGGCGCGCTCGGCCCGTGGCTATTGGGCGCCCCTTACCCCAGCGAAGCGGCGCTATGCAGCGCCTTCGCCGCCCTGCCCGTGGCCGACCCCGAGGGCCAACACCCACGCCAAGAAATCTGCCGCAAGTTGCCGGCAATTATCGTGCAAGGCACCCCGCCGGCGACGATCAGCGCCGTGGAGCGCTACGCGCTGACCACCTTCGACGACGTGTTTACGACGCAGTTGGTGGCCCTGGTGGTGCGCGGCGAGCGCGGTCTGTTCCCCGCGAACATGGCGCTGATTGGCGAGCGCGACGATGGCATGTGCCCGGGTGGTCCCGAGGGCGGCGTGAAGGCCACGAACCATCGCTTCGAGCACGGCGTGCTCTTGATTGATCGCATCCGCGAGTTTAGTCCGGGCAGGATGATGATGAACATGCCTGAATCGAAACCGCCCGTCTCGGCGACCTCGGTCGTCCGCTGCAGGCTGGAGGCTCGCTTGTCGTGTCGTGAGTTCGTTACGCACTACAGCACACCCGGCAAACCGCTCGACCAGACCGGCGACGCGGCGCGCGTCAAGGCGCCCGCCAACTGGGACCGGACGCTCAGCATCACCGCCCGCGGCAGCGTCCGCCTCAGCCCCTGCCAGGCGCCGCCCCAAGGCATCGGCCAGCCGCAATTGACTGTGCCCTGCGCCACGCCCGGCGCGGAGGTGCTGTGACGAAGATCTACCGGGATTTGGCAAGCATGGCTTTGCGCGGGCGCCGCGAAGCGAGCTGAGTCGCCACAGCGTATTGGACACACGAGTCATATAACGCCACAGCTTGGCTGAAGGCAGCTCTCGCCAGGTCTTGATCCGTGATCGAGCCGACCGACGTCCGATCGCTGTCGATCACGACGCGGCCGCTATCCGGAAATACCTGCGCGATCTGGCTTGGTTGCCCGAGCGGATCGACCAGCGAGCTGCCCGGCGCCTTCTGAGTCATCGGTTGGACGGCATTCATCGACCACAACCTCCTTGCATTGCTCGGCACGAAACGCCGCCAGTCGGCAAGCAAGGGGTGAGCCACATCGCGCCCAATCGGCGGCTCAACAACCCCTTCGGGAGGAGTTGCCCTGGCTTGTCGGTATGATCACGGACAGGGAGCGCGTGCAACACGGCCACCGAGCACCGACCGAGCACCGCATAGTCATGCTAGGTCCTCACGCGGCCCGCCGCGCGACCTCCACCGCAAAGACCATGAACGCGGTCCAGCCAACGGTGAACACGACGGTCCGGGCCATGAACCTGGAAAAGCCACCGATATGCAACGCGGCATGGCTGAGGCGTGCGAAGAAGAAGACGGCGGCCGACAGCGCGCACACCGGGCTCGAGACGGAGGCGGCGTGGCCGACGAGCACGACCGCGGCGAATGGGGTGAGGCTCTCGACGGCGTTGATGTGCGGGCGGTTGGCGCGGTTCACCCAGTCGGGCAAAGGTGTAATGGGCGCGATCTTGTAGTCGATGGGCTTGAGCGGCCCACGGCTGGATACGTAGCCCACGACGACCGGGATCCAGAGACAGCCGGTGAGGATCGCGGTGAACAAGAGGTAGCGGCACTCGGTCGTCACGGGCGTTCGACCTCGATTGGCGCCGCGGGTTGTTCCGCGGCGCGCTTCAGGTCGGAAGCGAAGGTCTCGAACGCTGGTCCAAAATCGGGCAGGCTCTTGCGGATCATCGGCAGCATCGCGCCCGAAAAGGCTTCCTGCATCGTGAATTCGGTCACGCCATCTGCCTGGGGCACCAAAGTGAAAGTGCGGACGCCGCGGAACATCGGCGCGAACCCGTCGCTCCATTCCATGCTCTTGGCGGGCTCGAGCTTCGTCACTTTGGGTCTGAAGGTTCGCGCGGGGTCGAGCCTGACCCGGAGCGCCAGCCTGCTGCCAAGCGCGATTTCCCCCTCCAAGCTCGTCACGGTGCTGTTCCACGAGCTAAACCCCCGAGCATCGGTCAATAGCGACCAGATCGTGTCTGGTGTCGCGCGAATCATACAGCTTACGCTGCAGACCTGGCGAAAGGTGGTCTTGTCCGTCTGGACGACTGGCTGTTGCGAGCTCATCGGCGATCCTCCGCTCGGATGACGACCGAGCCGCCCGAAAGGATGCGAATCAAATGGCAAAATTTTCGGCTTGGCGCCCGCTGGGCGAGCGAGCGCGCCGAGCGACTGTGCGCCAACAGCGCGTTAACGTGAGGCTTTTATGCGTTTCCTCGGGGCCGACCGGACTGCGTTCCGTGACCGCTCCGCTCGTCTGGCCAGCGAATTCGCGATAAAACGCGGACCGTGGTCATGGACCTCGTGGTGTCTCGTGTGGACGGCGTTCGCGCGCTCGAACGCTGCGCTGTCGACATCGATCGCCTCAACGCCGCATCGCAGCGGCCCAGCGCCTTCGCCTCCGCGGCGTTTCTGAACAGCTACGCCTTGCGCAACGAATACCACGCACCGGGGACCAGCGAGCGGTTGTTCCTGGTGCGCGAGAGCGGTCGCGTGATCGGTTGTGCGCCCATGCGCCAGAGCCGCGAGCCACTGTCGCCCGCTTCGCTTGGCGCGCTGCGTCTGAGCGGCACGCGCCTGGAATTTCTGGTCGCGGCCGACACGGAGCAGCTAGAGTTCTCGTGTGCGCCTGAAGACGAAGAGCGCGTGATTGCCGCGCTCCTTCGACATTTCTGCGAGCGCGAATCCGGCTGGGGGATGCTGGAGCTGGTCGGCCAAAAGCCGGGCGGAGCTTTACACCGGGCGGTGCACGCGGCGGGTCGCGGGCGTTTCTGGGCGCGCGACATCCCGGTGCAGCCGTTCACGGAAGTGCCGCTCGCATGGCCAGATCTGCATACGTACTTCCGCTCGCTCACGAAGCACATGCGCTCGAATATCGGTCGCCAAGCACGGCGTATGTACCAGACGGGCAAGACCGAAATCGTGCTCGCCGAGGGCGCTGCCGCGGTGGGCGCCTGGTTCGATGCCTACTGCGAGCTCGACGCCAGAAGCTGGAAGAGCGGTACGGGGTCGTCCATTTCGCGCAACGCGCGGCGCGTGCGTCTGTATCGCGAGATCGCCTCTGGCAAAGCTGGCTTCGAGCCCTCGTTCGTGGCCGTCCTGTTGGACGACGTGCTAGTCGCGGGTTTGCTCGTTGGCTCCAACGGCGCCGCGTCACCGGAGCGGCACGGGGCGTGGTGCTTGGAGATGGCCTACGACCGCACGCGCGCCGATCTGGGTCCGGGGCAAATGCTGCTGCTGTTGGCGGTGGGTGAGGCGCTCGGCCGCCGTGACAGCTTCCTGAATTTTCTGCAGAACTTCGCGTACTACAAGCACCGCTGGGGGGCGGAGCTGATTGACGTCGTGAACGTGCAGTTGATCCGCAACTTGAGCCCGCACGATGGCCGCGCGCGCATCGGGGATTTGCGTCGCTGGTGGCAAGCACGAAAGGACGCGAAATCGGGCGTCGAAGCAGCGGCGGGCCCCGCGCAGCCCAAGGATCACGCTGAGTCGAGCGCCTCCGCCTCCGTGGCGGTGGATTTGGCGCGGGCGCGCCGGCTGACCGCCGCTGCGCTGGCCTCGGCCGGGAGCGGCATGCGCGTGCTCGACCGCGCTGCGGCGCGCGGTTATCTTCCCTTCGATTTGGCATGAGGTCGTCATGAGCGCAGGAAGCCACATTGGACACCCACAGACCGGCCATCTGGACGCCGATCAAGACCTGTTCGACGCCCATTTCGATCGCTATCCGTTCAAGCTGCGGCACCACCTGTGCGACCACCCACTGCTGCAGCTCCCGCGCTTGGTAGAGCTGGCGCAGAAGCGCGGTGGCGATGCGCTCTATTTCCGCGGCAACCACCAGATCAATCAGGTGGACGACGCGGCCGTCGAAGGCGCAACACGCAAGCGCACGTTCATCGATCGCGAGCTGGCTCGACCGACGCTATCTGCGGCCGAGACCATCGCGCAGATCGAGAGTTGCAACGCTTGGTTGCAGCTTCGCCACGTGGGTACTGACCCGGAATACGCCGCCCTGCTGGCCGAAATCATCCAAGAATTCGAGCCGTACGCGGCGCGGGTTGCGCCTGGGCTCTCGGTGCCGCGCGCGGACATTTTCGTCAGCTCGCCGGGCTCCACGACGCCGTTTCATCTGGACGAAGAGCACAATTTCTTGCTGCAAATCCGCGGCTCCAAGCGACTGTCGATCGCGGACGGCTTCGACCCGAACGCGGTCGCGCCGGGCACGTTGCGTGATTTCTTTCACGGCAATGGTGAGCTCGCGCGCTACTCCGAGCGCCTCGAACAGCACTCGGTGCACGTCGACCTCGGGCCGGGTGAGGCCGTGCATATTCCGCCCTGCCACCCGCACTGGGTGCAGAACGGCTCTGCCGTCTCCGTCTCCCTCGGTATTCTGTGGTTCAGTGACGTGACGGCGCGCCGTCGCCACTTGTACCGCGTGAATGGCTGGCTGGAGCGCGCCGGCTTGAAGCCCCCAGAACCTGGCGCGCAGCCCGCGCTGGACGCGCTGCTGGCCTTGCCCGTGGCAATCAAGCGCCGCTTGAAACGCGTGCTCGGTTAGGGAGATAGGGGACGCCGCGGCTTCGGTGCGAGGACGGCCGATGGCCGATGACGTCCTTGCGCCGGGGCGTGCTGCGGGGGACGGTTCAGATTTCGGCTGAAGTTGGAGTCGCGTGCACGCAGCTTTTTTCCCACGCGAAGGTCGCGCGCCGGCCACGCCATCTGAAGACATGGCTCGGCGGCGGATCTCGACTTGGCAGCTTGCGACGGCTGTGGCGACGGCGCTCCAGGGGTTGCTCTGCGGCTGCACCGCGTCAGCCAGCGCCGACGCGGCCGGCGACGGCGGCGCGATTGTCGTCAGCCCACGCGGCGACGACGACGCCACCGGCACCGCGACCGCGCCTTTTCGTACGCTCAAGCGCGCGCTCGCGACGGCCATGCCCGGCAGCACGATCCGGCTCGAGAACGGCACCTACGACGCCGCCAACGGCGAAGTCTGGGACTACCAAACCCGCGACATTACCCTGGAGGGTGAATCAACGGCGTCGACGATCCTGTCCGGCCCGGTGCTGGGCGAAGCTGGTTTCTCGGCGAGGGCGCTACGGGCCGGCGGCAACCTCCAGCTCCGTGGCCTGTCACTGGTCGGCTTCGACCTCGCGCTCGTCGTCGAAAGCCCCGCCACGGTCGAGATCGCCGACGCTTCGGTCCGAGGTGGAGTGTTCGTGAGCGATCCGAGCAGCAGCCTTTCGATCGCCGGCTCGACCCTCGAAGGCAACGCGCTGAACGCCGCCGTCAACTTCGCCGGCTCGAAACTCGATATCACGGGCTCACAGATCCACGCGGGCGCCGCACCCTACGCGGTCAGCCTGCGCGCGGGCAGCTTGTCGCTCAGCGCGAGCAACGTCGATGGCGGCAACTACGGCGTGTATCAGCTGGCAGGCGCTTCGACGTTGCGGCAAGCTCAGGTCAGCGACTACAGCTCAATTGGGCTGTATTTTGCGAGCGGCGTGGTGGATCTCGGGAGCGCGATCGAAGCGGGCGACAACGCTTTCGTGGGGCGCGCGGGAAGCGACAGCTTCGGCGTCTACGTCGACGGGACCGCGCCGGTCACATGCAGCAACACCAGCTTCGACGGAGTCGTACCGGCAGCCGGCACCGTGCAAGCTGGCGCGACCGAAATCGCCGAGCCAGGCCGGTACTTCATCACACCTGGCCAAAGCATGCTGTTCTTCGACGCGCCGGAGCTAACCCGTTGAGACGACGACAGCCCCAACGTCGGTAGCTCAAGGACATTTGACGTTGGGTCCCGCGGCTCGTCAGGAGCGCGATACGTTTCTCAGCATCTTCTGCAGCGTCTCGATGACAGCGTCGTAGTCCTCGCGCGTGAGGCCGCGGGTGAGCTGCTCGCGGACTGTTGCTTGGGTTTCCGCGGCGAGCCGGAGGCCTTCTTCGCCCGCGGCCGTTAGCGTGTAGGCTTGATCTGCCAGCCGGAGCCATTTGCGCCCTTCGAGCTCGCCCACCACGGTCTGTAGCCGCCCGTTGTCCGCGAATGGACCCAGGACCTCGAAGATATGATCCAGGCTTACGCTGCTGCCCTGCTGGATGCTGTTGAGTGTTTGCCAGTGAAGGCGCGTGAGCTGATGCGGCCTGAGGGCGTCGTCGGTGTAGGCGCTGAGAGCCGTATCGAGCGCCTTGAGGATGTACCCGATCGGGGGCTGCTTGCCGGCAGGTTTCATCTGGTTACTACCTCCGCTACCACACGGCAGCCGGAAAAGCGCGCGCACCTAATTGGGCCCGGACCACCGCGCGAACTAGCTACGCCGGCCCTACCTCGTAGCGCAGAACTACATTTCCGGACTTGAAGCTTCGCGCCTCGGAAAGCGTAAGCCCGGTCGGCTTGACCTCCCTGAATAGCGGCTTCATGGGTCATGACCCAGCAACTCGCGGGGCGTGGATGCGGAGGCACTCGACGAACACCGTCTGTTGCTGAACACTGTCGAGGGTCACAACCCATCCACCCCATGGAAAAACTGAGAGAAGCGCCATGGCTCGCCGTGAGCGGCGCCGCGCTAAGCGCGCTCTCTATAGTGATTATCCTCTACACGGCCAGCGCAGAGCCCTTCACCGTCTTCCGTTCGTCCGATCTCGTTCTGATCGGTGTCCTCGGCGCGATCGTTTCCGCGCTATTCGTGAGCTTTGCGGTCGCTTGTGTACGCGGCTACTTGCGCGTGCCGCGCCCCAGCCGGCTCGCCAAGGTGCTCGTCTGTGCGTCCGTGCTTTGGACCGCGATCAACCTGGTGTGTCTGGGCATCTCGATTCGTGCCTATTTTCAGGACCTGACGAATCCAAATTTCGGTCCTTGGCGCTAAGCGTGACGATCCACATGGTTGGGCCTCATCTCGTCAGCGGGGGCGCTGCTCGGTCTGCCGCTTGCACGCCGCCGCCAAAACTGCGGCGAGCACGGCGTTGAGCTCGAGCTTCCGCCCGTTTTGCTTCGCCGCGAAGGTCGAAACGACCACTTTGACCGATTGGTCGGGCAGCGCGTTGACCAAGAGCGTGGGTGGCAGCTCCGCGAAGCCCCGAAGCGCGCTCAACACGAAGCTCGACGTCCGTAGATCGAGCACGAGCACGTCCGGCCAGGAGCTCCGACCGTCCACCGCCCACGCGAGCGTTTCGAGGGCTTGCGCGCTGTCGCTCACTTCCGTCACGTCGAAGCCGAGTGCGCGGAGCTCAGCCTTTAGCCTGCGTCGAGCGTCCTCGTCGTCGTTGGCGACTAGGACCCTCGGCCGCTTGGTCTGCTGACGGCTGCGCGTCGCATTGAGCGTGGACCCGTCAACTGCCGTGGCAACCCGCTCGCTTGCTTCGATGAACATTCACGCCGCCTCCTTGCGCCACGGGACGATCGGTCCCGACCCTGCTCGGGTCCAATGGATGGCTTCGGCAATCGCCGTGAGCTCCGACTGCTCGAGCTCGAGCGAGCCCGCAGCGATCCAGCCGTCGACCTGCTCGGAGCTGCGCGCCCCGACAATGGCGCCCGTCACCCCGGGCCACGCGAGCGTCCACGCTACTGCGACCGCCGACACCGTGACGCCGCGGCGTGCGGCGATGGGCCGCAGCGCGTCGCGGAGCGCAAGGTTCCGCGACAGCTGCGGCTCGGCAAACTGGCCGGAGCCACGCCGCCAGTCGTCGTCGGCCATCGCTGCCAGGCGTTTCGCCGAGAATCCGTCCGTGAGCAGCCCCGATTGCAACGGACTGTAAGCGATCACACCCGTGCCGTGGTCGGCCGCCCACGGCAATAGGTTGGTGCCAGAGTCACGCCGAATCAGCGAAAACGGCGGCTGCAGGCTGTCGACGTGGCGCACGGCCTCGGCGCGCTCGAGCAGCGTCACGTCGAAGTTCGAGACGCCAGCCGCCCGGACCTTGCCTTCGTCGACGAGCCGCGCCATCTCGGCCCACGAGTCCTCGATCGGCGTCCCGACCCCGTCGGGCCAGTGGAACTGGTAGAGGTCGATGCGCTCGACACCCAGGCGCCGCAGGGAGGCTTCCACCTCGCGACGGATCGACTCGGGTCGCAGGTTGCGCTCGGGCTCGGCGTACTGGCTTTCGTGGTGGGGAATCAAGCCACCCTTGGTGAACACGGACGGTCGCTCCGACGCAGGCATCTCGCGCAGTGCGCGGCCGACCACGCTTTCGGAGTGCCCGAGGCCGTAGATGGCTGCCGTATCGATCCAGTTCACGCCCCGGCCGACGGCATGGTGAATCGCGGCCACCGATTGAGCGTCGTCTTGCGGACCCCAGCCGTAGGCCCAGCCACCGCCGCCAATCGCCCAGGCACCGAAACCCACGGTCGTGAGCTCGAGGTCTGTCGTTCCGAGGCGGCGTTTTTGCAGTGTCTTTGTCATGTGAATCCTTCCTGTGATCCGCAACCAATGTCTCGCTAGAGAGATACTTTCTAGATAGCTTTCTGTCAAGACTCTTGCGAAGAAGAAAAGACCATGCCAAGCTCTTACGGTGAGCAAGGACGAGATCGACCGCATCGTTGACGAGTGGAAGCAGGTGCGTCCCGACCTGGACACGTCACCAACGCACGTGCTGCAGCGGATCACGCGGCTCAGCCTGCTTCAGGAGGCAAGCTTCGCCGAGGTTTTCGGCCGTCATGGGCTGAGCTGGGGCGAGTACCTCGTTCTAGCGGCCTTGCGTCGCGCTGGGCCGCCCTACCAGATGAACCCGACGGCTCTCTATGCGTCGGTGATCCTGTCGTCCGGGGGCATGACAAAGCGCCTGGATCAGCTCGAGAATGCCGGCCTGATAGAGCGCCGGCCGGACCCGGCCGATCGACGGGGCCGCCTGGTGGCGCTCAGCGCGAAGGGGAAGCAGGTGGTCGATCGCGCCGTCGTCGAGCACCTGGCCAACGAGGAACGGCTGCTCGGCGCCCTCTCCGCCGCCGAGCGTCGCAAGCTCGGCGACTTGCTGCGAAAGCTGCTGACGTCCGAGCCGTTCCTAACCCTCGATCCGGCAGGACCGGCTGGCGCCCCCGCCCGCTGATCCGATCGGCGGGGACGGTGGACGCGTCGCGTCGGCCGCCTAATCGTGCAGTGGGGCTTTTCGCCCAGAATCGAGTCTCAATAGGATCCGTTTGATCTTGCGGAGCAGGGTTTGAGCATCAGTCTTCTCGACGTAGTCTTCGGCGCCCAAGCCGAGGGCGATTTTTCGATCACTTTCCGGATCGCGCGCGTCCCCCGACCAGACCAACACCGCAATTTCAGACGTTCGAGGATCGGTTTTCAGGGCAGATAGGATGTCGCGGCCGTCCGCGTCGGGGAACGTGACGTCGAGCACAATCAGCTCCGGCTTCGTCTCGATGGCTCGGCTCACCACGTCGCTTCCGATCGTGACGTGGATAACGTTGTACCCAAGCTTCTCCGCAACGCGCGTCACCGCGCGTTGAACTTGCTCGTCATCATCCGCCAATAGGATTTGTCGTCCCTCAGTCATACGTACGAGCGTAGCGCTCGAAGGCATGGGCACTAGCCCCAATGCCAGCCGCCGGGCGTCTAGATAGGACTTGTTCCTAGGTAGTTGCTCACCTGTCGCGCGGCGCAATCGAGCCTTATGCTCGGGGGGGGAGACGAGCGCGACGTGCGCGCCACCAACGTCGAGCGATTCACCGTAGCTAGTTGCCCCGCCATAGCGCACGTGGCTTAAGAATGGCGGCGCGTGGGCCGTGCGTTCGTCGAGGGAAAATGAATGACTCGAATGAGGATACGGCTCGCTCGACCTCGCCTCGGGCATTGCCCGATCGAGAGGTGTCCGCAGCACTAGCAGCCGAACTCGCTTCCGGCTTGGTCGCCACGCGCCGGACTCTCGACGGCATCGTGCGCAGTGCGACCGTGGACCTGTTTCGCGATTTCGGACTTGCGATCGCACCGCTGGAGAGATGGCAAGCCGCCGCAGACCAGTGCCGCTACCAGGCCTCTGTGGCCGTGATCGACTTCGACAGCTGCAGTCTGACAGGAACGCTAACGCTTTCGTTGTCGTCGGCGGTCTTCCCTCTGATCCATGGCCTCCAGCGTAATCGAGCGGCGCGGGGCGACTGCCTGCGAGAGCTCACCAATCAACTGATGGGCCGCGTCCAGAGTCGCTTGATGCGACACCAGGTGACGCTCGATTGCGGCCTCCCGAGCACGATCAACGGCGCCGTGCTCGCAACCCAGCGAAAATGTACGACGGCGCGCAGGACCTACGTGTTTCGGCCACTTCACGGGGAGATCGTCGTCACCTTCGATGCACCGCTCGAGGGAACCACGCTCGTGTATTCGAGCGCCATTTCACTCCCGGCTGAAGGCGAGATGACCTGGTTCTGAAGCTTCGTTTCAGCACCAGAGATCCGCCTAGAAAACGATTCGCATCGCCCGAGCAGGCTCGGGACGGCAGCCCGGCAGATCTACTGAATACCTGCACCGTTGCAGAGGGGTAGCAACGGCCGCATCGTATCGGGGCGGCTCGACGACTCGGCCGCCGCTGCTCTCCGCAGGAGAATCTGTCATGGGGATAGACACCAGCCAAGACACGCCGCTGCTGGCCGCCCTCGAACAACTGACGCCTGGCGACCACCTCTGCTCAATTTATGACAGCGCGGACGAGCACTTTGCCGTGGCCATTCCCTTCATCCGCCACGGCCTCGCCCGCGGGGAAAAGTGCATCTACATTGCCGACGATGGGACGGAGGCGCTCGTCCGGGAAGCGCTGAGCGCCGAGGGCATCGACGTGGAACGCGCCCTCGCGACCGACAGCCTGGTCCTCGGGAACACAGAGGGCGCTTATCTGAAGCACGGCGCCTTCAATCCAGAATGGATGTTCACTTTCTGGGCGGACGTCACGGCCGAAGCGAAGAGTCAGGGGTTCACGGCGCTGCGCGTGACCGGCGAGACAGAGTGGGTGGTAAGTGGCGCCCCGGGACTCGAGCGTTGGATGGAGTACGAAAGCCGCGTGATGGAGACCCTGAGCCATCACAACTGCTGCGTATTGTGCCAGTACAACCGCAAGATCTTTTCGCCCGAGCTGCTGCTGGACGTCATTCGCACTCATCCGATCGTCGTGTATCGCGGCGTCGCCTGCCGCAACATGTATCACGTTCCACCCGATGAGTTGCTTAGCAAGAACTCAGCAGCGCGAGAGGTCGAACGCCTACTGAAGAATATCCGCGAACGCGAGGAGATCGAGCACACGCTACGTCAGCAGCGAAACGTGCTGCGGGAGAGCGAAGCTCGATTCCGTCAAATCGCCGAGAACATTCGCGAAGTGTTCTGGGTATGGGATGTCGTGAGCGACCGAATCACGTTCGTCAGCCCGATGTACGAGGAGGTCTTCGGCCGCAGCCGCGCCAGCGCCTACACGAATTCGCGGTCCTTCCTCGAGCCGATCCACGTCGACGATCGCGCGCGCATCGAAGCGGCGTATTTCCGCGCGCGCACCGGGACGCCAATCGACGAGCAGTACCGCGTCGTTCGGCCCGACGGTTCGATGCGCTGGCTTCGAGGCCGCGCTTTCCCCGTTCCCGAGCCGCTTGGCCGGGTCACGCGTGTGGTCGGCATCGCCGAGGACATCACGGCGCGACACCTTGCGGAACAGGACCTCGACGCCGCGCTGAGCCACGCGCGCGCGCTCTCCGGTCGGCTGATGCACGCGCAGGACGACGAGCGACGCCGGATCGCACGGATGCTCCACGAGACCACCGCGCAAGATCTTGCCGCGCTGAAGATGCAGCTGGCGCGACTGAATAGGACAGCTAGCCATTTGAGCGAAACCGAGCGGCACGCGCTGACCGAGAGCGTCTCGCTCGCCGAGCAGTCGATGGCCGACATCCGCACGCTATCCTACCTACTTCATCCACCATTTCTCGACGAGATGGGCCTGTTGCCGGCGCTGCGCTGGTTCACCACTGGGTTTGTCGAGCGCAGCGGCATCAGTGCCGAGCTCGACCTGCCTCAGGATTTCGAGCGGCCGCCACGCGACGTCGAGACGGCACTGTTTCGAGTCGTTCAGGAGTCGCTGACCAATATTCATCGACACGCGGAGAGCCGTACCGCGCGCATTCAGTTGCGGTGTGGCGCGGAGACGCTAGTGCTGGAGATCGAGGATTGGGGCCGCGGTATACCGAAGGCGTCGCTCGACGACATCACCAGCGGTGGCGGCCATGCCGGCGTAGGCATCGCCGGCATGCGCGAGCGCATCGAGCAGCTGGGCGGGAACCTCGAGATCACGTCGGGTGATCACGGTACGAACGTGGTGGCACGCTTGCCGCTCGCAAGGAAGGCCGGCTGATGTCGCTGCGCATCCTCGTGGTCGATGATCACGCGATCGTGCGGCGCGGAGTCCGGTCGCTACTCGAAAGCCAAGCGGGCTGGGAGGTGTGCGGCGAAGCGACGACCGGACGCGACGCGGTCGAGCAAGCCCGGCGACTTCGGCCCGACGTCGTCGTGATGGATCTGAGCCTGCCAGAGCTGAACGGCCTGGATGCCACCCGACAGATCCTGAATGAAGCGCCGGACACTGAGGTCCTCGTGCTGACGATGCATCATTCGGAGCAGCTGGCGCGCGAAGTTTTGCAGGCCGGGGCGCGCGGGTACGTGTTGAAGTCCGACGCCGACGAGAACCTGATTGCCGGTGTTGACAGCCTTCGACGGCACAAGCCGTTCCTGACGTCGGCCGTCACCGAATTCGTGTTGGACGACTATGTCCGACGTGGAGATGCCGGCAAGGACGACCCAGCGGCAGCCAATGTGACCTCGCGCGAGCGCGAGATCATTCGCCTCATCGCCGAAGGGCAGAGCAGCAAGGAGGCGGCGACGACGCTGGGTATCAGCGTGAAGACCATCGATGCCCACCGGGCGAACATCCTGAAAAAACTGCATCTCCGCTCGGTTACCGACCTCGTGCGCTACGCGATCCGCAACAAGATCGCCGAGCTGTGACCCGCTAGCTCGGCGCGCGCCCAGCGAGGCGCGCATCGAGCGTCGGGGGGCTACTACATGCCTAGGTAGAATGACCTAGGTGATTTTTCGCCATGCACTAGGCATTCCTACTGATTGCTCGGTTCCGAGGCACGCCCCTATCCTGCGACGCTTACTCGGAACCGTTGGCACCAATCAGCTCCAAAACCACACCGCGCATCCTGATCGCCGACGACTACGAAGTCGTGCGGTGCGGGCTCCGCGCGCTCCTCAAGCAAACGAAGTGGCTGATCTGCGGCGAGGCAGCCAGCGGTGCAGAGACCGTCGAGAAAGCGAGGGAGCTCCGCCCGGACTTGGTCCTGCTCGACGTCACGCTGCCGGACATGGACGCAGCGCAGGCTGTCGCCGAGCTCATCGGGGTCTGCCCCGCGATCAGAATCGTCGCCCTCGCGCCCGACTACGCCGTCGAGCAGGCCGCGGGCGCGCTGGCCGCGGGCGCGAGCGGCCTCGCGTTGAAATCGGACAGTGCAGAGAGCTTGCTGATCACCGTGGAATCCGTCGGCAAGGGCGGCTCGTTCCTGTCCCCCGCCGCGGTCCGTCTGATCCAGGGCCAGTTGGCGACGGCGCGCCCCTCAGATCCATTGCCAAGCACGCTGACGCCGCGCGAGCGTGAGGTCCTGAAGTTGCTGGCTGCCGGGCTGAGCAACCGAGAGCTGGCAACGGCGCTCGACCTCAGCGTGAAGACGGTGCACGTGCATCGCGCCAATCTGATGCGAAAACTCGACCTCGGTAGTTACCGTGAGCTGATTCAGTTTGCGATTCGAAACAAGCTGATCTCGATGTGATGCCTGTATCGCTGGGATGCCACGACCGCGCCCGCGGTTGCCGCCCAACCTCCCTACTGGTTGGATGCGATCACCTGCCAATAGATAAGCTAGCCGGCGAAGCTCCGCGAAAAACCGGGCGCGCTCATGTCGAGGCAGCGCGCAACGTTGACGACCCCTTGTTCGCGCAGCCATTCGCTGCTCGCCCGGAGCAGCTCCCGGCCGGCTTCACCGCCACCGAGCGCGCCCCGCCTGGCCTTGGCACAGTTTGCCAGGTAGCCCATGTCGAAGCGCGACAGTCCCGCAATCGCGAGATCGAGCTGTTCTAGCGCCTGTTCGCGCTCGCCGTTGAGCGCGTGCAGGCAGGCGAAAAGGTAGCGACCCATCGGGGCGGCGTAGCCCGGCCCGTCGCCGAGCAGCTCGTGGACACTCTTGGTGGCCAAGCGCAACAGCTCGAGCCGATCGCCGCCGTCTTCGATGGCCGATAGCGCGCACAGACCGCGTTCGAACGTCGTGCAAACGCGCAGCATGTGAACCCGTAGAAACTGCGCCTCCTTCAGCCGACGGTGGTCGATTTCCATTTCTCGATGCGCCAAAAGGCCTTGGCCGCGATAACGATTGGCCGAGACGCGCGCCATCAAGCTGCCCCAATGCCCGCCCGTGAAACGCTCCGAGAGCTCCGAGCCGGTGTTGGGAAAGTCTCGCGCGATGCGCAAGGCCGCATCCGGATCGTCGGCAACGATCGCGGTCATGGCTGCCGGGTAGATCAGGTGCATCAGCGCAAAGCGGTCGGCACGTTCTCGCGCCTCGTGCACGGCTTCGGGAACCCGCAACGCAGCCGCTTTTAGCTCGCCACACAGCACCAGCGCATTCATCGACCACGCCACGGCGTTTGCCTGCTCCCAATGAACACCACGACAGCGCTCGCGCATCGTCTGCTCGGCCTCGTCGAGCGTGGTGTGGGCGGCCCGCCACTCGCCCGAGAACAGGTGCACGAGGCCCGCTGCTAGTCGGGACAGCGCGGCAGCATACGGATCGTCGCTGAGAACCGCCAGACGTTCAGCGGCTCGGACCAGCCCTTCGATCGCGTCGCGGTCTTGCACGTCTACGGCGGCGCGGCCCGACGCTTCGATGGCGAGCGCCCGGCAGATGCGGACCGCTTCGCCGCCGTCGAGCGCCAGAATCAGATGTCGCGCGCCGAAGTCGGCGGCGCGGATGACGTCGAAATCAGCCAGGCCCGAGCTGGCCGCGAACGCGACGTCGATGCGTTCGAGCTCGTCGGGCGGCGTCGACTCGCGTGGCTCGAAATCCACACCGCGCAGTCGCAGGCGCGCACGATTGGTCGCCAGCGACTCGTTCGCGGCCGTTCCGGTCTCGGGGTAGCCGAGCTCGACGTCGTCGAGTGCCTCGCGCAAAAGCCGCAGGCCCTCGGTCTCTGCACCAGTCTTCAAGAAGTGCTCTGCGGCCTTGCGCCGGAGCGCCGTACGTTCGCCGAGTGGTGCGTGAGGCACGGCGCTGGCGTACGCCGCCGCAGCCTCTGCCGCGTGACCGGCGGATAGCAGCGCGTCCGCTTCACAGCGTTCCAACAGCCAAACCGGGTGCGCGACCCTGAGCTCGATCGCTTGCCGGTAGAGGCCAGCGGCGCGCAAGAACGCCAAGCCGCCTTCGGCCGCCACGGCCGCGGGCAGCACGTGCCGCCGCGCTCCATCATCGTCTCCTGCTGCCACAAACTGCTCGAGCAACACACCCTCATCGGCGTTGCCGGTGCCTTCGAGCGCGGTTGCGAGGCGCCAATGCAGGGCGCGCTGGCGTTGCCCGCCAATTCGCCCGATCAAGCTGTCGCGAATGCGACCGTGGTAAATGTCGACCAGCTCGCGTTCGCCGCTGGCCACCGTGCGCGTCAGCTTGGCCACGCGTAGCCGGGCGTGCAGCGAATCAGCGTCGCTCACCCCGGCCACATATTCGGCGACTTGGGTCGGCAGCGGTCCGCCGGCGATGCACAGGATCTCCAGCAGCGCCTGATCTTCGGCGGGGAGCTGATCGACGCGGCCTTGAATCACGGCGTCGAGCGAGATCAGCTGGCTCGCGTGCTCGGGCGCCGAGGTGCGCTGCCAGGTCGACAGCTCCGATACGAACAGTGGCAGTCCTTGCGATTCTTCGGCGATGCGCCTGACCGCATCGGGAGATGAGGCGGCTTGGTCGCCGAGCGAGAGCGCTGCCAAACGCGCGCTGTCCTCGTAGGTCAAGCGGGTCAATTCGATACGCTCGACGCGCGCCTTCGCTGACAACCGCTCCGCCATCGCCAATAGCGCGCCGAGCGCGGGGCTCTTGCCGAGCGCTTCGGAGCGAAAGCTACCCAGCAGCAGCATGGCGGGCGCGCCAGGTGCGTGCATGACTTCCTCCAAGAGCGCAACACTGTCGACGTCCGTCCAATGCAGGTCGTCGATGTGCAAGATCAGCGGTCGATCTTTGGCAATCGCGACCAACAGCGAGCGCAGGGCCATGAAGGCGCGGCGCCGCAGCTCCTGCGGCTCCTTGACCTCGGGCCAAAGCCAGCTCTGCTCTTCCAGCGCCGTCACGGCGCGCAGCACCGGGAAGACGCGCAGCAGCTCGGCTGCATTGGCTGGCAATAACCGCCCCAATTCCTTCGCTGGGACGAGCATCAGCCAGCGCGAGAGCTCGTCGACGACGCTGTCCAGTCCCTTGAACGGCACGGCCTCGCGCTCGTAGCAACGCCCCGAAAGCACCAGCGCGCGCGGCGCCTGGCCAGCCTCCTTCAAGAAGCGTTGGATCAGCGTCGTCTTGCCAATGCCGGACGCTCCGGAGACGAGCGTCAAGACGCCTTCGCGGGTGGCAACGTGCTCCACCGCCTGCCGCAACACCGCCAGCTCGAATTCACGGCCCACGAAGGCAGCCGCCGAGCTGGTCACGGCCACAAGGCTCGACGAGTGGGTCCTAGCCGGCAGCGGCGGCTGTCCGGCGCGGAGTCGCGTCACGATCTCTGCGCCATCGGGACGAGCTTGGGGATCGGGCTCGAGCAATTGCAGACACAAGGCTTCGAGATCCGCCGGGACGCCTTTGACCACTTCACTCGGCCGCCGCGGCCTGCCTGCCTGCTTGGCTTGGATGAGCTGAGAGAACGTGCCCACAAACGGCAGCTGCCCGGTCAAGGCCTCGTACAGCATCACCCCAACGGCATAGAAATCGGCCGCCGGTGTGACACGCAACCCGCGCGCCTGCTCGGGTGCCATGTAGGCCGGCGTACCCACTCCCGATTCTTCTGCGGTTTCCTGCTGCTCGGCCAGGTCGCCGACCACGCCGAAGTCGAGCAGCACGACGCGAGCCTCGGGCGTGACCATCACGTTCGACGGCTTGATATCGCGATGGAGACGACCGGAGGCGTGAATCGCCAGCACGCCATCGAGCAGCCGTAGCAACGCCTGGCGCAGCCGTCGCTCGTTGCCCACCAGCTCGCCGCTGTTCGGCCTGGCCAGCGGTGAAATGCGCGTGCCGTCCGGCCTTACCGAGCTGATGTCGGTGCGGTGCGCGTGCCGGGTCGGTTGGTGCGAAACGGTATCGACCTCGGTGCGCGTCGGGTCAGTGCTGGAATGCCGCTCCGCCACGCGCACGTGGCGGACGAAGTTGGTCCCCTCCAGCAGCTCCATCGTAAAAAACCATTGCTCACCCTCGGCGAACAGGTCGTAGAGCTGCACCACCGACGGATGCGCGATATCGGCCAGCGCACGGAACTCTTTTTTGAAGCGAAGCAGCGCGGCCGGGTAGCGATGCGTCATGGTCTTGAGCGCCACGACGGAATCGCGCTGTAGATCGCGCGCGCGGTACACGATACCCATGCCGCCCTGGCCGAGGGTGCTCTCGACAACGAAGCGATCGTTACCTTTGAACTCGGTCTCTGCGCCTCGCGTCGTCAAATCAACCGTTCACGGTACCTCGTACGGGCGCGGTTCAGCAACGTGGGTTTTCCCACCTTGTGCTCCCACCTTCGAGCACGGTTGCAGACAGGGTGTTATTGAACGGGCGAGCCGGGCGGTGGCAGCTTGACAATGCGCTGCCGCTCGACATGCAGAACACCGGGCACCGCGGCCACGGTGGCGAGGTCGGACTCGGCGCAGGTCGCGCTGATCGTCCCGAGATCTTCCAGCACTTCATCCACCGTAACGCCGGCGCGGCGCAGCGCGTCGGCCACGCCGACGGCTTGGGACGGCTCGACGCTGACCAGGACTTTTAGGGTTTCTGCCACTTGCGTCACCGTACCAGGTTTGGCCGCGGGCGCCCCGACTTTGCCGCGTCGAGACGCCCGCCGCGCGGAGACATTCGCTAGCCGGCTTGCACCAAGCCCCAGCCGAAATCCCGAGTCGGCGAGAGCCGTTGCGATTTTTTGAGCACGAAGTTCGCGAGCGCTAGACCGCGAAGGCCGGTCGCTTCCGCATACAGCGCCATGATGCCGGCCACACAAGGCGTGGCCATGCTAGTGCCGCTGATCGTGTTGTAGCGCAGAGGCATTGGCCAACTGGAGAACACATCGACCCCCGGTGCCGCGAGGTTCACTTCGCCGCCGTCGCCGTTGACGCCGCCACATGAAAACCGAGCGACTTGCAGCGCCAAATCGATTGCGGCGACCGCCACGATCGTCGGACAGTTGGCAGGGTGCCCCACCGGTGCAATGCTTCCGGGGCGGTTGCTTTCGTTGCCGGCAGCCGCAACGATCAGCGTGCCCTTTTGCTCGGCGATACGCGCCGCGTTTTGGTACGTTTGGCTGAACGGCTCACCGACATCTACTGGTGAGCCGAGCGACATCGAGACGATCTGGCACTTGTTCTGAACCGCCCAGTTGATACCCGCCAAAATGCCGCCATCGGCACCGCTGCCCTGGTTACTGAGCACCTTGCCGGCGTAGATCTCCGCGCCGTAGGCAACTCCGTAGCGCTGGGTGCCGGCCGGGTTCCTTGGGCCGCACGAAACGCCGATGCAGTGCGTACCGTGACCGTGGCCGTCCTGCACGGCTTCACCCGGGATGAACGAGCGCGACACCACAGTGCGGCCGCTGAAGTCTGGATGATGCAGATCCATGCCGGTGTCGAGGACGGCTACGCGGATGCCGTGGCCTGATTGAGCCGACAGCGGGACACGTGTGACTTGCAGCCCCCATGTCGCTGACGCTGCTGCGGCTCCGAGCTCACGCGGCACATCGAGCGACGGCGAGATGCCACCATCTAGGCCCGCCAGCAAACCTCGAAGCGCCGCCGTGTAGCCACGCAGAAAATCTGCGCTGAGCAAGCCCGGCGTCGGTAGCGTGGGCGGGGCGACGACCGGGCCATCGAGCGTGTCCCTGCGTGATGGAGGCAGGAGGCTGACCCCCTTCGAAACGTGGGCTACGGGGTTGCTCAACATCGCGGCCCAAACCACGCGCTCTCGTTCTACGAGGGTGATGGGAACCGAGCTGTCGGCAACGGCGGCCATCAACGCTCGATGCTGATCGGGTAGCGCCGACACGACGGCTGCGCCGATCTCCTCGAAGACCATGTTTTCCGAAGACGCGCTTTCGGCGCCTGCGTCGCGCGCGTTGAGCGCGTTCACGCCCGCCTTGTCCTTGAGTAGACCCACGGCTTTCTCGGCCGTTCCTGGCTCGAAAGAAATCAGAAAACGCCCGGTGTAGCCCGGGTGATGCCCACCGTTGCCACTGCCAGCCCCGTTCACGCCATTCGGTTTTTCCAACCCATTTGCCTCAGCCATGTTCGCCTCCTCCGGCGCACGAGCGACACCAACTCGGAATCGCCCCGGTTGCGCCCAGGCAACGATCTAGTCGATCGACACGTGGCGCGATGTAGTGATTTCATTGGCTGCGCTGTTGTCAGATTGATCGTCATAGGGCGGCGACAACGCCGCAGAAACGTCGCCCGTCATATTCCACGGTCGGTGTCGCTGGGGGTCATATCCGTCATCGAGCCGTCTTGGTGGTCGAGCTCCATGCTCGGCGTCAGCTGCCCGGCAGGTCTGGTCGAGAGGCTGCGACCGGGCATCGGCCTCGAGAACTTCGCGGTCGCGGCCAGGCTGACCAGAGCGAACGAGAGCCCGCGCGCCGACTCTTGCCGCCCAAGCGTCGGTGCTATCGACGGCGCGGCGCGCTCATGCCACGACCCGCCCCTGAGAAACCTCCTCAATGAATGACTACCCGCACGTGTTCGTCGACTCGCAAGAGGGGCTGGAGCGGGCAGCGAGCGCGCTCGCCTCGTGCTCGCGCTTTTACCTGGATACCGAGTTCGAATCGGGGCGTGGGTCGACGCGGCTTTGTTTGCTTCAGATTTCGTCGGGGACCGCTATCTTCCTCGTCGACGCGTTGAAGCTCAGCCGCCTGGACGTGCTCGGCACGGCGTTGGCGCGGCCCGACGTAGAGTGGGTGTTTCACGCAGGGCTGCAAGATCTAGCGCTGATCGAACAGCGGCTGCACGTCCGCGCCCCGGCCAGCCTGTTCGACACGCAAGTCGCCTATGCCCTGGTTTCCGCGGAGAGCAACGTCTCGCTCGCGTACCTGCGCTACGTGCTGCTCGGAGCTCGCGCGGACAAGGCGCACCAGGCCGACGATTGGCTAGCGCGTCCGCTGTCGGCGTCGCAACTCCAATATGCGGCGAGTGACGTGCACGACCTGCCGGCAATCACCGACCTGCTGCTGCAGCGCGCCGACGCCAAGCACCGGCGCGAGCTGGTCTTCGAGGCATCGCGCGAAGCGCTCGAACCGTCGCGCGAGCCACCGCCGCCGCTCACGCTCGAGCAATTTCGCAACGCTTGGCAATTGGGCGCGAAGAGCCAAGCCGGCTTGCGCTTCTTGATCGACTGGCACAACCGCCTTTCCACCGAGGAAAAGCTGGCCGCGCCCGACTTGAAGACGCTGCTGGCACTGGCGGCGCGCCTGCCGGAAACCGCCAGCGCGCTCGCTCGCATCAAAGGCGTTTCGCCCGGTGTTCTGCAACGCCACGGGGCACACCTCGCCAGTGGCCTGACCAACGCCGCGCGACAGGCCACGGGTGCGGACTTCGTGCCGATCGACCCAGCGCCGTACGCCACGTTTGCCGAGATCCGGCGCGACGCCTGGCTCGGCCTGCTCCGGGCCGAGGTTTGCGCGACGCTCGAGGTCGCTCCGGAGCAGGTCTTGCCCCAGCGAGTGTTCCGCGAGCTCAAGGCCAAGCTGCAAGAGGGCCGTCCAGGGCGGCTCTCGGACGCGCTGCGCGGCTATCGAAAGCGTCTGTTGGGCGACGCTATCGAAGCGTTCTACGAACGCCATCCACCTCCGTGAAAGGTCGACGTGAGCGATGAGTAAGAGCTGGTTGGCCTGGGGGACGGGCCTACTTCTGATGTGCATGGCGGCGCCCGCGCAGGCTCAGGGCGTGGAAAAAGGCGCATGGAAGCTGGCAGGCTCGCACCTCGTGCTGAGCGTCGAGCGACTCGCAACGCTAGCTGCTTGGCGGGAAATCGAGGGCTACTGGGGCGGCGGCGCCGGCGCCGCTCGAACCTGGGGAGTCGATGCCAGCTTGCTGACCGCCAACACGACGCGTCGGAGTATGACGGCGCCCCGTGTCGCATTCGACTACGTGACGTCGAACGGTCTGACCGTGGGCGGCGCGCTCGGCTATGTCCGGACGGGCGGCAAACATGGCCAGCCGAACGAAACCCAGTACGCGGTGAGTCCGCGTATCGGTAGGCTGTTTGCGTACCAGGGGATCGCACTCTGGCTGCGCGGCGGCATCACCTACTCGTCGTGGTCATCGACCCACGAAAACCACGACCCGGTGCCGTGTGATGCCTGCGATAGCGACTTCGGCGACACCCCGCCGCCGCCGCGCGTCACGGAGACGCGCACGATCTACAGCATCACGCTGGATCCGCAGCTCTTGGTTTGTCTGGCCCCGCGGATTGCGCTCAGCGTCGGCGTCTCACTCGACGAAGGCCTCGGCGGCACCTTCCGGCGGGACTACGACACCGAGCTCAGTCCCTACGACGCCGACTTGAGCAGCTCGGCCTACGCGCTAACCACGGGGCTCTCGGCGATCTTCTGAAAGCCGGCCGATGACGAGTTCGAAGCGTCCCTCGAGCCGTGAGTCGTTCAACAGCTCGTGGTCGGGCGATTGCTTGTTACGGCACGCATCGGTTGCCGGCGGCGCTGGCTTTGCAGTTGCCGACCATCGGCTCGATGCACGCGATGCGCGGGCACGGATGAGTGCAACTCGCCTTGTAGGCCTTGAGCGCGCTCAAGTAGGCAACGTTGTCCGGCGCCGTGGCGGAAGCGGCTTCGACGCCGATCGGGCAACACAGGCCATCGAGCGAGCCGGCGCATTCAGCCGCGGGCTTGGCCGACGCGGGATTGCACGCCTGGGCGGTGGCTTGAGCCTTGGTCACGTCATCCAACAATTGGGCGCAATCGGCCATGCCGCCGCTGCCACCTTCACCGGTTGGGCACATGGTTGGGCACGCCTGGCCGCTTAGCTCGCTGATGCAGTGCCCGCATTCGGCAGGACCGCAACAGATTTGACCGACGCCGCAGGTCTTGCCACCGCAGCCGCCGCTCGCTGCCCCGCCACTGCCGGCAGCAGCGCCTGCCGCACCGCTGGAGCTGCCGCCGCTGGAGCTGCCGCCGCTGGAGC
>FSUE01000245.1_pt1 | contig 35604 bp, 28 predicted proteins | sample 1637031 | NCBI WGS metagenome assembly FSUE01 (sample SAMEA3914819, study PRJEB12502) | metagenome | biome: forest; material: soil | place: Canada | collected 2010-06-26 | depth 0.3 m | reverse complement strand
TGCACGGCCTCGCCGGCTTGATTCACGTTGCTGAACAGCGTGAGCAGGGTCATCACGCAAGCCGGCTTCGGGATCAGCTGCAGCGTTGCTGGTCCGAATACCGCCAGCGTGCCTTCGCTGCCGACGAGCAGGCCGGTCACGTCGTAGCCGGTGACGCCTTTGATCGTGCGGCGACCGGCTTGGATGCGCTGCCCGCCGAGTAGGAACGCCTCGACCCCGAGCACGTAGTCGCGCGTCACGCCGTACTTGAACGCGCGCGGGCCGCCGGCATTTTCGGCCACGTTGCCGCCGAGCGCACACGACTTGAGCGAGTTGGGATCCGGCGGGTAGAACCAGCCTTCGGCTTCGACTGCGGCGTGAAAATCGGCCAGGATGACGCCAGGCTCGACGACCGCCACACCTTCCTTGCGATCGATTTCGAGGATCTGATTCATGCCGATGGTAGAAAGCACGATGCCGCCGGCCATCGGCACCGCGCCACCCGTGCGCCCGGTACCGCCAGCGCGCGGCGTGATCGGCACTTCGGCCTCGCGCGCCACCGCGAGCGCCGCCAGAATATCCTCGCTCGAGGTAGCCAGCACGACCGCGTCCGGCACTTCACCCTCGGCCTCGGATTCGTCGCGGACGAAGCGCTCGCAGGCGTCCTTCCCCGTCAAAACTTTCGATGCGCCGAGCCGCTCTTCGAGCAGCGATTTGGCCTTGTCGCGCGCGGATTGCGAGGGCCGGGGGACGTCGGGACGGGAGAGCAGCACGGGGTCCAAAGCGTAGCCGAGACCGCAGGAGCGCGCTTGACTCGTGTGCGAACCTGGGACTTTGTTCGGGGATGCTGAGCCGGCTGTCGCCTAGCGCTTGGTTGCTACTGAGCGCGTCGGTCCTTGCGCCGGGCACCGGCTGTAAAGATCGCGAAGGCGCCGGACAAGATTTGCGGCCCTTGCCAACGCCGGAGCCGCCCGCTTCGGCGTCACCTTTGCTGCCGCGCGACGACGCCGCCGCGCCAAAAAAGCGCGCGCTCGATGACGACGCCAAGGACGCTGGCAAAGCGAAACGGCCCGCCCCCGAGGTGTCGGCGGCGAAAGTTAGCAGCACACCGCCGGCTGTGGGCACGGGCGGCGCCGCCACGGCTGCGGGCACGGGCGGCTCGACCGCCGTTGCGGCCCCATCGGCGCCACCGTTCGTCGCTCCCTCCGTTGCCTGCTTGTCGCGTTGCCAGGGTGCAATGCAAGGCTGCCTTTCGGCGCCAGTCGACGGCGGAGTGCCGGGTTTCGGCAACCTCGACTTGTGCAAGAAGGCGTTCGAAGCCTGCCAGTCGGCTTGCGCGCAACAGTAACTGTACGGCGCGCCGGACAGCGCTGTGCGGATCTTCGGACACGAGCCTTTCCATAGGGCAAAATCGCTGCTATGGCTGAAGTACGTGATCGCGCTCGGCATTGACCCCGGAACTCGTCACCTTGGTTGGGGAGTCGTGTCGCGCACCGGCAACCGGTTGCTGCACATCGCCCACGGCGTCATCGAGCTCGACGGCTCCGAATCGATCGCCACGCGCCTGGTCGAGCTGGAGCGCCAGCTCACGCACGTGATTCGCGAGCACCGCCCGACGGTCAGCTCGGTCGAAAGCTTGTTCTTCCACAAGGACGCGCAAGCCGCGGCCAAGCTGGGTCACGCGCGTGGCGTGGTGCTGCTGTGCCTGGCGCGGGCCGGGATTCCGATCGCCGAATACGCGCCGGCCAAGATCAAGCGCACGATCGCCGGCAGCGGTCAGGCCGACAAACGTCAGGTGGCGTTGATGGTGCGCGCGGCGCTGGCGCTCGACGGCTTGCCGCCAGCCGACGCGGCGGACGCGCTGGCGATCGCCATGACGCATCTGCGACTCGGGGGCCTGCTGAGCGCGCTCGAAGGCGCTGGCGGCAAAGCCAGCCCGGGGGCCGCCGTCGACAGCCGCGCCCGGGTTCTGTTGGCACTGCTGAGCAAGAAACGCCCGCGCCGGGTCGTACCGCGCCGCCGCGCGTGAGCCGACGCCGCCAAAAATACTACCAATATTCGCGGCTTAGCGGCGGGGCGCTGGGCGCCCCTGGCCGACTTGAAAGTCGGCTGTAGGGACGCAAAGCTTTGCCGCGTTACAAGCGTAGAACAAACGGCCCGACTCTCGGGTTGTAGGGATTGCCATGAATCGTCGAACCTTCGCTCTTACTGCTCTCGGTCTCGCTCTGCCGCTGGTCCCGAGCTCGTCCCAAGCCGACGAACCGAAGAAGAGCGCGCCCGGCGGCAAGGCACCGCCCGCCGCTGCTGCTGCTGCGCCGAACGCGAGCTTGACCGCGGACGAGATCGTCAATCGCGTGCAAGCGTTCTACGACAAGACCAGCACCTTCAAGGCCGGCTTCAAGCAACGCTACGTCGTGAAGGCGTACGACAAGACCAAAGACTCGGCCGGCTCGGTGATCTTCGAGAAGCCGGGCAAGATGAGCTGGCGCTACACCAGCAACGGCAACCGTGTGGTGTCCGACGGCACGCTGATCAAGATTTACGAAAAAGAGAACAAGCAGATGTACGAGCAGCAGCTGGCCAAGACGCAGTACCCCGCGGCGCTGTCGTTCTTGACCGGGCAGGGCAAGCTCAAGCAAAACTTCAAGTTCTCGAAGCAAGACTCGAAGCAGATGAAGTTCGAGAGCGGTTACGTGCTGGCGGGTGACCCGCTGCAGCCGACTGCCGCCTACGAGCGCGTGTTCTTCTACGTCGACGCCCAGACCTACCAGGTGCGCCGCGTGCTGATCATCGACGCGCAGGGCAACCGCAACCGTTTCGACTTCGTCACCAGCGAAGTGAACACCAAAGCTCCGCAGGGCGAGTTCGCGTTCACGCCTCCGCCAGGCACGCAGGTCATTCGGCCTTGAATCGCCGAAATTTCGCGCTGGCCGCGCTCGCGCTCGCCGTGCCGGTCGTGCCCGGGGTGTCGGTTGCGCAGACGGCGCCGCTGCCGGCCGCGGGCCTCAGCGCCGACGCAATCATCGAGCGCGTTCAGGCATTTTACGACAAGACCAAGACCTTCAAGTCGGCCTTCAAGCAGCAGTACACGATCCCCGCCTACGACAAGACGCGCCAGGACGCCGGCGTCGTGACCTTTCAAAAGCCGGGCAGAATGAGCTGGCGCTATGCCAGCAATGGCAACCGCATCGTTTCGGACGGCACGCTGCTGAAGATCTACGAGAAGGACGCCAAGCAGATGCTCGTCCAGCCGCTCGACAAGGGCGCGCAATACACGGCGGCGCTGTCGTTCTTGCTCGGACAAGGTCAGCTCAAGCAAAACTTCAAGCTTACCAAGCAAGACGCCAAGCTGATGAAGTACCCGACCGGCTACGTGCTGGAGGGCATTCCGCTGCAGCCAAACCCCGCCTGCGAGCGCGTGCTGTTCTACATCGACGCGCAGACCTACCAGGTGCGCCGCGTCATGCTGATCGACGCGCAACGGAATCGCAACCGCTTCGACTTCGTCACCAGCGAAGTGAACACCAAGCCGCCCAAGGGCGAATTCGCCTTCGAGCCGCCGCCAGGCACGCAGATCATCCGCCCGTGAATTGCGCCGGACGGCTGTTGGCATTGGCGGCGATGCGTGACGCTTACGGCGCGATCAGCCCCGGTGGCGGTTGGCCCTTGACGAAGCTCGCGTCGCTGGCAGCGCGTCGGTAGTATTGCAGGGCGCCGTTCAGCTCCGCCACGATGCGGCGCGGCGCGGCTTCGGACAGACGATTGAGCGCGAGCAGCTCGGTGTCCGCGGCTTCGCTGGCCGCGCCGGACGCGAACAGCGCCGCAGCGTAGTTGTGGAAGCAGGGCCAGCAATCCGGTCCGCGCCGACACGCCTCTCTACTGGTTTGGAGCGCCGCAGGGACGTCGTTGCTCAACAATTGGTGAGCGGTGACGGCGTTGAGTTGGCGAGGCGAGCGCGCGGTACGGCTCAGCTGTTCGATGGTTTGCTCGACAGGGGTAGAATGCGCTGCTTCGAGCCAGGTCATGCCGCGCCGGCTACTCCAGTACAGATCCAGCAGTCCGTAGAGGTACTCCGGATTGTTCGGGTCGAGCTCAAGCGCGTGTTTGTAGTGCTGCTCGGCGTCAGCGACGTTGTTATTCAGCAAGCTGTAGCGGCCGCGCCAAAACCAAGCCGCTGCGTCAGCGCTGCTTTCGCCACCAGGCGCTGGCGTGCGGGCCGCGTCGAGGCGGTCGCGGGCGCGCTTGGCGAACTTGCCGCTAAACGAATCGAGCCGCGCCCACCAGATCAATACCTCGGCGTCGCGCAGCGGGCGCCGCTCGAGCTGCTTGGGCGGTTCCGGCAAACCTGCGTGGTGTTGACGCCACGGGATGCTCTTCTGGAGGTAAGCATGAAGATCTCGATCGAGCTCGCCGGCCGGCACGCCTTCGACGATCTGCGCCAGCGCTGCGCCCTTGTCCGACGACGGCGGTCCGGCGAGCGTGCTCCTGAAGCGGTTCGCGTAGAGCTGCTCTCCGTTCATCAGCATGTGGACCAACAGCCATGCGACGCTGTAGTTTTTCGAGCGTTTCTGCTTCTGTTCCCAGGTTGCGGCGCCGCGCTCCAGCGCTTCGGTGCCGTAGAAGCCGTCGCGATCGAGCGCGACCAGCTCGGACGCGCTGGGGAGTCGGTTGCCGGCCAGCTTCTCGTACTGATAGCACGTGAGGTCACCCAAGCCGTCGGGCGTACACATGTAGCGCGGGTCGATCTCACCCACTACGGGCGCGCTCTTGTCGGCGCGCAGGGTCGAGTAGTAGTCGGCGAGACCTTCGTCGAGCCAAGTTGGTGTTGGCCCCAGCGCAACATGGTTGAAGCGATGCGTCAGCTCGTGCGTGAATAGCAACCGCGCGAACGGCGAGAGCGTGCCCGACGCCAACACGGTCGGCGACGGCTCGATGTCGTTGGGCAGCGAGGGGATGTAGACGCCGCCGAAACCCTCAGCGACGAATTCGTTGAGGTCCTCGTGGTGCGCGAAGATGACGGCATCGGTCGTGAACGAAGGCGCCGCCGCGAAGCCGAAGACCACCTCACTGAGCAGGCTGTACGTTTCCTCGAAGCTCGAGATGACGCGGCTCGCCTCCTCCTCACCGATGTCGCTCACGACTCGGAAGTGCTTGCTCTTGAGCTCCACCCAAGGCTCGCCGCTGTGAACCGGGGAACGAGGACCTTGCCCCAAACAAGAGAGCAGCGCGGTTGCCGATAACGCCAGCCCGACGAGTTTCAGTCTCACTGTGCCTCCCGAAAGCCAGCTTCAGATTGCCCGAGCTGGACTGGGCCGGCAATCTCATCGCTCTGCCGAGCGAAGGCTGTTGACGTTTTCGGTGAGGCACCCGAGGGTGCGGCCGCGTGTTCGGGCTGCGGCTTGCCTCCATCGCGTTGTTGCTCACGGTGTCGAGCTGGAGCTTCCACGCGTTTGCCGAGGAGTCGCTGACCATCACCGTTCAAGGTGAAGCGCGGCCGGAGGGCGAGGTCGCAAGCGAGCCGTTCGTGGCATCGAGTCGGGTGACGCGCGAGCGGTTGGCGGCGCCGGCGGTGCGGGCGCCGGATGTGCTGCGGTCGGAGGTGGGAGTGCAGATTGCGGAGGCGGGCGGGATGGGGGCGCCGGCGACGGCGTCGATTCGTGGCGCGACCGCGGCCCAGACGCCAGTCTACTTGGGCGGCGTGCGGCTGAACGACCAGGTGGGCGGAGCCGCCGATCTTTCGACGATCCCGCTGTGGCTGATCGATCGCGTCGACGTGTACCGCGGCAACGCTCCGTTCGAGACCGACGAGATGGGCATTGGCGGGGCGATCCTGTTCGAGCCGAAGCGGCCGCGGCGCTCCGAAGCTGGAGCGGGTGCGACGCTGGGCAGCTTTGGTACGCGCGAAGGCTTCGGCTACGTTGCGCTGGGAGACGACAACGCCGGCGTGTTGGCGGGGGTTTCGGCCGAGCGCGCCGAGAACGACTACCGTTTTGCCGACAATCGCGGCACGTTGTTTCAGTCGGCTGACGACGCGCCGCGCGCGCGCGCGAACGCCGACAGTCGCCTGCGTGACGTTTGGCTGCTGGCGCGCGCACGTCCGAGTCAGCGTTCGCGCATCGAGCTCATGCTGAACGACGTTTCGCGCGAACAAGGCGTGCCGAAGTTGGCGCTGGTTCCGTCGCGTTCCGCGCGCGCCGAGCTGGGCCGGACGCTCGGCGCGCTGACGACGCGACTCGGGCTCGGCGCTTCCGGCCAAAATTTGCTCACTCTGCGCACTTCCTTGCTCGATGGCTCGACGCAAATTCACGACCCAGCACGCGAGCTTGGCACCTTGAGTCGCGAGACCGAGCTCAGCGGGCGGCGGCTGGAGCAACGCGCGGCGCTCGAGCTACCGCTGCTCGACCGCTTCAAGCTAGCTTTGGCGACCAACGCTGGCGTCGAGACTTTGCAGCGTCGAGACGACGCTGTTACCAATTCGGCCAAGGCCACGACGCTCAGCGGCGTGACGCGCATGGATTGGGAATTTTTGCCGAGCGCTTCGCTTTTTGGCTTGGTCGCCGCGCAGTGCCGCAGCGCCGAGCCGAGCGGGCGCGGCTGCGACCAGGTCGAGCCGACCGGCCGCGTCGGCGCGGGGTTACGTGGCGCGGGCTACACGCTATTTGCCAACTTGAGCCGTTATCAGCGTCAACCCACCCTGGGCGAGCTGTACGGCGCCGGCATCTTGGTGCGCGGCAACGCGGGACTGCGTCCGGAGCTGGGGCTTTCGGCCGATGCGGGCGCGCGCGCTGTGCTGCGCGGCGGCGGCTTTAGCCTCCACGCCGAAGCGAGCGCATTCGTTCGCCGTGCCAGTGATTTGGTCACCTACGCGCGGGCCGCGCAGGGCTACGTGGTGCCGATCAACGTCGGACGAGCGCGGGTGGCGGGCCTGGAATTGGGCGTCGGCGCGCGCGCGCTGGAGCACGTCGAGCTCGGCTGCAACGTCACGCTGCTCGACCCGCGCGACACGACAGCCGGCCGCCGCTTGCAGAACGACTTCTTGCCGTTCATGTCGCGGCTGGTGTTGGCGCCGCGCCTGCTGCTGACGACCGGCGAGCTTTCGGGGTATGCGTTGAGTCACGCGGAGCTGGCGGCTGACTTGACCTATTTATCGAATCGTTTCGCCGACGCGGCGGGCCTGATCGTGATTCCCGATCAAGCGACGCTGGGCGTGACCGCCGCCGGGAGCTGGTTTTCTGGCGTCGTCGTCTCGCGCGTGCGCGTGGCCAACGTGCTCGATACGCAGCGCTTCGACATCGTGGGCTATCCGTTGCCGGGGCGCAGCCTGTACGTTTCGCTGGAGGTGCACGCGCCATGACGCCGGCGCGCCTCGTCGTCGCGGCGGCTTGGCTGCTGCTGGGTTGCAACGTGACGGCTGCTTCCACCACCGGCGGCGTCGATTTGCCCGAGCGTGGCGCGTGTCCGCGCGGCACCGCGGTCGTTTCGAGCGACTTTCAGTCGAGCGAGATCGCGCTGCTCGACCCGGCTGGCAGCGTGAAGAGCCCAGCGTTCTTGTCCAGCGCCTCGACTGCGGCGACCGACTTGGCCGCGCCGCTATCGGGCGATATTGGCGTCGCGTCGGCGCGTAGCCGCCCGGGTGAGCTGGTCGTGATCGATCGCTTCGGCACGAACGTGCTCAGCTTCGTCGACACGAAGACGGTGGTGGTGCGCGCGCAGCTGCCGATCGGCACCGGCTTCGAAGCCAATCCGCAGGACTACCTGGAGCTGAACGAGCACCAAGCCCTGGTGCCGCGGCTCGGCGAAAATGCGTCGCCCGGTCGCGAGCCGTTCGACACCGGCAGCGATCTGTTGGTCGTCGATCCGAGCATACCGGCGATCGTCGACGCCTGGCCGATGCCGCGTAAAGACGGGTACTTGCCGAATCCGGTCGCAGTGACGCAGCTGCGCGGCGACGTGCTGGTCACGCTGCACCACGCGCGCGCCAACTTCAGCGGCATGGCCGAAGGCGAGCTGGTGGCGTTCTCGACCGCCGATCAAGCGCTGCGTTACCGGCTGCCGCTCAGCGGGCTGGTCAACTGTGGTCGGGCCGAACCGTCGCCGAGCGGCGAGGTGTTGGCGGTGGCGTGCTCGGCGTTCCTCGACCGCAAGGGCGCGGTGGCGGAGCCGGAGACCTCGGGCCTCGTGCTCTTGGATGCGCGGCTCGACCCGCCCGTCGAGCTCGAGCGCTTCCGTGCCCTCGACCTCGTCGGTGGTCCGATTCAATCCGGCGTCGAGTTCGTGAGCGAGGGCGCGCTGCTGTTCAAGACCCAGACCGCGCTCGGTGCCGGGCACGACAACCAGCTATTTTTGCTCGATTTGGCGAGCGGCGCGACCACGCTGTTGGCGACTGCGGCGCGCGCCGAGGGCGGTCTCGGCTTCGGCATCGCGTTTGGCGGCATGAGTTGCCAGGCGGACTGCGGCGACCCGTGCTTGGTCGCGGACAGGTCGCGCGGCCAGCTGCTGCGGTTTCGGGTCCAGGGCAGCCAGCTTTTGGCCGACGACGCCGTGGTGCTCGACGGCGCCGGGTTGCCACCCGCCGACGTCACGCCGTTTTGGTGAAAGCTCGCGGCGTCGTTAGACCGAGCGCAGGCGGATCCGGAACACCGCGCCGTGCTCGCTCGGTCCGAGGCTCAGCGTGCCGCCCATCCGTGACACCGCGTGCCGCACCAGCACCAAGCCCAGGCCGGTGCCGCGCTCGCCTTTGGTCGTGAAAAACGGCTCGAAGATCCGCTGGCGCAGCGCAGCGGGCACGCCCGGTCCGTTGTCGCGCACCGAGATGCGCGCCTCGCCCGACGCGGCGTACACGCGCACCAGCACGTGACGTTTTTCCTGGCCGGTCGTCGCGTCGAGCGCGTTCTGGACCAGGTTGGCCACGACTTGTTCCAGCAGCGCGGCGTTGCCCCAGCCGCGGATCGTCTGTTCACCGGCAATCTCGATGCGCGTGTCGTGCGGTCGGACGGAAGCGACGGCGCGCTCGGCCACGCTCCACAGATGCACTTTCTCGAGCACGGGCGGCGCGCCCTTCACCAGCGACGAGACGGCCGTCATCACGTCCTGGATGCGGCGCAGCGCGATCACCGTATCGTCGACGGTGGCGCGGCGATCTTCGTCGCTCAGCGGCACCATCGCGCCCTCGCGCAGGCACTCCACGTTGGCCAGCGCGGCGGCGAGCGGATTGCGGATTTCGTGGCCAATCGTGGCCAGCACGCTCTCGATCAGCGGCGGCGGCACGCTCGGTCGATCGTTATCGAACACGTCGCGCGAGCGCGTCATCACCTCCTGCTGCGCCCGAAAGCGCTGCAGGCAAGCCGTCACGTCGCCGGCTGCCAGCGGGCGCTGCAGCGTCAACTGGGCACCGGCCGCCAGCGCTTCGCTCTCGCTTTCGCCGCGAGCGATCGCGACAATCGCTTGTAGTGTCGTGCCGTGCGCGTTGATCCGGCGCAGAAAGTCGAGCGCGCCGGGTGCGCCGGCGTCCAGGAGTGCCAACCGTGGCACGTAGCCGCTCGATTCGGCGGCGGCCGCGTCGCTGATCGGCACCACCGTGAAGCCGTCGGCCTCGATCGCGCGGATCAGCGGCGTGACGTCGGGCCCGGGCTCGAGCAGCAGCAGCACCGACGAGTCGGAGAGCTGGAAGACACCGCTGTCCACCTCGTCGCCAACGAAATCATGTGGGTGGAGCGAAGCCGGACGGAACGGCTTCGACAGGCTATTGGGCGGGCTGTCGAACATAGCTGGGGCGACCCTTTCAGTACGGCCGTCCGCGGCCTTTGATTTAGGGCCCACCGGGGCCAACCCCCAACCGTCGGGTGCAACCCCGCTGATCGGGGCGAAAACGCGTCGAGCTGGGGCGTCTCATTTTGAGCCGCAGGGTCTTGCCGAGCTCCCGGGTGAATGAGGTAAATGCGGCTCCCGATGATCGACGAGAACGCGTTCGGCCTGCTGATCTCTTACTTCAGCATCGAGGACGACGAGTACACACGTGATCGCGACCACTTCATCGAGCGCTACGCCACGTTTGCCGCGTTGATTCGTGACCGCCTGACCGAGAAGCCGCCCGGTACGTCGGCGCGCGCGATCGACCTTGGCTACGCCTTTTACGTCGAGCTGCCGGACGGCGAGCAAACCGCGGATCTGATCGGCTGGTTGCGTGAAATGCGCGTCACGCTGGCCGAGCACGACTACGCCACGGCCGGTATGCTGACGCACGGCAGCTGCTGGGTCGACGAGCAGGATCCACGACCGGATATCGTCGACTGCGGCACGGTGAAGCTGTTTCGCGCTTCGCGGCCGAGCGAGCCGTTGCGCCGCAGCCTGCTGGCGGAAGCTGCGACCCACGGCGACGAGGAAACCGGCGCCGAGGGCTGGGGCCCGGGCCTGTACCTCGACTTGGAAGCGGTCGAGGCGTTGGGCCGGAAGCCCAAGAATGCCCCGACGATCCTGCGCAGCGCTGGGGCGGAGTTCTTTCGCGCCGGCTCCTGAACTATACGCGGAGCGTGACGAGCCCGCTTCGGATCGGTGTTTTGGCGTCCCACGAAGGCACGACGCTGCAGGCGATTTTGGACGCCTGCGCGGCCGACGCGATCGCGGCGCGCGTCGTGGTGGTGGTCAGCAACAACGGCGGCGCGGGCGCGTTGCGGCGGGCGCGGGAAGCCGGGGCCGAGGCCGTGCACCTGTCGGGCAAGACCCACCCCGAGCCCGACGCGCTCGACGCCGCGATCATCCAGGCTTTGGCCGCGCGTGAAGTCGACGTGGTGATGCTCGCCGGCTACATGAAGAAGCTCGGGCCGGCGCTGCTCGAGCGCTACCGCGGGCGGATTCTCAACACTCACCCGGCGCTCTTGCCCAAGTTTGGCGGTCACGGCATGTACGGCATGCACGTGCACGAGGCCGTGCTGCGCGCCGGCGAAACCGAGTCCGGCCCGAGTGTGCACTTGGTCGACGTCGAGTACGACACCGGGCGCGTGCTGGCGCAGGCGCAGGTACCGGTGGAACCGAGCGACACGCCCGACACGCTAGCCGCGCGCGTGCAAGAACGCGAACGGCGCTTGGTGGTCGCGGTGCTGGGGCAAATCGCCAACGGCGAATTTACGCTCGAAGGCTTGGCCAACCGTCGCCACGCGCACGATTGACGCGATGGCTGGTCTGCAAAAAGTCGGTTTTTGGCGCGGGTTCGTGGCGCCGTTCGGCGCCGCGGGGCAGCTGTTGCGGATGCCCAGCGCGTGGCCGTTTGCGCTGGTACCGGCGGTCGTGTTCGTGCTGCTCGAGGCGGGTTTCGTCGCTGCTTCGTGGCACTTTCTGCGGCCGTGGGTGAGCGGCGAGCTAGCCTTTGGGGGCACGCTGCGGCACGTCGGCGCCACGGCGCTTTCGTGGGTCTCGGTGCTGCTGGCGGCGGCTGTTGGTTGGCTCGTCTCGGCATTCCTGGCGCCCACGTTCAGCGCGCCGGCGCTGGAGCGGATCATCGGCATCGCCGAAACCGACCTGCTGGCTCCGGCGCGCGCGCCGCTCGGCTTTATCGCCGAGTTTTGGTGCGGCGCGCGCTCGCTGCTGTTGAGCGCGGGGTTGACGTTGCCGCTGGTCATCGCGCTCACGCTGCTCGAAATAGTGGCGCCGCCGACGGCTGTGGCCGCAACGCCGCTCAAGTTACTGCTTGGCGCGTTGGGCGTGGCGTGGGGGCTGTTCGACTACCCGCTCACGCTGCGAGGTATCGGCGCGCGACAACGTCTGCAGTTCATGCGCCGGCACTTCTCGGTCGTGCTCGGCTTCGGCGTGGCCTTCTCGCTGGTGTTTTGGCTGCCGTGCCTCGGCATCGTCATGCTGCCGGTCGGGGTCGTGGCGGCGACGCGGCTGTACTGGGAAATCAGCGCGGCCGAGCCGGGCCAAATCGGCTAGAAAGCGGCTATTCACCTCCGAGAGCTGATCCTTCTGCAGCGCCGCTGCCACGGCAAGAATCGCCTTGCTCAAAGCGTGGGCGACGGCTTTCTTTACTTGCACAACCCGTTCTTTCGACGGATCCGCGACGCCACGCTGGCGGCCGGCTTTCGCTTCACGCTCGGCGGCGTGGACGCTTACGACGGCTTTCCGCTGGTCCACCTCGACACGATCCTGAGCCGCCGACAGCTGCCGTATCGGCCGAGCTTCAGCGCGCTGCAGCACCTCGAGCAGCGTCGCCCCGGCTTTTTCACGCTGGCCGATTTGCAGAAGAATCGGCCGGCTCCGAACTACTTGCTGCACGAATCGGCGCACGCGGTGGCGTATCGGGCATTGTTCGGTCGCCCGCGCGACGTGGGCGCCGCGTTCGCGGAGTCGAGCGCGCTGGTCAAGTTGATGCTGGGCGAGTCGTTCGCGATGACGGCTGAGTACTTTGCGGCCTGTGCCGTGCAGGGGCAGCCGCACGCCTGGTTCTTCTCGATCAGCTCGTATCGGCATCGCACGCAAAAGAAGAAAGCCGTTGGGCTGCTGCTCGAGCGCTACGGCTTCGATTTCGTCGGGCGCGCCGTCCTGCTCGCGTTTTTGTACAACAACTTCCTAGTCGACCGGCTCGATCGGCGGAAGGTCGCCGCCCTGGCGGACGCCGCTGACCCGCGGATCGCCCGTCGCCTGACGCCGGCGGCACTGCTGCAGCTCGGCTCGGCCCTGAATGGGCTGATGGTGATGAGCCCCGAGTTCCGCTACGACACTTCACGGCTGTTTTTGAGTATGTTTGGTCGCTCGCGCAACACCCGGCGCGAGCTTTCCCAGGACCCGCTGACGCTGCTCGCGGCCGATCCCGGTGCTCGAGCGGCCGTGTCACGGCTGGTCGCCGTTTTGGGGGGCTAAACGCGTCATGCTTCCCGTTCCGCCGTGTCTTCACTCGCCATGACCGAAACTACTGCTCGCGATCCCGTCTGCGGCATGACCGTCAACCCGGCAACGGCGCGGGGCGGCTCGCACACGCATGCCGGCCACACCTACTACTTCTGCGGCCCGCGCTGCCGCGAACGCTTCGCCGCTGACCCCGAGCGGTTTCTTCATCCCCCGGCTGCGAAAGCACCGCCCCCGGCGGCTGAGGTTCCCGCCAACTACCAACTGCCAACTGCCAACTCCCAACTCTCCTCCTACACCTGCCCGATGCACCCGGAGGTTCAAAGCCCGGGCCCGGGCAGCTGTCCGAAGTGCGGCATGGCGCTCGAGCGCGCGGTCGTCAGCATCGACGCGCCGGAGGACGACGCGGAGTTGCGCGACATGTCGCGGCGATTGCTGGTGTGCACGGTTTTGACGCTGCCGACGTTCGTGCTGGCGATGGCCGAGATGCTGCCGGGCCGTCCACTCGACGCGCTGGTTGGGCACGGCGCCGGGGTGTGGTGGCAGCTAGCCTTCGCGGCGCCGGTAGTGCTTTGGGGTGGGTGGCCGTTTTTTCAGCGCGGTTGGACGTCGCTCGTCACCCGTCAGCTGAACATGTTCACGCTGATCGCGCTCGGTACCCTGGCCGCGTTCGGCTTCAGTCTGTTTGCCACGTTGGCGCCGCACGCGCTGCCGGGCAGCATGGCCCACGGCGCCGGCACCCCGGTGTACTACGAAGCTTCGGCGGTCATCATCACGCTGGTGCTGCTCGGCCAAGTGCTCGAGCTGCGCGCGCGGCGAGCGACTTCGGGTGCGTTGCGGGCGCTGCTCGGTTTGTCGCCGAAGACTGCCCGGCGGCTAGCCGCGGACGGCAGCGAGAGCGACGTGCCGCTTTCGGAGATCGTGGTCGGCGATCGGCTGCGCGTGCGACCCGGTGAGAAAGTCGCGGTCGACGGCAGCGTGCTCGATGGCCAGAGCGCGGTCGACGAATCGAGTATCACCGGCGAGCCGATTGCGGTCGAAAAGGCTGCTGGCACGCGCGTCATCGGCGGCACGCTCAACGGCAGCGGCAGTTTCGTGATGCGAGCCGAGCGGGTCGGGCACGCCACGTTGCTCGCGCAAATCGTCCAGTTGGTGAGTGAGGCCCAGCGCAGCCGGGCGCCGATTCAACGTCTGGCGGACGCGGCCTCGGCGTGGTTCGTGCCCAGCGTCGTCGCGGCCGCGCTGGTGACCGCGCTGATTTGGGGCGTTTGGGGGCCAGAGCCGCGGGTCGCGCACGCGCTGGTCAACGCGGTGGCGGTGCTGATCATCGCTTGCCCGTGCGCGCTCGGGCTGGCGACGCCGATGTCGATCATGGTCGGCACCGGTCGTGGCGCCAGCCTGGGCATCTTGATCAAGCGCGCCGAGGCGCTCGAGCAGCTGCAGCAAGTCGACACGCTCGTCGTCGACAAGACCGGCACGTTGACCGAAGGTCGTCCGCGGCTGGAAGCGGTCGTGGCCGCGCTGGGCTTCGACGAAGCCGAGCTGCTCGCGCTTTCGGCCAGCGTCGAGCGACCCAGCGAGCACCCGCTCGCCAGTGCGATCGTGGCCGCGGCGCTTGGCCGCGCTGCGCGGCTGCAGGAACCGAGCGAGTTTCGCGCCGAGAGCGGCAAGGGCATTCGGGCTCGTGTCGGTAGCCGTGACGTCGTGATCGGCACCGAGGCGTGGCTGGGCGAGCACCAAGTCGACGCGGCAGCGCTGCAAGCCGAAACTGCGCGGCGCCGGGCTCAGGGGCAAACCGTGGTGCTAGTCGCCGTCGACGGCGCGTTTGCCGGCCTGCTCGCCGTGGCTGATCCGATCAAAGCCACTACGCCCGAGGCGTTGGCGGAGCTGAAAAAGCTCGGTTTACGCATCGTGATGTTGACTGGCGACAGCGCGGCGACGGCGCACAGCGTCGCGCGCGAGCTCGGCATCGAAGAGGTGCACGCTGGCGTCTTGCCGGCCGAAAAGCATGCGGTCGTGACGGCCCTGAAGCAGCGCGGGCGCCGCGTCGCGATGGCTGGTGACGGCACCAACGACGCGCCGGCGCTGGCGGCAGCCGACGTCGGCATTGCGATGGGCACCGGCACGGACGTCGCGATGCAGAGCGCTGGCATCACCTTGGTCAGCGGAGATTTGCGTGGCTTGGTGCGCGCCCGGCGGCTGTCGGTGAGCGTGATGCGCAACATTCGCCAGAACCTGGGCTTTGCCTTCATCTACAATGGGCTCGGTATTCCGATTGCGGCTGGGCTGCTCTACCCGTTCTTCGGCCTGCTGATGAGCCCGATGTTCGCCGGCGCTGCGATGGCGTTCAGCTCGGTGTCGGTGATCGGCAACGCGCTGCGCTTGCGGCGCGCTTGACCGCTCAGAACGTGCCCGAGAGGCCGAAGCTGACGCCGCCGCTCGGCAGCGCCGACACGCCGGCCCGCAATTTCAAGCCCGGATCATCGTGGTAGAGCCGTAGCACGCGCTCAGTCGGTGTTTCGGTCGACAGGATGTAAACACCAAGCCCGCCCATCAGCCCGGCCGTGCCGTAAAACAGCGCCGCAGGTCCGGCATTGCGCCGGCCATCCACCGCCAGGCTGATCGTCGCCACCGAAGCGAAGCTGAGACCCGCGCCTTCCAGCAGCCAGAACACGATGTGGCGCCGGCTGCGCTCGGCGCGTGCCACGTCTTGCAGCCGCTCCTCGGTGTGGGCGAAGGCCAGCCCGCGATTGCCGTGTTGCTCGCGCAGCTCGGCCTCGAAGGTTTGGCGCGCCTTCTCACCGGGCCCGTCGGTCAGCGCCAGGTACAGGCTGCCACCGCCGAAGGCCGCGCCCGCTGCCGCCAAGCCAATCGAGGCGCCCTTGCTCATGCGTGGATGCGTGAGTTGGCCCACGATGCCGGTCGTCAGGAAGCTGACGCCCAACAGACCGGTGGCCAGCGCGCCTGCATGGCGCTGCGTTTGGTCGACGTCGGCGATCGCGGTCAGGTAGTTGCTCATGCGCTGGATGTCGTCGTCACGAACGCCGAACACTGCTTCCGGCTGCTCGCGGCTGGTCTTCAGAAACGTGGCGTAGGCGGCCGGCCCGTACGGGGCCGCAAACAGGCTGCCAAATAGCTGATCGCCGCGCGCCGCCAAGCGCGGAGGCTCGGCCGGGGCGTCGACCAGCCGAATCGGCTCGGCGCCGCTGGCGAAGCGGTGCTCGACCAAAGTCGGCGGCGCGTTCGGCGCCGTAGCAGCCGTTTGCACGAACACCGACAGCTCCTGCTCGGCGTCGGGCAACGTGAGCATCAGCTCGCCCCGCTCTTTGTGCAGATCGACGAGCCGCTCACCAGATTCACTGCGAGCCCAGATTCGCGCCTGCTCGGCACCCAGCGTCAGCCGCCGCCCCTGCAGCGCGCGCGCCGAGAACAAGCTGGCTTGCTGGTCACCGCGTGGCCCGCTGAAGAAGATCTGCGGTCGCAGATTTTCGCGGGTGATGCCGCGATTGGCCTGCGCCACGAAGCCCGCCAGCTCCGAGTACGTGATGTTACCGTCGCGGTTCACGTCGGCGGCGCCGGTCAGGCCCGAGCGCACCTCGTGGCTGAAGACGCCTGACTCGAGCTCCGACCACTCGAACACCTCTTCGTCGCTGTTGGTCGACAGGAACAAGCCGACCTCGGGGTGGCGCGCCGAAAAACCGAGCGCCATGTCTTTGGGCGTTGCCCAGCGCCGCCCGCCGGGTTTTCGCGGGTTGATCACGAAGAACGAGTTGCAGCTGTCGAGCAGCACGTGCTTCGTATCAGCTGGTATCTTCTCGATGATTTCGCGTTCGATGAAGGTGCCGTCGATGCGCGCGTCTTCCAGGTGCAAGTAGCCGCGCCCGCCGGCCACCTCGCCGTGACCCGCAAACACGAAGTAGAGCTGGGTGCGCTCACCCTGGGCGTGCGCGGCTTGCACGGCCTTTTGTAACTTGGCGGCCGCGCGCAGCAGCTCGGCCCGCGTCGCGGCACGCGCCAGCGGTTTCAAGCTTGGATAGAGCAGCGCGCTCGTGCGGTCGAAGGTCGTCAGGAGCTCGACCGAGCTGCCCGCGCCGGCGGCATGAAACAGCCGGTAATAGCGGGCGGCGTCGTCATCCGCATACTGCAGGTCCGGCAAAGCCAGGCTCAGGCTGCGGTTGTTGGCGACCACCAGCGCGAACGTGCGCGTCACCGGTTCGGCGCGCGCCGCGTGCGGTAGTAGCAGCGCCGTGAGCGCGCAGACGACGGCCGTCAGCAAGCTTTTCATGGCGCGCTCCACGTGCATTTCCACTCTTCGACTTCAGCCTGTGGGAAAAGCTCGGCAACCGGCCGGGCACTGTTTGCCACCTTGCCTTCGACGCTCTTCACGTCGAGCGGCTGCCCGCTCAGCACCGCGTACACCCGCAGCTCGCCCAAGGCAGGATTTTCTGGCTCTGCCACTTCGGACAGGACGCGATCGGTCACGCGCTGTTCGAGCTTCAGCGACCTTGGGTTCGATTTCTCGTCCAGGTAGGCCGGGTGAATCCAGTGTACGTTGCGCTGCTGGTCGAGCGCGAACACCATCAGGTAGACGTCACGCGCGCTCGGATTCGAATAGCGCACCAAGATGCCCTCGCCTGGATGCAGCGTGGCGCCTTCGAGCAACGCCGGCGCCGTGCCCGGTGCCGCATGGCCGACGAACGCTTGCACGGTTGCGGTGAGACCTGCGTCGGGGGCGCCGCGGGCGGCGAATGTTGGCGGCGGCAGCTCAGGGGCCGCGCTGTACTTCATCGGCGAAAAGGCCAAAAAACCGATCACGACGCACGCCGCAGCCGCCGCCACGCCACCCAAGCTCCAAGCCGCCCAGCGCCACGGCGAACGCCTAGTCGTCGCTGCGACTCGTTGCGCTGGCGCGGTGCAGCCGGCCATCACGCGGGCAACGAAGTCGTCGTCCGAGAGCCCCGTGGTCGCGCTGAAGCGCAGCGCACGCAAGTCTTCCGAGAACTGAGTCATCGCTTCTTCTCCCCGCGCAGCAGCCTGCGCAGTTTCATCAGGCCCGAGAAAACTCGCGAGCGCAGCGTCGCCGCCGACACGTCGAGTAAACTTGCCATCTCGGCGTAGTCGAGCTCGGCGCTATAGCGCAGCAACACCGCTTCGCGCTGCGGCTCTGGCAGCTTCGAAAGCCCGCGCTGGACGCGATCTTCGCGCTCGCGCACCAAGAACCTGTCGGAGCTGGGTGCGCCCGGTCCGAGCTCCTCGCCACCGTCACTGCTGACTAGCGCCAGCTCTCGCCCCTGCGCGCGGCGCTGGTTCTTGCAGCGGTTGGCCGCAATCTGAAAAAGGTAGGCCTTGAATCGGCCTTGCGGCACGTAGCTCGCGCGGCGCCGCCAGATCTCGACGAAGCATTCTTGAGCCAAGTCGTCACCCACGACTGCGTTGCCGCACCAGCGCGCGCAGTAAGCGCGCAAGCGCTGCTGATGGCGTCGCACCAGCGCCTCGTACGCCGTACGGCCGTCTGACACCGCGAGCCGCATCAGCTCGTCGTCGGTGCGTTCGTCCGGGGGCTGGGGCAAGGGCGCATCCCGCACGGCTTCCGATCCTCTCAACCTCATCGTTGGGCTAACACCGGGCGACGGCTGGGCGTTTGAACAAAGCGTCGGGCCCGACATTCGAGCCAGGCTTGAAGCGTAAGTCATGGAAATTGCTAATGAATATTTGCTCTTTTTCGTCGGCGTGAGTTGAAACGGCGGCGTCGTTGGGTCGCTGGTATGAACGGCGCGTGGAGCTGACGACCCTCACTTTACTGCTCGCGCAGATGGCGGCCGTGATTCTCGTTTCGCGCAGCCTCGGCCTCGTGGCTCGTTGGTTTGGTCAGCCCACGGTGATTGCCGAAATGACCGCCGGCATTCTGCTCGGACCGTCGCTGTTTGGACTGCTCTTTCCTCACGCCTTCGGCGTGCTGTTTCCGCCCGCGTCGCTGGGCGTGTTGAAAATGTTGAGCCAGCTCGGGCTGGTGCTGTTCATGTTTCTGGTCGGGCTCGAGCTCGACCCGGCGCTGCTACGGGGTCGCGGTCGCGCTTCGGTGACGATCAGTCACGCCAGCATCGTGCTGCCCTTCGTTTTGGGCGGCGGCAGCGCCTGGTGGTTGCATGCCAGCTACGCGCCACGCGGCGTGGCTTTCTTGCCGTTCGCGCTCTTCCTCGGCACCGCGATGAGCGTGACGGCTTTTCCGGTGTTGGCGCGCATCTTGACCGAGCGCGGCTTGATGCAATCGCGCGTCGGAGCGATCGCGATCGCGTGCGCAGCCGTCGACGACGTGACCGCCTGGTGTCTGCTCGCCGTCGTGGTAGCGATCGCCCAGGCCCACGCTGCGCGCGAAGCTTTGTGGACGATCGGCCTGGCCGTCGGTTTTTCGGGGTTCATGCTGCTGGTCGCGCGCCCGCTGTTGCGGCGCTTGGGTGCGCGCGTCGCGCGTGTCGGCCTCGGACCGACGACGCTGGCCGCCGTCCTTTTGCTGCTGCTGATTGCGAGCGCGATCACCGAAGCGATTGGCATTCACGCACTGTTCGGCGCGTTCCTGTTCGGCGCTGCGTTGCCGAAGGAAGGCGGCCTGTCCAAGGCGCTGATCGAAAAATTCGAGTCGGTAGCCGTCGTGCTGCTGATGCCGCTGTTCTTCGCTTTCAGCGGGCTGCGAACTCGGTTGGGGTTGGTCAGCGGAGCCGAGCAGTGGCTGGTAGTGGCGTTGCTGATTGGTCTGGCCACCGTCGGTAAGTTCGGTGGCAGCGTGCTCGCGGCGCGGCTGACCGGCATCCGTTGGCGCGAAGCCAGTGCGATCGGCGTGTTGATGAACACGCGTGGCTTGATGGAGTTGATCGTACTCAACGTGGGCATGGATCTTGGCGTGATCACGCCGGCCATGTTCACGATGTTGGTGCTGATGGCGCTGTTCACGACCTTTGCCACGACGCCGATCTTGCGTTGGGTGTATCCGGATCGAGAATTGTTGCGCGACACCGATGGCGCCGCCCTGCCTACGCGGACTTGAAGCGCGCCAAAACGTCGCGTGTCAGCCGCTCGCTGTACGGGTCCGCGTCGTACTGCCCCGGCGCCCAGCCGAGTAGAAAGCGGTAGAAATCGACCCAAGCCAACGGGAACAGCCCACGCCATTCGCGCTCGAGCGTGTCGACAGCGCTGCCACTGGCCGCGACCGCGCTGGCAAGCTCGCGAAAGTAGTCGTTCAAGTAGCCTGGGACCAGCTGCTCACACTCGCGCGGGAAAAGGCAGCTGCTCAGAAAGGTCGCTTGGTCCTCGCGAAAGCCTCGCCAGAAGCCAGGCTTGGCGGGCGGGCAACCTGAGAGCTTTGACCGCCTGTCAGACGTTGCGCGGCGCGGCGGAATCCCGCACGATGCGGGAGGTTTTGTCGTGAGCCACGCGCGCGTCGTCGTCATCGGAGCAGGGCTTGCCGGGCTCGCGGTCGCGGCGCGGCTGGTCAGTGCCGGGCGTGACGCGCTGGTGCTCGAAGCGTCGGCGCGCGCCGGCGGGCAACTCGAAACGTTCCGCGAAAACGGGCTGGTCGTCGAGCTGGGCGCCGAGGGCTTCGTGGCGCGCAGTCGGGCAGTGCCCGAGCTGTGCGGGCTGGTCGGCATTGCGAGCGCGCTCGTCGATCAGCTGACGACCGACACCTACTCGGTCGAGGGCGGCCAGCTCGTCTTGTTGCCGCCGGGTGAGGCCGCGCGGCGGCTAGGTTTTCAGGTGCCGCCCGAAGAGCTGGGGCGGGGTATTCGCTCGCTGGCGCTCGGCATGGGCCAGCTGACCGATGCGCTCCTGAGCCATGTGGGGGCGGAGCGCGTTCGGCTTGGCGCTGCGGTGCAGGCGATTCATCGTTCGAGCGCGGGTCTGCGCGTCGAGCTCGCCGGTGGCGCGAGCGAAGCGGCCGCTGCCGTGGTGCTGGCGACGCCGGCACGGCTGACGGCGGCGCTGCTCGAGCCGCTGCGGTTGACCGAAAGCGCGCCGCTCGCGGCGGCGCCGTTGATGTCGAACGTTTCGGTCAACCAGCTCTACCAACGCGCTCAGTTGCAGAGCTATCCCGCCGGTAGCGGGTTGATCTTCCCAGACAGCTTTGCCAACGTCGGCCTGCGCGCGCTGAGCCTCGTCGATCACAAGTTCGAAGGCCGCGTGCCGAGCGACCAGGTGCTGCTGCGGGTGTTTTTTCGGCCGGTAGGTGACGCGCTCAGCGCCTGGACTGACGCGCGCTTTGCGACCGAAGCCGGCAGCGCGATCGCGCACGTGCTGGGCGTGACCGGCGAGCCTGCGCGCAGCTGGGTTTCGCGCTGGGCAGATGCGTTGCCGGTCTTCACGCCGGCCCACCAGGCAGCAGCCGGAGCGCTCGACCAAGTGCTGCAGCCGCTCGGCATCCACGTGACAGGTTCGGCCTTTCACGGCGCCGGTATCGATGCGGCGGTGGTTTCGGCCGAAATTGTCGCGGCGCGTCTAGCGCCGTGAACCGTCTCCGGCTCGACAGCGCGCGGCGCTCGGGCCAGCATGCGCCCCGATGCCTGGTTTCAGCTGGTCCGAAGCGCGCGAGCCGCACGCCGAACGGCGCCGGAACATGCTGCACGAGTACCCGCAGATCAAGGCGCTGTACGGGCCGTGTTGGCGCACCAAATACGTGTGTACGGCGCTGGTACTTTTGCAGCTCGGCTTGGCGTTTTCGTTGCGCCAAGCACCGTGGTGGCTGCTGTTGGTCGTGGCCTACGGCATAGGTGGCGTGATCAACCAGGCGCTGTTGTTGGCGATCCACGAGCTCAGCCACAACTTGGCGTTCAAAAAGCCGTGGCACAACCGCGCCTTCGCCCTGTTCGTGAACCTGCCAGTCGGGGTGCCGGTGGCGGAGACGTTCCGTTACTATCACCTGCTGCATCACACCCATCAGGGTGACGAACGGCTGGACACGGATCTGCCGACCGAGCTCGAGGGGCGAATGCTGCGCCACACCTTGACCAAGCTGGTGTGGCTCTCCGGTCAAGGCTTTGCCTATGCGCTGCGCCCGTTGTTCGTGCATCCCAAAAAGCCGACCGCGACCGAAGCCTTGAATCTGCTGCTGCAGCTCGGCTTCAACGTCGCGGTGTTCTACTTCTGGGGTGGCAAAGCCTTGGCGTACTTGCCGATCAGCTCGCTGATCGTGATGGGCCTGCATCCGATCGCCGGTCACTACATTTCCGAGCATTACGTGTTTCGCGACGGGCAGGAGACGTACTCGTATTACGGGCCGCTCAATCGGCTGGCGTTCAACGTCGGCTACCACAACGAGCACCACGATTTTCCGTACATTCCTGGCTCGCGCTTGGCCCAGCTGCGCGCCACCGCGCCCGAGTTTTACGCCGCGCTGCATTCGCACACGTCATGGGCGGCGACGCTTTGGCGGTTCGTGACCGAGCCACAGCTCGGCGGCTACAGCAGGATCAAGCGCCGTCGCGGTACGGCGGCTGCTAGCGACGATTGACGCGACGCGAGCGACGCGCGCGGCGGAGTCCACAGCCACCCAGCATGGCGCCCCCTGCCAGCAGCAGGGCCGCAGCAGAGCCATTGCGATGCCCGAGCGCGACGCTGCAGCTCGAGTCTTGCGGAGCCGCCGCGCCGCCTGTGGGGCTCGGTGTGAGCACCGGAGCCGTGCCGGCGCTGGTCGTGGTGCCGGCAACGCCGCTCGCGCTGCCGGCCGTGCCGGTGCTGCCACCAGGCGCGGGCGGATCCGTGCCGAGGAACCCGGCCGTGCCGAACGAGCCGGATGCGCCGCCGCCGCCCGTGGTGGCGGCGCCACCTGCGCCAGCCGTGGTTGCGCCGCCCGCGCTCGTTCCGGCGCTGCCAGCGCCGCCAGCGCCGCCGCCGCCCGCACCCATGCTGCCGTCGTCGACGCCCCCGCCCGGCAAGACCAACGAAAACTGCAGGTAGTCGTAGTTCAAATGCATCGACTTCGGCGCGAACTGCAGCACCTGCACGCCGGCGTCGAGCGTGACGGTCGCGAAGTCTGGGTAAGCGACCCAGTTGTGGTAGCCGCCGGTGCCGGGCAGCTCGACGTCGGCCTTGAGCATGTCGTTGAACGAGATCTGAAACTTGATCGCGTCCGCGCCGCTCGGCTCCGAGCCCCACGTCGAGCTCAGCTTGTACATGCCCGCTTTGGTGACGTTGACGGTCAGCTTTACCCAATCCGCGCCGTGCGTGTAGCCGATGTAGATCGACTGCGGCATGGCGTCGCTCGGGTACTTCTGACCCAGCATCGGCCCGCTCGAGTAGGTGTCGACCTCATTGGCGTTGTTGGTCAGACACAGCTGCGGATGCGGCGTGCCCATCCGGTAGTCATTGGCCGCGCAGCCACCCTGACCGAAATTGCCGGTGTGGTCGTCCACGCGCCACGCTACGTTCTGCCCGCCCTCGTCGTAGTTCTCGAAGTCGATGCGGCCGGGAATGGTGGCCGGGCTGCCTTTGAAGGGCGTGCCCTGGTAGCCAGCCGGCACCTCGGCGTAGGCGCGGCTACCAATCAACGCAACAAACAGGCCGAATCCTAAGGCGAGCTTCTTCACGGGAGTCCCTCGATCCCCTGAATGGCCGCCTACGCCGATTCTCGTTTTTCTTTCTTCGGCTGAACGAATTGGGCAGAGCTCCGCACTCTACAATTGCGTCAGGCTCAGCACGTTGCCATCGGGGTCCTTGAACCAGGCCACGCGCGCGCCCGACGGCGAACGCCAAACCCCGCTGTGATCCTGCTCCATGCCAGCAAAACGTTCGAACCGCGCGCCCTTCGCGCTGAGCGCTGCCACCTCGGTCGCGATGTCGCGCACCTTCCAGCCGAGCGCCGTGTACGGTAGTGGCTGGTGCGTCTCGACCTTTTGAATTCGCAGCGTGACGCTGCCTGATTCGAAGACCAGTGCGAACGGGTCATCGGAGATGAAGCGCAACCCGAGCACGTCGCGGTAGAAGATCAACGCCTCCCCAGCGCGCCCAGTTGCCACGAACGCTGTCAATTCTTGATCAGCCAACATGCAGTCTTCTCACTCGGTCATGGTCGGCAGCCCCAGTTAGCTGAAGCGGCGCGACGTTTTTGAAAAGCTCGATCACGAAAGCGACCTGCTTCGGCGTAGCGCCAGGTTAGCCCTCAAATTCGTCCGCTTGGGGCGCCGGCAGCGGCTTCTGCGCAAAATCGCGGGGGCGTTTTGAAGATTCTGGCCGCCTGGCTCCATGCCACAGGGTCAGGTTTTGGAATTTTTATTCCAAATTGTCTTTGGGTTGGAAAATGCGTACCAAAAAGATCGCCCTCGCCGCGTGCTGTTGCTGGCTGTTCGTTGGCGCCTGCGCTTCCAGCCCGGGGCCGTCCAACGCTGCGGCAGCTGGGACGGCTGCGGCGAGCGCGGGCGCCCCCACCGCTGGCAATGCCGGCGCGGCAGCGACGAACGGCGGAGCTTCGGAGGCGGGCGGGGCTGGCGGTGTGACGACGGGCGGAGCAACAGGCGGCGCCAGCGGCGGCGCTTCAGGCGCAGCGGTTGGGGGCGCGGCGTCCGGTGGAGCGGGCGGCGCGCTGCCCGAAGCACCCACGCAGGCGACGTACTTGAAGGCGCTGTACGGGCTCGTCGATCTTTTGCTGACGACTCAGATCAACGACGCCCAAAATCCGAACGACGGCGCGTTGGTGAGCCCCAGCACCAACCCCGAGCCAAAGCCGATTCATTCGCGCGCCGGCGAGGCCGTGTACCCGTTGGCGGTCGCGTTCAAGCACAGCCAAGATCAGAAATACGCCAAGGCTGCGGTGCGGTTGGGCAATTGGATGATCAGCGTGCAAACGGCGGCCGGCTCGTGGTGGGAAGAATGGCCCAAGACCACCGGTTGGGACGGCACCAGCGTCGACCAGCTGATCTCGTTGGCCAACGCCTACGTGATTCTGAAGCCTCAGCTGACCGCGCAAGAAAACACCGCCTGGGTGGCCGCGATCACCCGCTGCGCGGACTGGACCGAAGCCAATTTCCCGAAGGGAAACATCAACTACGTGCCAACCGGCGCGGTCGCGTTGGTGTCCGCCAGCCGCGCGCTTGAAAGTCCCAAACCCAGCTGGCTGACCAAGGCTGCCAGCCTGATGAAGCTGACGACCGACGCCATCAACCAAGAGGACTTGCTGACCGGCGAAGGCAACGGCGTCGACCTTGGCTACAACATCGCGCAATCGATCGGCTACATCGCGATGTACGGCTTGATGTTGCCGTCGCCGACCCACGTGCAGCGCGCCGCCGACCTGTTGAAGGCGCATGCGTACTTCATGTACCCGAACGGCGCGATCGACAATTCGTGGGGCACGCGCAGCTTCAAATGGGATTTGGAGAGCGGCACCAAGACCGCACCGGGTGTGTTCTTTTCGTTCGCGCTGTTGGCCGACAAAGATCCGTCGTTCCCGCGCGGCGCGCAGCTGGCTTTGTCTTACTTGAGCGAGCACGGCCAAGACGCCAAGGGTTGGCTGGTCTACGGCCCGCACGCATTTCGTCACCCGACCAGCAACCCGCCCAGCAACTACAGCACGTTCGCGCGCGCGCAGAGCATCGCGACCGCGCTGGAGTTTGCGCCGCAAGCGACGCAGGTTGGCATGCTGCCAGCCGACAAGAAGACCTGGTTGAAGCAATTTACGAGCGTCAAAACCGGCGTTTTTCGCACCGACAAGCTGATGGCCACGATCAGCGCCTACGGCGAAATCACGAGCTACCCGCGTGAATCGATGGCGCGCGGCGGCAGCATCAGCGCGCTGTGGTTCGAGGGCTACGGCTCGACCGGCTTTCTGCAGGTGTCGTCCCAGACCGTGTACAGCCGTGAAGAAGCCATGCACATGCCGATCGAGGGCGCGCTGTTGCCGCTCACGCCGCGCGTGGAAACGACCAGCGGCACCTACTACGCCAGCGTGCTCGACGACCAAGCCACGCTCACGCTTTCCCAAGCCGGCACTGGCGTTCACGCCGTCGCGGGCGGTGCGCTGAAGAGCATTGCCGGCACGTCGTCGGGTACAGCGTTCACGTGGACCTACGACTTTGGTCCCGACTCGTACACCAAAGAGCTGAAAGTCTCGTCGGCTACGAATTTGCGGATCGTGGAGCCGTTCGTCGACGACACCGGCAACCAGTACAAGCTCGAAGCCGCTGACACCTTCACCATCACCACCATGGCCGGCTCGGTGTATCAGCTCAAAGTCGCCGAAGCGTCCGGCGCTTACGTCCTGACCGCCGGGACTGATCGCGCCAAATACTGGAGCCCGTTTCCGGGCCTCGACTGCTATCCACTGATCATCACGCCGAGCGGCGGCGGCGCATTCACCGTCAAATACACGGTCAGCCAAGTGAAGTAGCGCCGGGCGGCGCTGGCACTACGCCGTCACTCCACTTCGCGCGTTACCAGCGCGAGCCCGCTGGGGGGAATGGTCGTGGTCGAGTAATAGTCGGTGTCGGCGGACACGCTGCGCTCCTCGCAACCTTGCGCGCTCCGTTGCCAGGTTTTGGCTGGCAGGGCGATCTTGGGGCCGATCTTGAAGATCGCGGTGCCGCCGCCTGGCGCGCCGGCATTCAAGAAATCGAGCCCAACCGGCAGCGGGTCACCGGCCTTGTTCTCGAACAGCCCGGAGCTGCACTCGGCGTCGCTGAATGCGTTCACGGACCAGGGTGTGTGCGGTAGGCAACGAGCCTTCGAATCCGCCGCTGCGCCGACGCCGCAATGCGTGTTCAGCCCGGCGTCGAAAAAATCTGCGCGCGCCAACAGCTCGTCGTCGCCGACGCCGCGCAACACGGTCACGGCGATGCGACCTGTGCCTTGCTCCTGAGCAGCGAGCTGGGGGAAGGCGGACCACGGCACTTCTTTGCCGGGTGAGTAGTAGCGAGCGTTCGGCTCTACCGTCGACGTGTACGGCTGGCAGACCGAGTATTTGGCAAAAAGCGGCGGGGTCGCTACCAGCGCGCCGACCTCGAAATATTGCCCAGTATTGCTAGGCGACGAATCGAGAATGATCGTCGGGGTGCCGTTGCAACCGGGGTAGTAGGCGGCCGGAACCTTGCACTTGTCGTCGGAAAAATACACTTCGAGGAAAGCGAGGTTATTGGGGACGCAGGCATATCCGAGCTCGCGCTCGAGCGGATTGCAGTCGACTTTGCGCTCGAGATCGAAAAAGCCGATCACCTGGCGCGAGCCGTCTTCGCCGACGCGCACGTTTGCTTCGAGGCGGGTGTCGCGCGGCTCACGCATCACCTTCGTCGCCGCGACAAAGGTGGATGGGGCCGCCACGGGTCCCAGCTGTTTGACGACCTGGGTTGCGCCGACCATGCCGTTCGCGATGCAGCTGCCATTCGACTCGCTGAACAGGTCGGTGACCCCGGTCGCGTCGGCACCGACCTCGAGATACGACGCGTCGGTCTCGCATTCGACAAAGCGACGCGGCTCCGGTAGATAAAGCGGGATTGGATCGTCGGCCTCGAACACGCCGACCGCTTTGCTGCATTTGGCGTCGCGGTAGACGGCAAAGCCGTGCTCCACGTCCGGCATGCAACGCTCGACCTTGTTCGAATCGGGCATGAACATGCAGTCGACGTCGAGCTCGGTGTCGTGCCAAATCTTGAAACGCTTGGCGTCGCCGGAAACGTCGAGCACGGCGCGCAACCGCGTGCCGCTCAGCCATTCGTCGGTCAGCTCGCTCGCGCTTTCGCCGCCCGTCGCGGCGCCGCCATTCGGTGACGCGGCGCCGCCGTCGGGCGCGGCCGTGCCAGCGACACCTGCGCCACCGCCGGGATTGGCGTCGACCGCGCCACCGTCGGCCTGGCCGCCCGCCGCCCGCACCGGGTTCGCGTCGTCCGACGAGCACGAAGCCATCAGCAGGACCGCAGTCCCCAACGTGGAAGTCAGCCACAACGGCAGGCGCAGCATCGCTCGTTACTCCGTTTCCATGGTCAAAAGCAGCATGTCAGCTGGCGCGACCGTGGTGGTCGCGTAGTAGTCGACGCCGGCGGTGGGCGCGGCTTCCGTGCAGTCGGGCCCGCTTGCGTGCCAGACCTTGGCCGGCGTCGCCACTTTGGCGCCACGCTTGAAGAACGTCGTGCCGCCGCCGACCGCGGGCGCTTGCACGAACGCTGTTTGGACGATCGGCGTCGCACCAGCGGTGTAGCCGAACAGGCCCTGCGTACACTTGTCGTCGGCAAAGTCGTCGACTTGAAAAGACGCGAACGGAGCGCAGCGCGTCTTCAGATCAGTGGTGACGTTTTCGCGGCACACGCTGCCGAGCTTGGTATCGAAAAATGCCTCGCGCGAGATCAGCTCGTCGTCGGCGCCGCGCGTTACGCGCAGCGCGATCTGGCCCGCGCCTTCGTTCTTCGTGCTGAGCTGCGCCAGGCTTGCCCATGTGATCGCTTTGCCAACGGCGAAAAACTTGGCGGCCGGCTCGAATTCCGAGACGTACGGTTTGCAAGTCGGCTGCTTGCTGTAGACAGCGCCGGTGACGTCGTTGCCGACCTCGAAGTAGTCGTCGGTAAACCACTCCTTCGACTGTTGAATGATGTCCGGGGCCTTGCCGCACGCCTGCGCGTAGCCCGGGTAGTAGGCCGCCGGTGCATCGCAGGTGGCGTTCGCAAACAGCGTTTGGAGGTACGCGCGGCTGAGCGGAACGCAGGCCATGGCGGCACCGGCGTGCTCGCGCGGACTGCAGCTGACTTGGCGCTCGAGATCGAAATCGCTGGTGACCTCGCGCGAGCCGTCGGCGGCGACGCGCACGTTGGCTGACAAGCGCGCATCGCGAGCTTCCCGCACGCGCTTCGTCACCGCGACGAAGGTTGCTGCCGGCACGATGGCGCCGACGGCTTTGGTGATCTGGTTGGCGCTAATCGCGCTGGCCTTGATGCAGGTGCCAGTCGCGTCGGGGTAGTAGAGGTCGGTCACCGTCACGTCGGCGCCGACGGTGTAGTACGCCGGCCCTTGGTTGCACTTGAAGCCGTTTGGCTCGGGGAGCCAGGCGGGCGCTGGTTGAGTGGAGTTGACCACCGCGACCAACTTCGTGCACTTGGCGTCGCTGTATGACAGGTAGCCGTCCACGTTGCGCGGCACGCAGCGCTCGGTGCCGTCGGGATCGAACTGCCACTGGCAGTCGATATCGAGCTTGCTGTCGTGCCAGCCGTTGAACAACTTGATGCCGCCCGCGACCTGCACCACGGCGCGCAGGCGCGTGCCGCTCAGCCAGCCGTCGGTCATCTCGCTCGAGGCGTCGCCGCCCGCTCCTTGACCGCCGCTCTCCGTACCGGGGGTGCCCGAGGCAGCCATCGTGTCGGCGCCGCCTTCGTCGGCGCCGCTGCCGCCGCTGCCGGGCGTTGCGCCGCCGGTCGCGTCCCCGCCGATGTCCGGCAGCACGCCGGTCGGCGTTTTCTTGGTGGTGTCGCTCGACGAGCACGAAGCCGCGAGCACGGCCGCCGTTCCGAGCGTCAACCAAACCCACGCAGCTGGACGCACCATCGCCGCATCGTCTTACGGTTCTGGGTCGGTTGCAAAACACGCAACCGCCCAAGCAATTTCAGCGCCGCTTGCGCCGCCCGACCAGCGCATAACCAGCCAGCAAGAGGCCGAGCACGGCTGGCCAGCGTTCACGGGTAGCGCCGTGACCGAGGGTGCAGCCGCCGCTGTCGTTCGACTCAGCGCTGCCAAGGCCGCTTGGCCCGGTGCCGCCAGCGCCGCTGCTCGAGCCACCCGTCGAGGCGCCGCTGGTCGTGGTGCTGGTGGGGGTGCCGGCCGTGCCGCTGCCAACGCTGGTCGTGCCACCAGCGGACGAACCGCTGCTGCCGCCGGCCGCGGTCGTACCGCCGGCGCCTGCCGTGGTGCTGGCGGTCCCGCCGCTGCTGGTGCCTGCGCCGCCGCCTGCGCCGCTACCACCGAGACCGGTCACGCCATCGACCGGATCGAACTGCAAGAACCCGTACTGCAAGTGATCATGCTTCTCGAGGTGGAACGTCATGACTTGCAGACCGGCGCTCAGGTCGACCATCGCGAAGCTCGGGTACTTCTTCCACTTGTGATAGTCGTTGGTGCCGGGCATTTCGATCAAGCCCGACTTGTTCACGCCGTCTTTCGGGCGCATCGGGTCTGGCGTGCCGTGGCCGTCGTTGAACCAAATTGACAGGCCCCACATGTCGCCGGCCGAAGCCCACCACGAGCTCACGTTGTATTTGCCAGCGGCTTTTACGTCGACGGTGACCTTCACCCAGTCGACGGCGTGCGCGTAGCCCATGTAGTACCAATGCGGGTCGGCCTCGCTTGGGTACAGCGTGCCGTCGTCCAGCCAATGATCATCGCTGACGCCGTTCGTCTTGCAGATGTTCGGTAGATCTTTCTCGTCTGGGCGGTAGTCGTTGCCGCTGATCGGCTCGTATTGCGCGCTGTTCGTGCGACGGTGATCAGCGTGGTACGCGATGCCCTCGCCGCCGGTGTCGAGGTTGGCCAGCTCGATGCGGCCGGGAATGACCTGCGGCGTTCCTTTGTAGGGTTTGCCGGCGTAGTCGGCCGGAATATCGGCGCTGGCATGCGCGGCCACCAAGCACGAGACGGCGGCAAGCGAGACGGGCAAAACCGTGCGGGAAAAGCGGTTCATGGTCCTGTCGAGGTCGGGGGGAAACCACCGGAAAGCGGCGCCCGACGTTGCTCAGTGTCCGGTGCCTGCCAGACTCATGGCCCGTTGGGCTATGCTCGGCTCGGGTTAGGTCGGCAGCAAAATAGGCGAGCGGAATCGCGTTGGTTGGGAGACAGAGGATGTCCTGGTTGAAGAGTGGTTTCTGGGTCTTGGTCGGCGTCGTCGGCTTGAGCGGAGCTTCGGCCTGCGGGGCACGAGGCAATCTGGATGTCGGGGAGTTCGAGCCGCTCGGCGGCGCGACCGCGGCGGGTGGCGCCTCCGCTCGAGGCGGGGCGCAGTCTGCTGGCGCCATGGCGGTGGGCGGCACGCCGGTGGTCGCGGGCGCACCCGCTTTCGGTGGCGCCACGGCGTTCGGTGGCTCGCTCGGTTTCGCCGGTACCGTGGCGACGGGCGGCGTGCCCAGCATGTGCGCGCCGGGCAGTGTGTTTTGCGACGGCACCAGCCGGTACGTTCTGGTTTGCTCGGCGGATGGCCAGAGCGCCTCCAGCAACCTCGACTGCTTGACGCTGGGTAAGCGCTGCCAGGGCGGCGCGTGTCTGTGCGCGGATACCCAGACCGACTGCAACGGCAGCCCCAAAGATGGGTGCGAAACCAACATATCGACCAGCCCCGACAACTGTGCAAGTTGCGGTTTGGTTTGTTCCAGCAACCACGTGGCGGTTCGGACGTGCGGCGGCGGTGTCTGCAACGGCACCTGCGAAGCCGGCTACCAAGACTGCAACGGCGAAAAGCTGAAAGACGGCTGCGAGACCAACATCAACACCGACGTGAAGAACTGCGGCGGCTGCGGCGCGTCGTGCCTCGGCGGGCTGTCGTGTGCGGGCGGCAAATGCACGTCGCTCTACACTTTCACGGGCACCGCGCGGAATCTGCCGATCGCGTCGTTGGCCGGCTGGTCGCAGTGCTTTGCCGAACCTTACGGCCAAAAAGGCACGCCGCTCGACAAGGTCAAGCTGGCCTGCCCCGGCTCGCAGCTGATGCTGGCCTGCCGACCCAAGGGCGCCGCTGTGTTGCAGCTTGCCGCCTACGCCCCGCGCGCCGACGTGCTGTTCGACACCGCCCAGAGCAACCTGCTGCACGTCGCCAACGGTGTCGGTTGGTACTACAGCGCCACTTGGTCGTGGGGGTTCGCGCCGCCCAACGAGGTGGTGGAGCGCAGCAACTGCGATATCGCCAACACGGCGGCCGACCAGCGCATGTGCTGGCACACCGCGGACGGCGGGCTCGACGGCGGCTACCGCTGCGGCAGCGTCGACAATCTGAACATGTCGTTCGACTACGAGCGGCTGGTGTTTCAGGCCCCGTAGTGGCGTGCCACGGCTTCGGGTATAGGTTCGGCGTTGGCCTGGACCTCATCTAGCTCGAAGAACAAGCTCTCGCCCGCGGAGCGCGCGTCGCTGAATCGGCTCGCCAGCGTGCGCAGTCAGCGGCAGCCCTACGAAGCCCTGAGCCGGCGCCTGATTGCCGGTACGCTCGACCGCCACCTCCCGGCCGACGGCCGGATCGTCGAGATAGGTATGGGCGACGGGCAGCTGCGCCAGCGCTTACCCGAAAGTCTGCTGCAGCGCGTGCTGCACACCGAGCCGCAAGCCGCTGCGAGTCGGGCATTTCGCAAGCAACACCCTGAAGTGACGGTCGTGCAAGCTCCGGCTGAGCGGCTGCCGGTCGAGTCGGCAGCGGCGGCGGCAGTGCTGGGGCTGTGCGTGATGGATGTGGTGCCGGATGGCGCGGCCGTGGTGCGTGAGCTGGCCCGCGTGCTCCGCCCCGGCGGGCGCTTCATCCATTGGTTGGACATGTCGACGGTGCTGACGCCAGTCGTCGCGACGCTCGACGGCACCGAGCTGCTGCTGATGCCGAATGTCTTCGGCGATCCGGCGGAAGGCGAGTGGCCGGAGGACTTGTTCTTGGTGCCGCGCCAACAGCTGGCAAGCGTTGTGGCGATTTTGCATCAGAACGGCCACGGGCTCGCTCGTCCGTTGGGCCAATACTTGGCGGTGTTTTCGTCGTCACCCTTGGCAGTTGCCGCGGCCAGCGCCGAGCTGGCTCAGCTCCAAGACGACTCCGCGCTCCGGCTTGCGCTGAAGGGCGCGTTCAAAGCAGCGTACGAGCTGGCGACGCCGGCCGAGCGCCAACAGTTGGCCAGTTTTCAGGGGCGCCCGGTGGCGTCGTCGCGTTTCTTCGAGCAGCGCCTGCGCGGCTTGTTCACGCCCGAAACGGGCTTTCAGGTCGAAGAGTCGGGCCTGGTGCGGGCCTGGGAATGCGCGCCGCGCGGCGACCCGCCATTCGCTTATATGAGCTGCTGCGTGGGAGAACAGCGCCAGCTTCCCTACCTGCCCGACACATTGCTCTGCTCTGACGCTGCGGTTGCGGACGAGTCACAAACGCTGCGCGAGCTCGGCGTGTTTGTATTCGTCGCCAGCCGAATTTGACCGTCCACTTCGAAGGAGGAATCGCCGCGGCTCGGATTGAAGCAAACCGCCCAGCACCGCCCTGAGTTGTCACATGTCTGGAAGGCGGGTTCTGCAATGACTGCGTCGCGGAATGCAACGGCACGCACCGTTCTTGCCGTCGGGCTGCTCGGGTTGAGCCTCGGCGGTGCCGGCTGCACGGGAGTAATGGACGGAAACCTTCAACCCGGCGCCACGACGACTGGTGGTAGCAGCGGCAACGGGCTCGGCGGCGCCACGGCTCAGGGGGGCGTGGCAACGACGACAACCGCGTTGGGTTACAAGGCCATCCACCAGCTCAACGGCAACGAGTACAACGCCACGGTTGCGGACGTGCTGCAGACGACGTTGCAGCCGGCCAACGGCTCCTGGCGCGTGTACGAGCTGAACGGATTCGACAACATCGCCGACGTGCAGCTGGTCGACACCGACCAGTACCAGCGCTACTTCGACGCGGCTTCGGCGCTGGCCGACGACGCGCTCGCTCAGGCCAATTTCAAGACAAAATTCGTCACTTGCGCCACCGCTGACGACGCGTGCGTGGGCGCCATCGTCAACAAGCTGGGGCTGCACCTGTTCCGCCGGCCGCTGCGCACGACCGAGGTCGCGAACTACGCGAAAGTCTACGCCGCCGCCAAGGGGCTCGGCGAAAGCCACGAAGGCTCCGTCAAGCAAGTGCTGCGCGCGCTATTGTCGAGCTCGGAGTTCCTGTACCGGATGGAGTTCGATCCGAATCCGAAGTCGGCCGACAAGCACCCACTCAGCCCGTACGAGCTTGCCACGCGGCTCTCGTATTTTCTGTGGAGCAGCGCGCCTGACGACGCCATGTTGGCCGCGGCTGCCGACAGCTCGCTCGTCAAAGACGAAAATATCAAGGCTACGGTCGATCGGTTGCTGGCCGATCCGACGCGGGCGCAGCGCTTCGTCCAGAACTTTTACGGGCAATGGCTCGGCGGGCGGCGCGTCGCCGACCACGCAGTGGCGCCCGACGTTTACACGGCTTGGAACCCGACGTTGGCCGGCTCGCTGGCGCAGGAAATGTACGCGTACTTCGCGGACTTTCTGAACACCAATCGCTCATGGCTTGAGTTTCTGACCGCTGACGAAAACTTCGTCGATGCGCCGCTGGCCAAGCTGTACGGCATGCAGGCGCCGACCGGCACCGGGCTTACGAAGGTGCAGGTCACGACCGACAAGCGCGTCGGTTTCCTAGGCTTGGGCGGGTTTTTGGCTCAATCTTCGCTCGATCGCCGCACGTCACCGACGCTGCGCGGGCGCTGGATCCTGATCAACCTGCTGTGCACGCATCCGCCGGCGCCGCCGCAGGACGTGCCGAAGATCGAGGTGGCGGCGGGCATGACCGACCTGTCGAAGGGCAACGTACGCGCCGTGCTGGAAAAGCATCGCGCCAATGCGACCTGCGCCGCCTGCCATGCGTTGTTCGATCCGTATGGCTTGCCACTCGAGCAGTTCGACGCGATTGGCGGCTATCGCACGGCGTACAACGACGGCTCGGCGATTGTCCCCGATACGACGCTGCAAGACGGCACGCAGCTGAAGGGCTTGACCGAGCTGGCAGATTCCCTAACCAAGGATCCGCGCTTCAAGCAATGCATTGCCGACAACATGTTCAGCTACGGCATCGGGCGCCCGCTGGCCGAGACCGACCGCGGCTCGCTGGATGGCATTCAGAAGCAGTGGAACAACGCCAAAGACGTGCCGTCGATCCGCAGGCTGGTCGACGCGATCGTGCTCGATCAAAGCTTCCGTTCGCGTAGCGGCCAAGCCGCCCCATGAGGAATTTCGAGATGAACCGACAGTTTTCGCGTAGGACGATCTTGCGGGGTGCGGGCGTCGCGTTGGTGTTGCCGTGGATGGAGTCGCTGGCGCCGAAAGCCGCGCGGGCGGCCGACGTCGTGCGCAAGCGCTACATGCCGATTTACCTGCCGAACGGCTCGGCCGACTTCTGGAAGCCAGCCAGCCCTGGTGCCGGCGCAGCCTGGAAGCTGTCGTCGATCCTCGATCCGCTGAGCGCGCTGAAGACCAAGGTCACGGTGCTGACCAACATGGAGAACGGCACCTCGTTCAACGCCGACGGCGGCGCCGGCGTCGAGCCGAGCCACGGTCGCCAACCCGGCGCTTGGCTGACCTGTTCCGACCCGGGTGTGGTCCGCGCCAAGCTCGGCCTGACCGAAGCCAACTATCCGTCGGTCGATCAGCGCATCGCCAAGTTCTTGAAGGGCAAGACGCCGTTCGACTCGCTGCAGGTGGGGCTGTCGACGACCGCCAGCTTCTGCGACAGCCAGCCGTGCTCCAACAGCCGCACGGTGTCGTGGAACGACAAAAATCTGCCGATGTACAAGCTGGTCGACCCGCTGGAAGTCTTCAGCAAGTTGGTGGGCGTGGTGATGCCGGCGACGCCGACCAGCAACATGCCCGATCCCGAGCTGCAGAAGCGCCTGGCGCTGAACAAGAGCGTGCTCGACGCGGTGATCGCCAACACCAGCGAGACGCGCGCGCTGCTCGGCAAACAAGACCAAGATCGCTTGGACGACTTTCTCGACGCCGTGCGCGAAGTGGAGATCAAGGCCACCAGCGCCTCGGCCGGTATGGGCGGCATCGCCTGCACGCCGATCGCCAAGCCGACGATTTCGGCCGCGGGTAAGCCGA
>FSUE01000105.1_pt1 | contig 35672 bp, 25 predicted proteins | sample 1637031 | NCBI WGS metagenome assembly FSUE01 (sample SAMEA3914819, study PRJEB12502) | metagenome | biome: forest; material: soil | place: Canada | collected 2010-06-26 | depth 0.3 m | reverse complement strand
GTCTCGGCAGGCGCGGACTCGGTCGCGGCCGGAACCTCTTTGGCTTCGACCGGGCTCTCGGCCGCCGGGGCAGAGCCTCCGCAGGCAACGGCGCCGAGGGTGAGCAGGGTGGCGAAGATCGAGGTGTAGGTCAGGGGTTGCGACATCGTGAGTAGCTCCTTCAAGCGGTCAGTGGGGGGGCAGGGGCCCGGAGTTTAGCGCCGCGGCAGAGCCAAGCGGCACTAGCGGTACGGGGCGCGGCAAGTTCGGTTTCAAGCTTCGTGCAAATACTGAATAAATATCAATAAAACTGGTCACTTAGCTGCTGCGGCGTCGGCCTCGGCGACGAGCTCCAGCTCGACCCGGGCGTTCTTGCCGACCCAATCGGCGGCGCGGGCGGTCGCCAGCGGGTCGGCGATGCCCGACGGGCCGCGCGCGCTGATGTCGTGCAGACCCAAGGCTACTACGAGCGCTCCGGTGCTCCGGATCGAGAGCCGTGCCGGGGCGCCGGCGTCGACTTTTTGCGGCTCGAGCACGACGTCGATGCGAATCGGCGCGCGGAAGCCGTGCAGCAGCAGCGTTCCGGTGACAGTGGCGCGCACCCGGACGTGAGCGCGGGGCGCGCTCAGATCGAGCGCCGGCGCCGACGACGTTTCAACCGAGCTGAGCTCGAAGCGCGCCGTGCCGACCTCGCGGCGCCGTTCGGCCGCGACGCCGGGCCCGAGCTCCAGCCATTGCAACGCCACGGCGCTGGGCGCGCTGTCACCGAGCGGTGCGCCCTCGGGCAACGCGTCGGCCTCGATGCTGAGCTGCGTGAGGTCGACGTCGATCGCGGCCTTGGCGCTCTTCAGGTCGAGCGGATCCAGGCTCAGCCAGCCTTCGGTCAGCGGTAGACGACCGCTGACTTTGCCTCTGCGGCCGGGCGCGCTGAAACGGATGCTGCTTTCGCGCAGGAAGTGAAATGTGCGCGGCAGGTTGGACGGGCTGCTGGCGCCGGCGCTCGGGTGGGCCAACCACGGCTCGGTTCGGTGCGGCGGCGCGGGCTTGTTGGAGCAGCCGGCCCAGGCGAGCACGCCGAGCAGCGCCAGCCGCCCCAGCGTCACCGCCACACCCCGATCGAAACGCCCCAGCCGAGGTAGCTGCGACCGGCGTCGAGCGAGCCGCTGACGCGCCACTCGGTGTCCTCGGGAAAGGTGCCGAACACGTCCCAAGGAAACACCTTTTGATCGAAGCCGAAGGTGGCGTGCAGCCGCGCGCCCTTCTGGTTGGTGGCAAAACGTGATGGTTCCAAGTAGCTGCCGCCGCGCAGGCGTAGCCAATGTGGCACAAGCTCGGTTTCTACGCCGACGTGCGGCGAGACGCTGAAGCGTTCGCCCGAGCGTTGCACGGTGCGGTCGAGCATCGATTCGATGCCGACCGCGTTGTGGACGGAGCCTGAAATCATGAGCGAGGTGGTGACCAGCACGAAGAATCGCGCCTGCTCGTGGTAGCGCTGGCGCAGCCGCCGAGCGAGATCTTTCTCGACGCGCGCGCGTTCATGGTCGTCCAGCTCCTCTTCTCGGCGCAGCTCCACGCGCAATTTGTGGAGGCGGTGCCGACGCTCGTGCGCCGATTCGTCCATCGAGCGCGCGGCCTCGGCGCGACGAATGCGCCGCTCGCGCTCGTACCCGCGCCACGCCAGGTAGCGCCGCATCGGCTCCAGCACGCTCGACGGATCGACCCAGCGCGGGTTCAAGGGGCGCGGCCCGAGCTGCGCGGCGAAGCCGAGGTTCAGGTCCCAGGGCAACGTGACCCGCGTCGGCAAGTACAGCTGGTTGTTGGGATCGCCTTGGTAGAGCACGAAGGTTTGGCTCTCGGGCGAAGCCTGCGTGTTGAAGCCGCCGTGGTACGCGCCGCCGATCCGGATCTGCCAGTCGGTGGGACGCCAGATGAAGCCGGTTTCGAAGCCGGTGCCGACGGTCGAGAACAACTGTTGGTTGGTGACGCTGGTCGGGCTTTCTTTGGTCACCGACAGCCCGGTGGTGCGCATACCGATGCCGACCAAGAATTGGCCGTCGGCGAACGAGTGCGCCAGCTGCAGGTGGCCGATCGCGATTTGCGCCGCCAAGCGGTCACGCGCGACGTTTTGGGCAGCGTCGGCCGCGCGCAGCAGTGAATACTGTTGAAAATCCGTCGACAGCCCAAAACCCCAGCGGCCGAACTGCAGTTGCAGGGCCAGGTTGAAGAACAAGAAATCCAGGCCTTGCGACTTCGGCAGCTGGGTGCGGTGGCCGGAGTTCCAAAAATCGGTGTTCTTGATGCCCGACGGAAACGTGATGCCGAGGCCGAGGTCGTAGTCGAAATGGCCGTACGACCACGGTGTGCGTGCAGCGGTGGCGGCAGGATTCACCGCGGCGCCTTCGACGCCGTCCGCGATCGCGACGAACGCGCCGCCCAGGCCGATCACACGGTTGGCCGACAACACCGGGCCTTGGTAGAGATCGATGCCGTAGTCGTTGGTGTTGATCGATTGGCCTTCGGGCGGCAACGTGGCGTGCGCTAAACGTGAAGCGCCGAGCATGGCCACGAGGGCCACGAGACAGAACGCGGCTGGCCGAAAGCTCGCGCGCGGCACTGGTCATCCCGCCGCGGCTCGCGCCTCGCGCGAAAGCCGCAGCTCCGTTTTCACGACCGAGAACAGAATGCCGAGCGCTCCGAGCGCGAACACGCACAGCATCGGGCCGAGCGCGTCGCCGAGCGCGGCCAACAGCGTCAGGAACACGAACGTGTCGCGCTTGAACAGCGGCGCCAAGAACGCCAGCTTGCCGGGGCCGCTGCTGGCCTGGCTCAGCGGGTACCTGAGCAGATCACCGGAGCCGATTTTGATCAGGTAGCGGTACTCGAGGCCGCTCGTGAGCAGCCCGCAGCCGACGCAGATCGCGCCGGCTAGCAGGTACAGCTGCTGGCCAGTGGCGCGGTACAGACCGAGCCCGGCGCCGCCGAAGAAGCCGTAGTTGGTCAAATCATCGCCGATCGTGTCGAGCCATTCGCCCAGGCGCGAACCGCGATGGCTGACGCGGCTCATCTCGCCGTCGCAGCCGTCGAGCACGCTTTGCGTCTGAAACAAGCAAGCGCCGAGCAAAAGCCCGCCGTAGCCGCCGCGTGCCGCGCTCACGGCGCTGAGCAGGCCGATGCCGAGAATTGCCACCGAGACTTGGTTCGGGCGCAGTGGCGTGCGCACCAGCCAGCGCGAGATGAACGTCGAAATGTAGCGATTGAGGTAGCGCGACGTCCAGCCATCTTGTGGCTTTCGGAGCGAGTGAAACAGCGCGCGCTCGGCCCGGCGGGCGACCACGTCGTCCGTGACGTCGATTGGCGCGAACGCGTAAGCGACGCGCGGCGGCTCCCGCTCGTCGGCGACCGCTACTTCGGTGTCACCCGCGATCGGATCGGACAGTTCCCGCAACGTTGCCCGGTGGGTGAGCAGGCTGCTCGGTGCGCGCAGGCGCGGCGTGCCGGGCGGCGTCTTGGCCACGACCGGCAAACGCAAGCGTGGATCGACCAGCAAGCCCCGCAACTCGGTCTCGGTCTCGGGTACGACGATGCAACTAGCGCCGGCGGCTTGCGCGTCGAGCGCCAAGCGCAGCGCGAGCGACAGCCCGCCAATGCGCCGTGCGCCGGCAGCGGCCCGCGTCGGCTCGAGCAAGAGCGCGAAGCTCGGCTGCGCGGGGCCAATGGCCGTGGTCTTCGGCATACGTGCGGGCAGGGCTAACACCGGGAGAAGTCGCCGACAATCCCCGCAAAAAGCGCTAGTCTTCTCGATGAATCGCGATGAATCGCCGGTGATTCGCCCACGGTTCGCAGCCCCGAACGGCGGCCGCGACCGGTGCTATAACGCCGCCGTGCCGTACTCCTCTGAGTTTCGTTGCTTCGCTGGGTGTGAAGGTTCGTGGCCCGTTACCAGGCCGATCTATCGCTGCCCCAAGTGTCAGGGTTTGCTGCAGGTCGTCCACGACACGGCCGCGCTCAAAGATCGCAGCGGTGCGTCGTGGATGAAGCTGTTCGACGATCGCTACCGCCAAAACGTGTGGCCCTACGGCTCGGGCGTGTGGGGCAAGCGCGAGTGGGTGATGCCGCAAGTGCCCGACGACATGATCGTCTCGATGTACGAGGGCGGCACCAATCTGTTTTGGGCCGATCGCTACGGCAAAGAGCTGGGCATCCCCGACCTGTGGGTCAAGCTGTGCGGCAATAGCCACTCCGGCTCGTTCAAAGACTTGGGCATGACGGTGCTGGTCAGCGTCGTGCGGATGGCGATCCAAGAAGGCTTGAAGGTCAAGGCGATCGCCTGCGCCTCGACCGGCGACACCAGCGCCGCGCTGGCCGCCTACGGCGCGGCCGCCGGCTTGCCGGTGGTGGTGCTCTTGCCGCACAACAAAATCTCGACCGCACAGTTGGTGCAGCCGCTGGCGCACGGCGCGCTGGTGCTCGGCCTCGACACCGACTTCGACGGCTGCATGGAAATCGTGCAGCGCTTGGCGGCCGAAGGCATGGTCTATCTGGCCAACTCGATGAACCCGCTGCGGCTCGAGGGGCAGAAGACGGTCGCGATGGAGATCGTGCAGCAGTTCGACTGGCAAGTGCCGGATTGGATCATTCTGCCCAGCGGCAATCTAGGCAACGCCTCTGCCTTACACGCCGGCTTCAAGCTGATGCGTGAGCTCGGCGTGATCACCAAATACCCGCGGCTGGTCGTGGCCCAAGCCGAGAACGCCAATCCCTTGTACCGCGCGTGGAGTGAAGGCAAGCGCGTCGTCACGCCGATGCAGGCGCTACCGACGCAAGCCACCGCGATTCAAATCGGTAATCCGGTCAGCGCGCCGCGCGCGATCGTCGCGCTCGAGGAGCTGAACGGCATCGTCGAGCAAGCCAGCGAAGAAGAGCTGTGCGAAGCCGCCGCGCGCGCGGACCGCACCGGCATGTACACGTGCCCGCACACCGCGGTCGGCCTGGCGGTGCTCGAAAAGCTCGTCAACCGCAACGTGATCAAGAAGGGCGAAAAGGTGGTCTGCGTCTCGACCGCCAACGGCCTCAAGTTCACCGAGTTCAAGGTGAAGTACCACGAGGGCTCCGTCCCCGGCGTCACCGGCAAGCTCAAAAACCCGCCCGTTTTGCTGCCGCCCAGCTTCGACAAAGTCATGGACGCGATCAGCCAAAGATTTGGCTGATCGCAGCTTGGTTTCGCTGTCGCGGGCTGCCTGAAAGCGCCTCGCGGCTGTCGCCCGCGGCAGCGCAGCGGGCGCTCGGCCTCGCCGAGTTTCCCCAAACCGTCCTTCAGATTCGATCGTGATCTGCTCGCGCCAAAGTGTGGTTGGGGGCGATCCAGCTCGCACGCACGCACGCTCGCGCTCGCATCCGGGGACCTTGGGGGTAGGCCTTGTCCCTGGCTGCCCAGCTGGGCAGCCTCGCCACGAACGAAAACTCGGCCTACTTACCAGTTAAATCACGTCACCGAGCGACTCGAGATTTTACAGGGAGGACGGGAGGACGGGAGGTCCGCGAGGTTTTTTTGGCGCAGCATCGCTACGTCACTTGCGTCGCTGCAATCATCGAATTCGTAAAGCACGATACGCATCTGACATGTCGACGCGCGCGCTCAATCGATTTAGCGCCCAAATGCTCCGCCTCGCGGACCTCCCGTCCTCCCATCCTCCCTGTGAAAAAATCTGGGGACTGCAGTTGGCGTTACAAAACGAGAAACGCCGTACGGCTTGGGGCCGCACGGCGCTGTTCGGGTTGGTGACGGGTTAGAACGTGTATTGCATGCCGGCGCCGCCACCCTTGGGGGTCGCGTACGGGGCGACGACGAGCTTGGCGCGCTTCGGGAGCTCGTGAAGCTTGGCCGAGGCGGGCGCGGCGGAGTCGTCGCTGGTGAGCAGCACGACGCCGGTCACGCCGAGCGTGATCGCGACGCCGAACGCCATGTCGGCGATCAGTGCGTTGCGTTCGGTGTCATCGGCGGCGCTGCCGGTCGGCTTCTTGTCGAAGTCGTTCTTGGCGCCGAGCGCCTTGATGCCGAAGATGGTACCGACGACGGCGCCCGCACCAGCGATGCCGAGCGTGATGTACGCCGGAACCTTGCTGCGCGGTGGCGGCGGCGGGGGTGGCGGCGGTGGCGCCGGCGCCTCGACGACCGGCTCCGGCGGTGGCGGCGGTGGTGGCGCTTTCGCGACCAAGTCCAGCTTTTGCTCGGACTTCTGCCCGCCTTTGACGTCGATATCGACCTCTTTCGGCTCGAAGCCGGCGGCCACCAACGTGAGCTTGTGCGCACCGGGCGGTAGCTTGACAATCATCGGCGTCTCGCCGGCTTGCGGCGTGCCGTCGATCGAGACCGTGGCGCCCATCGGGTTGGTCACGACGTTGACCTCGCCGACCAGCTTGGCCTTCAGCTCCGCCAGACGCGCCTTGGCGTCGTTCGTCTTTTCGTCGCCGAGCGACGCGATGCCCGGATCAGCGAGCAGCTTCTCGTACGCGGCGATCGCGTCTTCCAGCTTGCCTTGGCCGTCGATCGACTTGGCGACCCAGTAGGCGGCCTGCGGAGCCGGGATCAGCTCGTTGGCCTTGCTGAAGCCGACCTGAGCGGCCGGGAAATCACCGGCGGCAAAGGCCTTTTCGCCCTCGGTGTAGGCTTTGCGCGCGGCGTCTTTCGTCTTCTTGTCCGGCGGCTTGGGCTTGTCGGCGGGCTTGGCCGGGGCGGCTTTGGCATCCTTGGCGTCCGCGGGCTTGGCGTCGGCGGGCTTGGCCGCCTTGGCGTCAGCTGGCGCCTTGGCATCGGGCGCTTTCGCCGCTTCCGGCTTCATCTCCGCTGGCTTCGCCTCGGGTTTCGCGGGTGCGGCCGCCTTCTCTTTAACGGGGGCGGGCGCGGGTGCTGCCGGATCTGCCGCTAAAGCAGGGGCGACGCTGGCGCTGACGAGCGCGCCGGCCGTGACGGCTGCTACGAAACGCGGCAGCAGGGAGTGACGTGGTCCTTTGAACATTGAGCCTCCGGCTGCCCTGGGGGCGCCGTCCGGAAGGCTAGACCGGCCTCCCGCCCCCCGACAAGCCCCGAGGGGGGGCGCGCGGCGTTCGGGCTGGCCTATAGTCGGATGCCGCTGATCGCCCATGACGACAATTGACTCGAAAGACCCCTCGCAATCGAGCGCGGGCTCGAACGGGGCCGGAGGAGGGCAGGCGCTCTCGAAAGGCCACGCAGTGAAGGACGCGACGCGTCGAACGCTGCCTCCGCCCGAATGGGGGCTTGAAGGACCGCGTTCGGCGGCGTCGCTGGCGCTCGAACGTTACGAGCTCGATACGGCGATTTCACGTCGGCCGGGGCCGCGCGCCGAGCTCGCGTCGTTGTCGGCGAAGCTGAATCTTGCCAGTCGCAGTGGCACCGAGCAAGAGGAGCGCGCTTCGGCGGCGTCACTAGCGCGCGCCCTTGCAGCGCGCGGCACCGAGCTCGATGCCGCCACGCGCTTTGCGCGTCGTGCGCTGTTGTTGGCCGAGGAGCCACTGCTGCGTGAGGAGCTGTCGGCGTGGTTCACCGGCCTCGGTGAGCCGTTGCTGGCGGCGGCAACGCTGCGTCCGCTGCTCGACCAACCGGGCGCCGACCTAGCCGGGCTGTCGTTGCGGATCGGTTTGCTCTTGGCGCGCGGCGGTGATGCGCGGGCGGCGCGCGACGCGCTGTCGACGGCGGCGCGCGAGAAGGCTTCCGATCCGCAGTCGGTTGAGCAGCTCGCGGCGCTCGCCGCGTGGAGCACGCAGGTTTCACCGGAAGAAGCAGCGCAGGCGTACTTGGACGCGGCCGAGCGGCGCGAGGCGCTCGGCGAGCGGCCGGCAGCGTTCGAGAATTTGATCCGCGCCTTCGAAATGGCGCCGCATTTTGGGCCCGCGGTGGAGCGGCTCGCGCAGGCGCTTTCGGGGCGTGGGCGCGTGGGCGCGGCCGACGAAGTGCGGCGCGAGCAAGCGCGCGCGCTGCCGGAACAGGCGCGCGCCATCCATTTGCGGCGCCTGCGCGACGCGCTGCGTGACGGTGACCTGCCGCGCGCAGTCGGTGCAGCCTTCGACGCGCGGCTCGACGCCGAGCTGGACTTGAAGAGCGTGCTGGCCGCGATCGAGCGGCGCGGTGAGCCGGTCAACGACACCGCCGTCGGCTTCGACGAGCTGCTCGAACGCGTCGGCATGCACGAGGTGTTCGCGGCGCGGCTCGAGCTCGGCTGCGACCTGCTCGCGGGTCGCGAGCGGGCGCGCGCCCGGTTGGCGTTGGGGCGCCTGTACGGTGGCTCGCTCGGGCGCGCTGATCGCGCGGTGGAGTGCTGGTTGGAGGCGCTGGTCGTCGATCCCAGCTCGGCCCTGGCCAAAGAGTCGCTGCGCGCGCACGCGATTTCGACCCGTGATTTCTCGGCCTTCGTCGAAGCGCTGATCCGGATTGGTGACGGCAAGCCGCAGGGCCACGTCGAAGAACGCCTGGCGTGCCTGGGCGAGCTTTTGGCGATCGCCGAAGAGCGCCTGAACGACGCCGGCCTGGCGTCGTGGGCGCTGGCACGGCTGTCGGCGGCCGGTGGTGAAGACGAAGCGCAGCGCGACGCGGCGCTGCGGCTGGCGCCGCAAGTGGCGCGCGAAGACGAAGCGCTCGAGCAGGCGCGCGCCAAGCTGACCAATGCGCAGGGCGAAGAACGCCTGGAAGTGCTGTCGCGGCTGGCTGCGGTGTTGTCCGGACGCCCCGCCCAAGCCACCGAGTATTTGGCGGTATTGCGCGAGCTCACGCAGATGGTGCCGGAAGAGCGCGGCTACCAGCTGGCGTTCGAGCGGCTGCTCACGCGCCTGGGCCGCACCGAAGAGCTGGAGAGTCACCTGGCCGTGTTGGCCGAGCGCGCGACCTCCGAGCTCGAGCGCGGCCGACTGCGGCTGGCGCTGTCGAGCGCGCGGCGGCGGCGCGGTGATCTCGACGGCGCGCTGCGTGAGCTTTCACCGCTGCTCGACGACGCCGGTGCGCAGCCGTCGGTGGCGTGCATGGCGTTGCTGCTGGCCGCACAGCGCGGTGTGGAAGCCGTGCGCGCGCGCGCGTTGCTGAAGGTGGCGTCAGGGCTTTCGCCGTCGCTGCGCGCGGTGCTGGGTAGCTTGGCTGCCGAGTCGCTGCTCGATGGCGGCGAGGTCGAGCGGGCGCGCGTCGCGGCCGAGCAGGCGTCGCACGCCGATCCGTCGCTGGCGCGGCCGATCGCGGTGCGGGCGCGCGTCGGCTTGTTGCACGGCGATCGCGCCGGCGCCGACGCGCTCGAACGGGCGATGGGTGTGGTCGTGCCGCGCGCGGCTGCCTGCGCCGAGCTGGCCAACGTTTACGAACGGTTGGGCGAAGACATTTTGGCCCTGGCTTGGACGCAACGGCGGATCGCGCTGCGCCCGGGCGATCTGGACGCGGCTCGTTCGCGACTGTCGCGCATGCGCCGCTCCGGTGACGGCTCGCGTCTGGCTGACACCTTGGCCTGGCTCTTGTCGCAGCATCAGCCGCTCGGTGACCTGTGCGACGACGTCGCCGAGACGCTGCTCGAGCTGGCGCCGATTGAACCGATGCGCGCCGGGGCGCTGGCGCGCCGTGCGCTGGACGTGGTCGGACCGCGCAGCACGCGTTTGCGCGACGCGGTGCTGGCGGTGGCCGAAAAGACCGGCGAACGCGGGCTCGGGATTGCGGTTTTGGAGCGCTGGCTGTCGGCGGGGTCGCCGGGCGTCGAACGCGCGGCGCTGTTGCTCGATTTGGCGCGGCTGCGCAAAGCCGCCAGCGACGCCGATGGCGCCGCGCGCTCGCTGCTGCGCGCGGTCAAAGAGGGCGCGCCGGCGCGTGACGTGCTGGCCGAGCTCGACGTAGCGCTGCCGACGCGCAGCTCGGATGGCGATTTGGCGCTGATGGAAGCGCGCGCCGAGGCGCTGAGCGCGCACCCCGAGGCCGATCAGACCGGCACCACGCGCGCGTTTCGTGAGCTGGGTGCGGCGCTGTTCGACCTAGCCTCCGATACCGAAGGCGCTCTGCGCGCTTGGGAACGCGCGATGGCGCTCGATCAGGAGCGCGGGCCGGAGCTGTTTGCCGCGGACGTGACGGCGTTCATCGGTCACGACGCGGCTTTTCGCCGCTTGAAGGCGCTGTCGGTGTCGCGCGCCGAGCCGAGCCAAGCCGCGCGGCTGTTGGCAGTCGCAGCCGGCGTCGCGCTCTCGGCTGGGCGCATGCAGGACGCGTTCGAAACGTCGGCGCGGGCGCTCGAGCTGGATCCAGCGCGCGCCGACGTTCTGGCGCTGGCCGAGCGCACGGCGGGCGACGACGACTTCGACGCGCTGGAGCGCATTTACGACGGCTTGGCGAGCGCGACGCTCGGCCGCTATGGCGAACGCGCGGTGCACTATCGGGCCGCGCGCCAGTTCGAACGCCGCCGCGAAGCGCCGCGTGCGCTGCGTCACGCGATTTCGGCGTTCGAAGCCGTACCGTCGGAAGGTGTCGCGTACGTAACCATGGCGCGACTGGCCGAGCACTCCGAGGGCTCGGCTGACGTGGTGCGTGCGATCGAGCGGGTCGCGATGGCCAACTCGTCGAAGGAGCTGCGAGCGGCTTGGTTGCGCCGCGCGGCGCTGTTTGCCGGGCCGAGCGAAGAAGGTCAGCGGCAACGCATCGACGTGCTGCTGCGCGCGCTTTCGGTGCGCGGCGACGCTGAGCTGCTGCGATCGCTGGCCGAAGCCTGCGCGACGTTGCTGCTCAACGTGCCCGAAGAGCGCGAGACGTTGCTGTTGCGGTTCTCGAAAGCCGTCGAGAGCTTGCTCGGCAAAGCCGACGGACCGGAGGGAGCGCGGATGGGCATCGCGGCGGCGCTGGCCGCGCTTTCGACGTTCGACGCGCCGGATATCGCGCTCAGCGCGCTCGGTCATGCCTACGGCAGCGACGGCGATCTGGAGGAGTATGCCTTGCTGTTCGAGCACGCGGCGGCGCTGGCGCGCTCGCCGGATGCGCCGGCCCGCGTTGCGCGCTTGATCGAGCTTTCGGGCCAAAAATGGAGCGGCGCGGGCACCGCCTTGCTCGAGCTGGGCGGTCGTCTCGCCGGTGCGCTCGGTGATCGCCACGCCGAGGCGCTGCTGCTGGTGCGAGCCGCTTGCAAAGAACCCGAGAAGGTCGAGCTGGTGCGCTACGCCGAGTCGCGAGCGCGCGCGTTGGGTGACGCAACGCTGATCGAGGCCGTGCTGGAAGCGGTGCCGCCGCGCGAGCGCGGCCAGTCGCTGCTCGATCTGGCGGCAGCCGCGCAGGACCCGGCGGAGGTGGAAGAGATCTTGCGCCGTGCCGCCGCGGTCGACGACCTGCCCGACGCGCAGCAAGCCGAAGTCTTCGAGCGCATGGCGGAGCTGTACCGCAAGCAGGGTCGCCACGACGACCTCGAGCTCCACTTGGCGCGTGGCATGGAGCAACTCGGTTTGCCGCCAGCGGGTCAGGCCCGCTTGGCGGCCGAGCTTTCGGCGTTGATTGGTGCGCGCGGCGAGCCGGAGCGCGCGATCGAGGTGATGCGCCGCGCGCTGGCCGAGACGCCGGAAAATGAGAGCTTGTGGGCAGATTTGGTGGCGTTGGCCCGCCAAGCGCGCGATCGCCACACCGAGGTAGAAGCGCTCGGGCAGTGGGCAGAGCGCGCCACCGACGAGAAGCAACGCTTGAGTGTGCTGCGTGACCTGGCGCTGCTGCTCGAAGAGCAAGGCGACGAAGAGGGCGCGCTCGAGCGCTGGGGTTTGGTGCTGGAGCTCGATCCCGACGACGTGCACGCGATCGCCGCGCTCGAGCGCAAGGCCGAGCGCCAAGGCGACTACGAGACCTTGGTCAAGCTGCTGGCGCGCCGCTCGACGCTGGCCAGCATGGTCGACGACGTGCGGCGGATTCGCCTGCGCCGTGCGGCCGTGCTCGAGCAGCGCCTGGGCCGTCCCGACGAAGCGTGTGCCGAGCTCGAGGCGCTGGTCACCGCGACTGGCGACAACCTCAGCGTGTTGCGCGTGTTGGCCGATCTGCACGAACGACTAGGCGCGCCGTTGCGTGCCGCCGCGCTTTGGCTGCGCGGCAGCGCGGTGGCTGCCGCGCGCGACGAAGCCGCCGATCTGTCGCGACGCGCCTGCGAAGCTTACCTGGCGGGCGGCGACGTAGAGGCGGCTCGGCGCGTGCTCGAGGGCATGGGCGCCTGGGCCCGCTCCGAGCGGTTGCTGGAGCTGGGGGTCGAGGTCGAGCGTCGGCGTCAAAATCCGGTTGGCCTCGCCGAGGCGCTCGACGAGCTGGCCACGGCGTCGTCCAAGCCAGCCGAAGAACGCGCCGCGCTGCTGGTCGAAGCGGCGCGCACGTCGCTCGCCGCCGGCGACGCGGCGACGGCGCTATCGCAGGCCACGCGCGCCGCGCGGATTGCCCCCGAGCTGGCCGAGGCGCAGCTGGTCGCGCGTTACCTCGAATACCTGACGCGCGGTGGTCCGGGTAGCCCGGAAGACTCGCGCGTTGCCGCGACCGAGCTGCGTGCCATGCGCGGCGAGCTGAGCGTCGAGCAGACCGATCTGCGTGCGTTCTTGACGGCCGAGGCGCTCGACAGCGCGATCGGCGGTGACGCTGGCTTGCGCGAGCTTTTGCGCTGTCGCGCCGAGCTCGGCGAGACGCCGCTGGTCGCGATGGGCATGGCGGAGCGCCTGGAAGCGACCGAGCCCGCTCAGGCCTTGCCGCTGTTCGAGCGCGCGTTGGGCGGCGATTTACGCGGGCTGCGCACCAAGAGCCGCGTCGCGCTTTCGGCGGCGCGCGCCGCCAAGCGGCTCAACGAAGGCGACCGCGCGCTCGGGTACTTGGACGCGGCGCTCGGGGATCCGGTCACGCGCGACGCCGCGCTCGAGCTGAGTCAAGACTTGGCGCCGGGGCGCCCGCGGCAACGCTCGGCGCCGCCTGCGCCGCGCCCGAGTTCTTCCAACCCGCCGGGCTTGGAGCACACGGCGCCGACGTTGGTCGATACGCCGGTCGTCGAGCGCGGCCGCTATTCGGAGCGACCGGCCGCGTTCGAAGTCCAAGAGCGCTTTGCGCCGGCAGAGCCCGCCCCGATCACCGAACGGATTCCGTCGCCGCCGTTCCAGCCTTCGCAGCCGCCGTTGATCGACTCGCTGGTGCCGCGTTCGCCGCGCGTGCCGCGCGACGCCGAGTCGCAGCTCGAGGTGCCGTCGATGCCTCCGCCGAGCCCGCGCCTCGGGCCGGCGCCGCGCAGCATGGGCTCGATGCGACCGAGCATTTCCGGGCGCTACTCGCTGGCACCGGAAGGCGAAGCCGAGCGCGCGCCGGCCTTGTCTGCGCCGCCCGCCGCCCGAACCAGCTCCGAGCCGCGAATTCCCGAAGTCCGCATGCCGGAGCCGCGGCCGACCTTCGACTCGCGCCCCGAGATCCAGGCGGCGCTGGATTTGTCGGCGACCTTCGTCGGGCAAGAAGCCAGCGGCGAGCAGGCGCTCTACGACGCGCTGCGCCGTGGCTCGGTCGACGCGGGGCTCGAGCTGGTGCGGCAGTTGGAGCGGCGCCCGTCGCGCGCTCACGATTTGGTGAGCGTTGCGCGGCGCCTGGCGTTGTTGCTGCCGGGTGACGTGCAGGCCGTGTCGCGGCTGCACGGCGCCGCGCTGCTCGATCGCGATCCGGTTTACGCGCGCTCGACCGAGCACGTCTTGTCGGTGTTGACGTCGGCGCAGGTCGTCGAGCCTCCGGCGCTCTCCGATCAGCCGGAGCAGCCCGATGCGGTGCGCGCGCTGCTCTTCCGTGAGCAGTCGAGCCGCGCGCTGGAAGCGCTGAGCCTGGTTTGGGAAGGCGCCGAGCACGTGTTCCGCCGCGACCCGAGCACCTACGGCGTGACCGGCTTGGAGCGAGTGCCGGCCGGCGCGCCCACGCCGCTGGCGCGTTCGTACGCCGCCTTGGCGCGTGCGTTGGGGCTGCTCAGAACCCCACTCTTTCAGCGGCGGAGCGCGGGGCCGGTCACCGTGAGCCTGGCGTTACTCTCGCCGCCGGCCGTCATCCTGTCCGGCGACGTGCGCCAGGACAGCCCGGAGCTACGCTTCCACCTGGGTGCCATGTTGGCCGCTGCGACTCCTCAGTACGCCCTGCTGTTCGGCTCGCCCGAATCGCAAGGCCGCGCCGTGCTGCGCGGCTTGGCATTCGCGTTCAGTCCCCCGCGTGCCAATCCGGGCAACAGCGGCGCCGTGTTGAACCTGGCCGAAGTGCTGTGGGAGAGCATTCCGGCGCGACTGCAGCGGCGCTTGCGCGAGCTGTGCGAGGATCCGGAAGCGCTCGACTACGACGTGTCGTTGAGCGCCGCCAAGCTCGCCGTGCGCCGCGCCGGATTCTTCGCGTCGGGTGATCTCGGCTCGGCCTTGCGCCAAGTCGCGATTGAAGAGGGCTACGAGCTCGACACCGCCGAGCAAAACGTGCGCACCTTCGTGCGCGATAACCCGACCGCTCGCAACCTCTACTCGCTGGCGTTGGGCGCCGAGTATGCGCACACGCGGTTCCAATTCGGTCGCGCAGGCGGCCGCTAGCCGGAATTTCTCGATGAGCGCCAAGGTCCCTTCGAAATCGCCATCCACGACACGACTGTCACGGGGTCGTCGCCGGTTGTTTGGTGTTCCGGGCGGCTTTCTGGCGTTGGCACGGCTGTCGCTAGTAGCCGCAGGGCTCAGCATGCTGCCCGGCTGCCTCATTGACGATCCGCCTCCGTATCAAAAGCCGCGGCAGACTCCGCCGCGCATCGACTCCCGGAAAGTCTTGCCGTTGCTCAACGAATTAGTCATCGTGCAACCCGATGAGATGCTGGCGTTTACGATACCGTTCAGCTCGGAAGATGCCGGCGAAGGGCTCAACGCCATCTTGGTTCTCGACTCTCAGTTCGCGTTTGGCACTAACACCCTCGTGCCCCCGTCCACACTCGAAGATAAGGGTCGACCTCCGATCCAGTTCACTTGGCCTGTGCACTTCGTGACTGTCGGCTGTCACCGCTTGACGTTCCGGCTAGGTCACCTGTCCAATTTGTTCAATCTGTCGGCGCAGGGACCGAACCCGGATGACGTGGCCGAAATCTATTGGACGATGAACGTCTACACCGATCCGGCGCTCAGCAAGGTGCTCGTCAATTGCCCGGGGGCATCGACTGGACCGAGCCCATGAGACTTAGGTCAGGCGCGTTGGCGTTGCTCCTGGCACAAGCCGGCTGCACCGTTTCTGCGGTCAGCGCGGGTGATGATCTGCGGCCAAGCAACGCCTGCAGCAATGATTCGAATTGTAGCAATGCGGCGTGCGTCCAGGGGGTGTGTCAGGCGCTCAATGGCCAGCTCGAATCGCTGTTGATTTCGGCCTCACCGCCCTCGGACAGCCCTTTCCCGCACCTCACTTTCGTGACCTCGCTGGCTGATGTGTCGACGGCTGAAGGCGAGCGCGACATCGTCCTGCCGGGGCCGACCAACATCATCGGTAGCTTCATGTTGCCGAAAGGCGCTTGCTATCCGGGCTTCGTTAGCGACGACCCCAACAATTCGATCGGCCCGGCTGACGACGGCAAGACTCTGCCGGTTACGGTCACCTTCGCGCTGACGCAACGCCTGCTAGGGTTGCCGCAACAGCTTTATGTTGCAAGCACCGTGGTTCGCAACAAAAAGGGCGGCTACACGTTCGACGTGCAGGTGCCGGGGGGAGACTACGACGTTTATTTGGTGCCGCCGCCGAAGCAGGAGGGCTGCCCGGTGCCGCCGCAGCTCTACCGAGGTGTCCCCGTCAAGGGAAACCCGTCCCTCTCCACGTTTTCGCTCTCCGGCATCTCCCAGCTGCGGCTAGCGATCCGTTGGCCGAAAACGAGCGCCAGCCTCACAGGCTGGATCGTCGACATCATCGAGCCGCTCGGCGGTAATCCGATCTCGACCCAGGTCGTGCTGGCCGATCCGCTCCCCGGGGAGATGAGTCCGACCGTCGAATACCCGGCTACGCTTTCTTATTCGACCGTCGTTCAACCCGAGGGGTCACCGCCTGCTGCCGTGCCCGAGGCGGCGCTCAACCTGCTCCGTTTGCGTCCGCCGGCGGGGCTCGTCGCTCCCAGCATCTTCCTGGCTCGCTCGGCGCTCGGCTTGCTCGCGGATCCGGCCACGCTGGTCGTGCTGGAACGCTTCACGCGCGTACCAAGCTCCGTCAAAGTCGAGGGGCGGATGGAGCAGTTGGACGGCGGCGTGCCGGTCGGTGGCTACGTGAAGCTGACGTCGAAAGAAATCTACGGCATCGACTCTGGCGTTTTTGCGGCCTATCAAACCACCGTCCAGGTCGATGTCGACGGCGCAGTTCACGTTGAGTTGCCGCCGGGTAAATACGTCGTCCAGGCCGTGCCGCCGTCGGTGGGCGAGGGCTCCGTGCCCGGTAGCACTCTGGCCGCCCTCGAGACGACTTGGGACATTCCGGGTGACCTCTCGCCTCAGTACGGCAAGGTGCTCGAGCTCGTGCCGACCGCGGCGCTGAGCGGTCAGTCACAATTTCCGGGCTCGCAAGTGCAGGTGGTGCCCTCACCAGAAACCATCTTGCCGTTCGACGAGGCGTTTGGAGCCGAGCAACTAGCCGTGCGCGCGACCACGGCCTTGGTCGACGACGCCGGTCGCTTCGTCGTGCGAGCTGACCCGGGCCGCTTCGACCTCTCCATCCGAGCGCCCGAGTCGTCAGGCTTTGGCTGGTTCGTGCGGCCGGGGGTGGTGGTGACGGCCGGCGAGGCAAGCCAGGACCTGGGGCGCGTGGCCCTACCCAAGCCGTCGCTGCTCTACGGTGCGGTTGGACTTGACCCTGGCGGGGAGGCGTCGTTGCTCAAGTCGGCGGTGATCCGCGCCTATGCCTACTTGGATAAGCGCCTCGCTTACACGCGGGATCCAGCAGCCGCAGTCGCGGTCGTTCAGGTGGCGGAGACGCGCGCTGACGAGAACGGCGCCTATCAGCTGCTGCTGCCGTCGCACATCGACGCCCCAAAGTAAGACACCAATTCTAGTCCCAGCTGATCTGAGGGGGGACCGAGGCGGCCCACCCTTGGGAATGGAGTGGCGACATTCGTTCGGCCATAATATTGTGTCGCCCGTGCCTCTTTCGAGCGCACCCAGAAGCCTTCCGCCTCCGCCTCCCGACCAGGAGGCGGATTTGGCAGGCGCCCTCCACGAGGTGTCGAACGCCCTAACGGTCGTACTCGGCTGGCTCGACGTGGCCTACTCACGCCTGGAGCCCGGCGCTGCGCGCGACGCGATCGACGTGGCGCGCACGCACGCACGGCTTGGCCACGGCATCTCGCGCAGCGCGATTGGCGCCGAAGCGCCTGACTCCACCGCCCAGGCAAGCGGCCGCAGTGTCGCTGAAAGTGCGCTGATGGGCGTGCGGCCGCAAGCCGAACAGCGCGGCGTGCTGCTCGACCTGCAACTGCTCGATTCGGGTTCGGCGCTGCTCGGTAGCGTCGGCTCGCTGCTGCAAATCCTGACCAATCTGCTGCTCAACGCCATCGACTTCTCGCCGCGCGGCTCGACCGTGTCGGTCGGCGTCCGCGAAGAGGGCTCGTCGGTCATCTTCGCAGTCAGTGACGAGGGCCCGGGTATCGATCCCGAGCGCGTCGCTACGCTGCTCACGGCGCCTGCCTCCACCCGTCGGGGTGGTGCCGGTGTCGGGCTCCGCCACTCGGCCGCACTGTCGCGGACCAAAGGCGGCTCGCTCAGCGTGGCGCGCACCAGCCCCGGGGCCTGCTTCGATTTACGCTGGCCGATCGCCGAGCTGCGCACCGGCACCGGGCCCAAACGCGTCAAGCGCCCCACGGTCATGGGCGCGCGCGTGCTGGTCGTCGAAGATGACGAAGCCGTGCGCTCGCTGGTCGAGCTGGCGCTCGAAGCTCGCGGCGCCGAGCCGCAAGTCGTCGCCAGCCGTGATGAGTTCGATGCCGTGCTGCAGCAGGGCGGCGACCTCGATGCCGCGCTCGTGGACCTGTCACCGCTCGCCGCCGATGCTGCCGGCGCCTTTCAGTCGCTGCGCGCGCGACACCCCGGCATTCCGGTCATTCTGATCAGTGGCGTTGCCAGCGGCGTCCCCGAAGACCTGGCCAACGAGGTCAGCGCTTGGGTGCGTAAGCCGTTCGAGATGGGCGAAGTGCTGGCGGTGCTGGCCAGCATTCTCGAAGCGCGCTCGCGGGTTTAGGGTCCAAGGAACGCGGCCGCATGAGAGACCGGCCGCGACAAACTCGGCGAGGCCGAGCGCCGAGCGGGCTTCGGTTGGCACGGCCGCGAGGCGTCCACGAAAGCGCGCAGGAGACCAGGACCAACATCCCAAGACCAGCAATGATTTGATCAGTTTGGGGCGCTGCAAATCCGTTGCAGGAATTGCTTGTCGGCGCGTGTATGATGAGGTGCGCATCACGCAGGGAAACCCCGGGGAGTGAGTGCATGGAACCGATTCCAGCGGTGGGGCATCGGCACAGTGCAGCTGGTAGTTCTTGCGAAATGAGGCGGCGTGGTTCAAATCATCCTCATGCGAGTTCTGCCGAAGACCGGCGCGGTCGCGGCCCCGCTGCTGTTCTTGCTTTCGCTCGGCTGTCAGGCCTCCAGCGACGGCGCGCATCCCGGGTCGAGTTCTGGTGGTAGTGGCGGTGGTACGGGTCCGCTCAATCTTGCGGGCGGCGTTGCGTTGCCGCCCGGCACCGAAGCCGCGGCGCTGCTCCCCGCGCGCATTCGTCGGCTAGCTGACGCCGAGTATCAGGCCAGCGTGACCGCGCTGGTGCCTGACGCTGCGGCCGGCATCAGCGCCGACTTCATCCCCGATTCGCGGCAAAGCGGCTTCACACTGAACGAAGCCCAGCGCGTCGATCCGGTCTTCGCCGGTCAGCTGGCGGCGGCCGCGATCACGCTCGCCGCGGCCGTGAGCAAGAACCCGCCGGCGGCTGCGATGTGTGCGAACCCGACGACCGAGGCCGACACTTGCGCTGACAAGTTCATCCGCACGTTCGGCGCCGAAGCCTACCGTCGGCCGTTGGCTGACGACGAGGTCATGCAGCTGATGACGGTGTTTCACACCGCGTTCACGGGCGGCAGCTACGAAGAAGGCATCGAGCTGGTCGTGCGTGCGATGCTGCAGTCCGCGGCGTTTTTGTACCTGACCGAGATTGGCGAAAAGCCGGCGACCACGATCAAGCTGACGCCGTACGAGCTGGCCAGCTCGATCAGCTACTTGATTCAGGGCCGCCCACCGAGCGCAGCGCTCAAGCAGATGGCGGTCGACGGCAAGCTCGACACGCCCGAAGGTCGCGCGGCGGCTACCACCGACCCGGCGCTCGGGCTGTTCTTGCTCGATGGTCAAGCTTCGAACGCCCAAACCCGCGCGGTGATGGTCGTCAAAGAGTGGCTTGGCACGGACAAGATTGCCGACATTGCCAAGGACACCAACATTTATCCGGACTTCGCCGCGGCCAAGGCTGCGCTCGGCGAAGAGACGACACAGTTCCTGGCCGGCGTCGTCAGTCAGGCCGGCAGCAACGGCGGCAGCTTGGCCGAGCTGTTGGCCGGCGGCTGGAGCATGCTGAACACGCCGCTGGCCAAGGTGTATGGGGTTACGGCGCCGGGCGCCGACGACAAAAAGTTCGTCCGTGTCGACATGCCGGGGCGGCTCGGCATCTTGAACCAGGGCGCGTTCTTGTCGGTGTTTGCTCACGCGCACGAGACCGCGCCGGTGCTGCGCGGCGTCGCGGTCATGCGCCGCGTTGCCTGTTCCGAGGTTGGCGATCCAGTCGGCCTGACGACCGCCGTGGTGCCGCCGGCGCCCGATCCGAGCAAGACCACGCGTGAGCGCTTTTCGGTGCACGGCGCCAGTACCTGCGCCGGTTGCCACGATCGCATCGACAGCTTCGGCTTCGCGTTCGAAGGCTTCGACGGCATGGGCGAAGCTCGAGCGATGGGCATGGACAACGGCAAACCGGTCGACTCGCACGTCGTGATCGCCGGGACCGATTTCGACGGCAGCTACGCCGACAGCAACGCGCTCGTCAAAGCCATGTCGACGAGCAAGCAAGTGCGCGAGTGCTTCGCGCGTCACATCTTCCGAGCGCTCGCTACCACCAGCGCTCCCGAGCTCAAGCCGAGTGAGGACGACTTCGTGAAATATTGGGCAAACACGCTGGAGCCAGACGCTGGCGGCAAGCTCGACGCCAAGATCATCGGCACCTTGACCGCGTTCCTCACCAATCCGAGCTTTGCTTACCGGAGGGCGCAATGAGCCAAAAATCCGCCACGCGCCGCGCGTTTTTGCGCGCGATGGGCGCGGGCTTCGCGGCGCTGCCGTTCTCGCGCTTGCTCGAGAACTCGGTGGCGCAGGCGGCCGGCGAGGCGTTGCCGCTGAAGTTCATCACCATCTATCACCCACACGGTTTGTCGGCCGAATACTGGGCGATGAAGGCGGCTGACACCGAGACCGCGTTCGACATCGGCTACGAGAACTGCTCGTTGAAGCCGTTCGACGACGCGGCGACCTACGGCAAGAGCTTCAAGGACAAGATCTTGGTCCTGGAGGGCGTCGATTTGTTGTCGAACGCCAACGGTCACGATACGGCCGGCACGATCTTGACCGGCAGCCGCATCGAAGGCGGGCAGAAGCCGCAAAACATCTCGCTCGACCAATACTTGGCGGTCACCAAGGGCTTGGGCAGCGGCACGCGCGTCACCAGCCTGGCGTTGGGCGTCGGTAATGACGGTACCGCGTCGGGGACGACGCTCTCGTACGGTGAAGGTGGCGTTCCGCTGCCGAAGATCATCGACCCGACCAAGGCCTTCGACCTGTTGTTCGATGGCGTCGTCGTCGGCAATGATCCGGCGCAGCTGGCGGGGGCCGAGCGCAAGCGCAAGCTGAGTCAGAGCGTCCTCGACTACGCCAAGTGGGACGTCAATCGGCTGCGCGCCAAGCTGTCGCCGCCCGAGCAGCAAAAGCTCGATCAGCACCTCACGTCGTTGGCCGAGCTGGAGAAACAGCTGGGTGGCGGCATGGCGGCCGGCGCCGTTTGCATGGTGCCGCCGCGGCCCGACGCCAGCAAATTCCCCAACTTGAAGCAGTACAACGGCGGCGAGCCGTACTTCGACGCCATCACCGACGCGCACATCGACGTGTTGGCGCAAGCCATGGCCTGCGATCTCACGCGCTTCGCGACGCTGTACCTGAACGACTTGTCGTACGACAACAACCCGCTGGGTCTGCCGAAGGACAACCACGGCTCGGTCGCGCACACCTACAACGCTTCGCCGATCGGCAACAACGGGCACCCGGGTGACGGCCAGCCGGACACGTGGGTACCGCTCGCCAAGTTCAATCGCTACTCGTACTCGAAGGTCGCGCGGCTGATGCAAAAGCTCGACGCGCTCGGCGTCCTCGACAGCACGCTGATTTACGTGACGAGCGACATGGGCAATCCGGCGCTGCACAGCACGCACAACGTGCCGACAGTCTTGGCCGGCGGCGTCAACGGCAAGTTCCGCATGGGCCGCCGCATCAAGCTGAAGGCCGACTGCCCGCCGACCAGCATCTGGTGCGGTGAAAACGACGCCGTCTTCAGCCCCGTCCCCAACAGCAAAATCCTGGTCTCAATCGCCCAAGCCTTCGGCGCCGACATCAACACCTTCGGCACCCAGCCCGACCCCGCCTTGACGACCGGCGCCCTAAGCGAGCTGGCCTAGCGACCGCACGTAACCGACTGGATCGGGGCTGCCGAACTGCAGCCTGAATTGGAGAAGCTATCGTGCCGAACCCGGGCCGTTCCGTGCGGCTCGAGATTTTTTCACAGGGAGGATGGGAGGACGGGAGGTCCGCGAGGTCGAGATTTTTGGGGCTCGAAGCTGTCGGCCTCGCACCGGCAACTGCACAGTTTCCGCTCGGCATCTCGCGGCTCGAACAATAAAAACCTCGCGGACCTCCTGTCCTCCACTCTGCTCCCTGTGAATCTCGCAGGCTCTCGCGACGCGCGATCGGAAGGAAACAGCCCGAGGCGTGCCGTTCGGTCGGACCGAGGGACGACACGTGAGCTTCTGGAAGAGGGCTGAGTTGTGGCAGCCCAGCCCTCACGCTGTGCGGCGCAGGCGCGCGACGAGCACCGCCACCGAAAATAGCGCGGCGGCGACGCACGCTTCGGCGGCGCCCACCGGAAAACGCAGCAAAAATGCGCTGATGTAGCCGACACCGCCGGATAGCGCGCCGGCCAGCCCGGCCAGCACGACGGCGTGCGAGAGCCGACTGGAGGCGCGCAGCGCGGCCATTGCCGGTAGCACCGAGAAGGCGAACACCGGCAGCGCGCCGATCGCGCGGGTCGTGACCGAGACTTCGAGCGCCACCAGCGTCCACAGTGCAAGCTCGATGCGTGCGGTCGGCAAGGCTTGGACGCGCGCGCCCTCCGGATCGAAGCCCGCGAACACCAGGCCGCGATACAGCATGCCGATCGCGACCACGACCAGCCCACTGACGCCCAGCACCGCGACGAAGTCCTGCGGCCGTACCAGCACGGCGGTGCCGAACAAAATGGCCGTGATGTCTTCGGCCTCTTGCGCGATACGGTCGCCAACCAATACCGCCAGCGCCGAGGCCGCGACGTACAGCAGGCCCACGATCGCTTCGCGCGGCAGGCGCGTGGACGGCGAACGCCAGGCCAGCACGCCCGTCGCCGCCAACGCCAACGCGAACGCGCACAGCACCGGCGGCGGCGTGACGCCGAAGTAGATGCCGAGCAAGAATGCCAGCGCAACGCCCAGCGCGGCGCTTTGGCTCACCGCGGCAGTGACGAACACCGCGCGCCGCAACACCACGAACACACCGAGCACGCCCAACACCGCGCCGGCGGTCACGCCGCACAGCACGGGCTCGCGGTACAAGGTCCAGTTGTCGACGAAGTCGTGCCAGGTCGGCTGCTCTTCGTGCGCGGGGCGCGCCGCAAGGGCCGTCGGGGCGGCGGTTTCGCCGGCGTTTGCCGTGGGGACGGCAGCCTGCGGCGCGGTGGCGCTCGGCGCGAGCAACGCGTCGAAATCGAGCTCACCGCTCGGCGCCGGCGCTGCGGCTGGGTCAGCCATGCGCCACCTCGGTGGCAAAGTCGCCGTAGCGTTTGCGGAACGCCGCGTGCTCGAAGACGTGCGTCGGAGTGCCGACCACGACCTGCTCGGCGTCGGCGTCGAGCAGCACCGCGTTGTCGGCGAACTCGCGCACGATCGATAAGTAGTGGCTGACGACCAAGACCGCCAGACCGTGCTCGGCTTGCAGCTTGCGAATCAGCTCGAAGGCTTCGCGCTCGGCGACCTTGTCCATGGCGCTGGTCGGTTCGTCCAGGATCGCGACCTCGGCGTCGCCGGCGATCAGCCGCGCGAACAGCACGCGTTGCTTCTGGCCCTCCGACAGGCGTCGGAACGGCAGCTCCGCGAGCTCTGCCGCATCGACCTCGGCCAGCGCCTTTTCGACGCGTGCGCGCCGAGCCTTGGCGCCCCAGCCACCCAGGAATGACCAGCCGCGTTCGGCGCCCATCGCCACGACTTCACGCGCCAACAGCGGGTACAGGTCATCGAGGCCGCTGCGCTGCGGCAGGTACGCGACGCGCACGTCGCGCGCGGTGTGCACGCGGCCGGCGACCGGCGGCAAAAGGCCGAGCAGCGTGCGCAACCAGGTGGTTTTGCCAGCGCCGTTGCGGCCGATCACCGCCCAGAATTGCCCAGAATTGATGCTCAAATCGATGGCGGGCAAGATCGCACGCCCGGCGATGCCGACGCGCAAGTCGCGGCAGCGGAACAGCTCCGGGCGTGATAACTCGGACGCCATCAGACGCCGAGCGCCTTGGCGAGCTTGGTGACGAGGTCGTTCATGTACGCTGCGTAGGTTTGGCCGGCGGCAAAATCGGGGTACCCCTGGATCTGCAAGAAGCTGGCGCCGGCTTTGTCGGCGATCAACTTCGAGGTGCCTGACGGGTAGTACGCCTGCTGCAAGATCACGCGCACCTTGTTGGCGCGCGCCGCCTCCAGCACGTGCGCTACGTGGCTGGGGTTCGGCGGAATGCCCGGCTTGGGCTCGATGTGCTCGACGACCTCGACGCCCAACCACTCGGCCAGGTAGGGCAGCGAGTTGTGGTAAGCGATGATTTTCTGGCCGCGCGCTTTGCCGAGGCGCGTCTCCCAGGTTGCGCGGGCGCTGCGCAGCGCTTCGACGAAGCTCTTGGTGCGCGCGAAGTAGCCGGCCTTGTGCGCCGGATCGAGCTCGCTGAGCCGCTTGCCGATGCCGACGGCCAGCGTCTCGACGCGACGCGGATCGTACGAATAATGAGGATTGCCTTGCGGGTGGATGTCGCCCTGCGAGCGATCGACTTGTGTCGTGGGCACCTCGAGCAAGCTGACCAGCGACGAGCAATCGAGGTAGCCGTTGCTGCCAGGCTGAATGTCGGCATTGCGCGAGCCCGTGAGCAGCGTGGGTAGCCAGCCGACCTCGAGCCCGGCGCCGGTCAACAGCAGCAAATTGGCCTTGGAAAGCGCCAACGCCAAGTGGGGCTTGGCGTCGACGAAGTGCGGGTCTTGGGTGGGCAGCGCCAGCGCCACGACGTGGACGTCGGCGCCGCCGACATCGCGCGCCACGACCGCCAAGTCGGGCGTCGTCGCGACGACCTCGAGCTTGGCGAAGGCGTCGAGCGGAACCAACAGCACCAGCGCTGCGAGCAAAAATAGATTGAGCTTTTGAAACATGATGATTTTCCTTGCGATCAAAATGCGTGGGCGCCGTGTGCGCCGATGGCGAGCTCGGCCGTGAGAAAGCCGGCCCAGCTCGCGCGGCGCCAGCCGGGCATGTCGCGCGAAACCTGCAGCCGAAAGCGTGAGAACTCGGATGGGTAATGCGTCAACGCCAACGCCACGCGCTGCCGCTCCGCAGTCCAGTCGGGGTCGAGCGGATCCGTGAGCGCGCCCGGGTGCACACCGAACGGCGCCGTCCCGTATTCGTAGCGTGCGGCGGTCGCCCAGCGCTCGGCGAAGCGCAGGAACAACTCGGTGTAGCTCGAGACGTCTTGAATGATGTCGGCCGGAACTTGGCGCCGGCGGTAGTACCACTCGCTGGTCAGCGACAAGACGATCGGGCTCTGGCTGGTGATCGGCCGGTACTTCAGATAGACGTCGCTGCCGTAGATCGCGCTGCGATTGCCCGCGCCGGTCGGATTCGGTCCGAACGCGCCCGACAGGCCCCACGCCAGCGACCAGTTTTCGCCGAGCGGGAAGAATTGCTTGGCCGCAGCCAGCAATTCCAGATCCTTCGGCCCGCGCACTTTGCGCTCGGTGTCGCCGAGGAAGCTGCGGCTGGTGTCGCCGCCTTCGGCCATCATCGTCGAGCCGACCAGCTCGACGTACCAGGGCAGCGGGGTGAGCCACGACAGCTCGCCGCCGAGGCCCTTGTTGCCTTCGGCACCGAACACGCGCCCGAGCGCGAACGGCTGATCGGAGAAATTCCAGCTGTGCGGGTGGCTGGCGTTGAGGCGGCCGAAGCGGTTCAGAAACTGCCCGAGTCGCGCCTGCAGGCGGAAAGGCAGGCCCAGGGTGGTGCCGTAGGCTTCCTCCACGTCGACGCCCGAAAGCTCGAGCGAGATGTGGCTGTCGAAGCGCAGGTAGGGGTCGACCGCAGCGGCGAAGCTGAGCTCGAGCGCCTGCAGGTTGAAGCCGTTGCGTTGGGGGTCGTGGGCGCCGGTCTCGAGGTGGGTGTCGTTCGAAAACGCCGCGGCGGCGAAATCGGCGATCACCGAGATGTCGGGATTGAGCGATTGCACCCCGCCTTGGCTGGTCGTCGGCGTCGCAACAGCCGGGGCGGGTTTGTCGGTCGCGGCTGCATCTGCGGCGAGCGCGGCTTGGATGTCGCGCTCGTCAGTTGCCGTTGAAGCCGGCGTGGGAGCTGGGGTCGGCGTTGAGGCTGGGGTCGGCGTTGGGACTGGGGTCGGCGTTGGGACTGGGGTTGGCGGTGGCGGAGCGCCCTGGGCGTGGGCGACGCTCGCGGCCAAAACGACGCCGGCAACAGCGGCGCGCTGAACGCGAAAATTCATGAAATTCATGGCTAAACCGGCGAGGAAAGCGGCTCGTGTGGGCAGGGCGTGGGCCGACCCTGGTGGGCCGCGTATTGGCTGGACGCCGGTGGGACGGGCGTCAGTCCAACGGCACACGGCAACGCCAGCTAGCCGAAGGCGAGCTCAGCAAGGACCGCGTGCTGCGAAGCGAGCGAGCTACGCTCCAGCCGGCGGCGAGGTTTTTGGCGCGCGGGACAGCAGCGCCGCCCGACCGGTTCTTTCCCAAACCCCAGCACCAACGGCGGCCACCCGGGCCCCGCCCAGCTGGGCACGCTCCAGCGCAGGGCGCGCTGGCAAAGTGGTGTGCACCGGGCGCGTGGCGACGCTGCACGCCTCGTGCAGGTCCGAGTCCGAGCTGCTGGTCGTCGCCGTGTCAGCCGAGCGATCGTCACTGACAGCCCGATCGGCCGCACTCGCGCCTTGCGCTCCGTCTTCCAAGACCCCGTGCAGCGCGCACAGGTGATGCGGCACGAGCACGAAATGCAGCGTCGAAAGCGCCTGCGCGCCCAGCAGCCCGAGCGCGGCAATCAGCACAATCAGGCCACGAATCGCCCGCAGGCTGCGCGCTTTCACGCTCTTCGAGGCAGAAAAACCAGTCACGTTGCTCAAGCTCGAGACGCAGGGCCTGTCGCAACCATTGCCCGAGGCGCGCGTCGGCGCAAGGGCAGCGCACCAAACCGGCTGTAAACGAGCGATGCCCCGAGCTACCCGACGCGGTCCCGAATCCGCGGCGCGCTGACGGGCAAGGCTGCCAGGCCAGCAGCTACCTTGGCGACCAAGGCCTGCAGCTCGAATGGCTCACGAAAACAGCCAATCACGTTCGGGTGGCGCAGGCGCACCAGCTGCACTTCCTGGGCCGTGACGACGATCACTGGGATCCTGGCCAGCCGGAGGTAGCAACGCAGCAGGTCGAGCAGATGCCAGCTGTCGATCATCGGCATCTGCAGGTCGAGGATCAGCAGGCCGATGCGCTCATCGGGCCGCGTTATCAAGAAGTCGAGCGCCTGACGCCCGCTCGCGGCCTCGATCACCACGTAGCCGGCGTCCTCGAGTGCCTCGCGGATGCGAGCCCGCGCGTCGTCGTCGTCATCACTGACCAGCAGAACGGGACGCCTGCGCGGGGACATCTCGGCGTTAAACAGCTGCAACAAATCTGCCAACTTCGCGCGGGGTCGCCCGTTCACTCACGCGGGTGAGCTTTGGCTTTATTTTGTACAAAACCCCGCGGGGTGCGCTGCTGGTCGCCGCCCGGGGGCGGGGCAAAATGCGATTGCCGGGGCAGAAGTCGTCGCGCTGCTAGTCCGCGGCGGTGGCGCGCGAACCGGGCGCAAGGCGCACAAGACGGCACACCCGCCGCTCATGATCGTTGCGAACAGCAACGCCAACGCGGCGGCGCTTCAGCGCGGTTGCGCGGCTCGCATTCGATGACTCGGCCACGGCTGTCGACCGAGATTTGGCAACACTCTTCGAGCGCGCTTTGAGCGATCCGATAGACCCGCTCGTCATGCGCTTGTTTCGATAATAGTCGAAATTAGACTTGCGCGCTCTATCGAATTCGTTAGAAATACGCCGTCCCCAACGCGATGTCCCAATACTCCACGCCGTACCCGCTCGCGCTCACGCCCGAACCTGACGTCGTTCGGTCGACGCACGCGCCGCGCGTCCTGTTTCTGTACGGCTCGCTGCGCGAGCGCTCGTACAGTCGGCTCCTGGCGGAAGAAGCCGGTCGAATCATCTCCGCGCTCGGCGCGGAGGTGAGGTTCTTCAACCCGCGCGAGCTGCCGGTTTTCGGCAGCGTTCCGGCCACGCACCCCAAAGTGCAAGAGCTGCGCGAGCTATCGCAGTGGTCGGAGGCGCAGGTGTGGTCGACGCCGGAGCAGCACGGCGCCGTCACCGGCGTGATGAAGAACCAAATCGATTGGATACCGTTGGCGCTGGGCGCCGTTCGACCGACACAGGGACGCACGCTGGCCGTGATGCAGGTGTCGGGAGGGTCGCAATCCTTCAACGCCGTCAATACGCTCAGGCTGCTCGGTCGCTGGATGCGCATGATCACCATTCCGAATCAAAGCTCGGTGGCCAAAGCGTTCGAGGAATTCCATCAGGACGGCACGATGAAGGATTCGCCGTATCGCGACCGGTTGGTTGACGTGATGGAGGAGCTTTTCAAGTTCACGATCTTGACGCGGGGTGTCGCGGATTGGCTGACTGACCGCCACAGCGAACGGCGCGAGCGCGACCACAAGGCATCGTAAATCGTCACGAATCTGTTTCGAGAATTGTCGCAATAGGGCTTGCGCACTGCTTCGAATTTGTTAGAAGTATCGCGTGCCCTCCAAGTTGGACCGACACGCCGAACAACTCAGCGCGTTGGGCCATCCTGTGCGCCTGGCGATCCTGCGGTTCGTCGTGCAATCGGGCGACGCAGGGGCGCCAGCCGGCGAGATCCAGACACATGTCGATCTGCCGGCTTCCACGCTCAGCCATCATCTGAAGAGGCTGTCCGACGCTGACCTGCTCAAGACTCGCGGCGAAGGCACCTTCCACTACTACTCGGCTGACTACGCTTCGTTGAGAATCCTGACTGACTACCTGTGGGAAGACTGCTGCCGTAAGGGCAAGTCTGGCTGCTGCTAGTCGCGCTGCGGTTCGTTCGTAACAGCCAACGCGCGTGCCGATGCTCGAGGCACTCGTGCGCTCGCCAGCCGCTTTGCATCGAAGGAATGTGACCATGTTGCCAACGACAATGCGGGTGCTCCCGTGATCAGAAAAGTGACGAGCGAGGCCGTCGGAACGGCGTTTCTGCTCGCGACGGTCGTCGGCTCGGGCATCATGGGTGAGCGGCTCGCAGCCGGTAACGTAGCGCTCGCGCTGCTTACGAACACCATCGCCACCGGCGCCGCGCTGGTCGCACTGATCTTGACGTTTGGTCCGATCAGCGGCGCGCATTTCAATCCGGTCGTGACGATCGCCGACGCGTGGGAAGGTGGGCGACCTTGGCGTGAGGTTCCGGCCTACATTGCGGCGCAAGTCGTGGGTGCGCTGCTGGGCGTTGCGATCGCGCATGCCATGTTCGGCGAGCCGGTGTTCGCGGCTTCGCACCACGTTCGCAGCGGCTCCGCGCAACTGCTCAGCGAATTCGTCGCTACTTTTGGCCTGTTGTCGGTGATCTGGGGCGTGTCGCGCAAGAGCGCCCAGTTCACTCCGTTCGCCGTCGGCGCGTACATCACCGCGGCCTACTGGTTTACGTCTTCGACGTCGTTCGCGAACCCGGCGGTGACCTTGGCGCGTTCGCTGACGAACACGTTCTCCGGCATCCGCCCGACGGATGCACCGGGCTTCATCGTCGCTCAGCTTGCCGGTGCCATGTCCGCGACGGCCCTGTTCAGATTTCTGGTGCCGGTTCGCGGCATCAAGGCCGAGGTCGCGCGCGTGGACGCAGCGCTGGCACGGAAAGAAACAGCATGAAAACGGTACTCTTTGCGTGCATCCACAACGCGGGCCGGTCGCAGATGGCCGCGGCCTGGTTCAATGCCCTGACCGACAAGACCAAAGCGCTAGCCATCTCGGCCGGCACGGAGCCGGGCGCGCGCGTGCACCCCGAGGTGCTGCAAGCGATGCGCGAGGTAGGCATCGATCTCGAAGGCGTGACCCCGCGCAAGCTGACCGACGAGGTCGCCAAGGACTCCGCGATTCTGATCACGATGGGTTGCGGCGAGCAATGCCCGCACATCCCCGGCCTGCGCCGCATGGATTGGCCGCTCGAAGATCCCAAGGGTAAATCGGTCGAGCGCGTGCGCGAGATCCGCGAAGAGGTCAAAGGCCGCGTCACGGAGCTGCTGAAGGCCGAGGGCTGGCAATAAAGAAAAACCGCCTGACTGTTCATCAGGCGGTTTCTTCTAGTGCAGCGGAGAGGACTTGAACCTCCAAGCCAGTTACGGCGCCAGCACCTCAAGCTGGTGTGTCTGCCAGTTCCACCACCGCTGCGTAGGGGTAGTAACCGAAAGGGTGCGGGGGTTTACCTCAGGGGTGGGGGAGGCTGCAAGGGTCTCGCGTCAGAAAGGTGCGGTACCGGCGGCGGGGCGGATTTTGCGGCAGTTTCAGCCGGTTAGTCGGGTCTAGTGGGCCTCGCTGGCGCGAACGGCGGACGGCTCGGCGGCTTGGTCAGCGTCGTCGCCGCGAGCAGGTCCCCAGCCGCGGTCGCCGAGGATGGCCGCCAGCGCCGCGACCATTTCGGGCCCGACGCGCTGCAGGTGCAGACGATGTCGTCGCGACAGCTCCTGCAAAACCTGGCTGCCGGCGTCGGTCAAGCGCACCAGCACCTCGCGTTTGTCTTCCAGGCTGCGCTCGCGTTGAACCAGGCCTCGCTCGGCGAGCTTATCGACCAGCGCTACGGCCGTGTGGTGCTGCACGCATAGGCGTTCGGCGAGCGTGCGGATGTTGGGGCGCTGCTTCGGCGGGAGCCCGCCGAGCGCCAGCAGCAGTTGGTGTTGTTGCGGTTCGATCCCGGCTGCGCGCGCGGCTTGCTCGCTGAACGCCAAGAAGCAGCGCAGCTCGTAGCGGAAAGCCGCCAGCGCACGCAAATCGGTCTGTGGAACGCGGCGCGGTTTCAATTCGTGGCCAACATCGGCAAAGATTTTTTCGGCGTGCGCGCCAGAAGCTGCCCGATTTCGCTCTGGCACGAGCCGCAGCCGGTGCCGGCTTTGGTGGCGACGCCAATCGCTTCCACGCTGTCGGCGCCTTGCGCCACCGCCTCGCAGATTTGCCCTTCGGTCACCTTGTTGCAGTTGCACACCAAGCGCGTGAAGGGATCGCTCGTCGCGCTCGACTGGCACAAAAGCTCCAGTGGATCTGCCGGCAGCAGATCGCCGCGGTCGAAGTACTGCACCAGCGTGCCGGCGGCCTCGGTGTTGCCGACTAGGATTGCGCCCACCAGCCGCCCGTCGCGCACGATCACCTTGCGGTACGAGTCTTTGCGATCTTGCACGATTTGCAGCACGTCGTCTTCGGGGCGCTCGGGCTCGCTGATGCCCATCGTCGCGACTTCGATGCCGGCGACCTTGAGCCGCGTGTACAGCTTGGAGCCGCGATAAAAGCTGTTGGCGTTGCGACCGGTCAGTACGTCCGCCAAAACCGCCGCTTGTTCCCACACCGGAGCGACGATGCCGTAGGTCTTGCCGGCGTGCTCGGCGCACTCGCCGAAGGCGTAGACACTTGGTACCTCGGTCGCCAGCGTGTCGTTGACGATGATGCCGCGATTGACCGGCAAGCCCGAGGCCTTGGCGACGTCGATGCGCGGCCGCACGCCGCACGCCAGCACCACGATGTCTGCCGGTCGGTTGGTGCCGTCGTCCAAGAACACGCCTTTGACGCGCTCTTCCGCGTACACCGCCTCCACCGTGCGGCCGGTGCGCACGAAAATGCCCGAGCGCTCGACTTGCCGCTCCAGCATCTCACCGCCAATTTCGTCGAGCTGCGCGTTCATCAGCGTCTTTTTGAGCTGGACGACGGTCACGTGCAGGCCGCGATCGGCCAGCACCTTGGCTGCCTCCAACCCGAGCAAACCGCCGCCGACGACGATCGCGCTATCGCCCGGCCGCGCGCGCTCGCGCATGCGCATACAATCGCCGATCGTGCGGTAGACGAAGATTCCGGGCTTGAGCTCGCCGTTGTCGTCGTTCATGCCCTCCAGGGCGGGCACCACCGGTTGGCTGCCGGTCGCGAGCACCGCCACGTCATACGGACGAGCTTGGCCGTCTTCGGTTTCGACCAGCTTGCGCAGCGTATCGAGCTTGGTGACGCGCGTGCGGTCATTCAAGCGGATGCTGTGGCGGTCGTACCACTCGAGCGGCTTGGTCACGATGTCGTCGGGCGAGCCCCCGGCCAGCACCTTGCCCAGCATGATGCGGTTGTAGGCTCCGCCCTGCTCTTCGCCGAAGACGGTGATCTCGTATTGGAACGCGGCGCCGCGCGCGACCAGCTCATCGAGCAGGCGGCAAGTGCCCATGCCGTTGCCGATGATCACCAGCTTCTTCTTACTCATTTCTGCCTCTTCGAGCCGCTGGGCCCGCCTTCGGTCCGGGCTCGCACCGCACAAATCTTGAACTCCGGCATGCGACTGAACGGATCGAGCGCCGGCATGGTCAAGATGTTCGCCGCCTGCTTTCCGCCCCAATGAAACGGCGCAAACAAAGTGTCCGGCCGAATGTCGCGGCTGATGACCGTCGCCATGGTCACGCTACCGCGCCGGCTTTCGAGCACGAGTGACTGGCCCTCCAGCACGCCGAGCTCTTGCGCGAGCCGCGGGTGGATTTGCACGCGTGGTACCGGCTTGGCCTCTTGCAACTGCGCCACGCGGCGGGTTTGGGCGCCCGAGTTGTAGTGCTCTTTGTAGCGACCGGTCGTGAAGAACAACGGGTAGTCGGCGTCGGGTAGCTCGGCGGCCGGCGTGTGCGGCACGGCGTGCAAACGAGCGCGGCCGTTCGGGAAGGCGAAGCGCTTGTCGAAGAGTCGCGGTGTGCCCGGATGATTCGGCGTCGGGCACGGCCAAAATACGCCCTTTTCTCGGCGAATCCGCGCGTAGGTGATGCCGCTGTAGTCGGCCTTGGCGCCGGCGGTCGCGCGCCGCAACTCCTCGAATACGGCCTCGGCGTTGTCGAAGCGGAAACCGCGGGTGACGCCGAGCCGTTCAGCAAGCTCGGCGATGATCTCGAGATCGGTTTTCACGCCTTCGGGCGCCTTGAGCACGCGCTCGCGTAAAATCACGCGACCCTCGAGGTTGGTCAGCGTGCCTTCTTCTTCGCCGAACTGCGCGATCGGCAAGATCACGTGGGCGGCCTCGGCTGTCTCGTTCTCGAATGCGTCGCACACGACGAGCAGGTCGAGTTGCTTGAGCTTGGCCTCGATGTTGCGGGCGTTGGGCGACGCGACGACCACGTTCGAGCCGAACACCAACAGCGAGCGGATGCCGCCCTTGGGACCCATCGCGTCGAGCAGCTCGTAGGCGCTCTTGCCTTTGCCGGGCAACGAGTCGACCGGCACGCCCCACACCTTGGCGATGGCGGCGCGGTCCTCCGGATCTTCGATCAGCCGGTATCCGGGCAGTTGATCGGCTTTTTGGCCGTGCTCGCGACCGCCTTGCCCGTTGCCTTGGCCGGTCAAGCAACCGTAGCCGCTATGCGGCTTGCCGACCTTGCCCAGCGCCAGCATCAAGTTCGTGAAGCTGAGCACCGTGGCGGTGCCCTTGGACTGTTGCTCGGCGCCGCGCCCCGAGAGCAGCATGCTGCTTTCGGCGCGAGCCATCAACTCGACGGCGCGCTGCTGCTTGTCGAGCGAGACGCCGGTCGTGCGCTCGACGTGCGTGGCGTCGCAGCTCAACAGCGAGCGCCGCAAGTCGTCGAAGCCTTCGGTGCGCGCCGCGACGTACTCTTGATCGACGAATCCGCGCTCGATGGCGATCGCCAGCAAGCCGTTCGACAACAACAGATCGGTACCGGGCGTGGGCTGTAAGTGCAAGCTGGCGCCGCGGGCGGTGTCGGTGAGCCGCGGATCGACGACGATCAGCTGGCCGCCGCGCTCCTTCTGCGCGTACACCCACTGCATGATCGGCGGCATGGTCTCGGCGCAGTTCGAGCCCCACAGCATCAGCACCTGAGTCTCGGCAATGTCGGACACCGGGAACGGCAGTCCGCGATCGATGCCGAAGGCACGATTCTGGCCGGCCGCAGCCGACGACATGCAGTAGCGCCCGTTGTAGTCGATGTTCGGCGTGCCGAGCGCGACGCGCGCGAACTTGCCGAGCAAATAGGCTTTTTCGTTGGTCAGTGCGCCGCTGCCAAACACGCCGATCGACTGGCGACCGTGCGCCTTCTGCAGCGCGAGCAGTCGCTCGGCCACGAAGTCGAGCGCCGAGCTCCACGACACCGGTGCGAGCCGGCCGCTCGGTTGTCGCAGCATGGGCTGCCGGATGCGCTCCGGGTGGTCCAAGAGCGCAGCCGACGTGAAGCCCTTGATGCACATTTGCCCGCGATTGACCGGAAAGTCCGGATCCGCGGCAATGCGCAGCTGCGCGGTGGTGCCGCGCAGGGTGGTGACCTCCATGCCGCACTGAAACGCGCAGTAGGGACAGTGCGTCTTGACGGTATCGGAAGTGACGGCCGCCAGGTGCGGCGCTGAGCGTGACATTCGGGCGAGCTTGAGCGTGTGCTTGCTCGCGTTTCGAACCCGTGTCGCGCTGGTTTTGGGGCGGTGAAAAGTATCGAGACTCGATAGATTTGTCGCGGCGCCACGCGTCTCGTCTTGAAACAATTCAATCGCGTCTGGCAAGCCTTCAGGCGGCCAGCGAGCGGCACGACACCAGCGGCCGGTGCGCGCGGCGCGTGCGACGGGACAGCGCGGCGCCGAGCGCCAAACCCCGCAGGGTGAGACGCTCACCCTCGGGTGAGAAGCTGAGCAGGCCGGCCTGTTCCAGCTGATCGAAGGCACGCTGCAGGGCGTCGACGGTAATCGCTGAACGCCGGCAAAACGCGGTCAGGTTAGGGTGGCGGCCGGAACGGGCCGAGCGGAAGACCAGGACCAACAGGGCTTGGGGGAGCGGCATCTGCATGGGTGTTCAGTATCAAGGCACTGAACGGGGGTCCACTATTTGGCACAGGTGGCCTTCACTTCGATAACCGGAGCCGCCACGTTAATCCGGGGTCCAGCGACCCGCTCAGCAGGGGGTTCCGAGCGCGCGTTCCAAGTCGCCGAGTGGATCGAGCACGGCGGAGAGCGTGGAGCGGAGCGCGCCGCGGCGAAGACCACGTACCGCCCGCCAGCCCTGGAAGCGTGCTTCGCCGAGCAGCAAGCCGGCGGTGGGCGTGAAGGTGAGATCGAGCGCGCTCGGGCGCGTGCCGCTGGCCTCGATGCCGTACTCCCAGGTCGCGCTGGCGATGCCGGTGAAGAGTAGCGCTTGCCAAACCGGCAGCCGGCACGAGCGCGCGCGTAGGTAAAGCTCGCTGCCGAACAGCCCGTGGCCGAGCACGTTGATCTGCCACCGATCGCCGTCCTCTTCGAACAGTGCCAGCGAGCCGTTCCAACGCGGCGGCAGCGAGAAGGCTTCGTGGTAGTGGAGCGTCAGCGTGGCGCGGTTCACTTCGGCGAACGGGTGCGGCCACAGGTACGCCTCGCTGAGCCGCATCGCGGTCATCAGGCCGAGCGCGTGCAGGACAGGAGTTGGCAGTTGGGAGTTGGCAGTTGGCAGTTGCGGCGCGCCGTCCGCAGCGGCGTCGGCCGCGAGGGCGGGCGGCGCTGCGAGGAGCCAGCCCAGCGCCGAGAGCGCGAGCAGGTAGGCGAGGTGCGGGCGGCGGGGCACGATTCAGCGACGCTACCACTTTCCAGTCGAGCCTCGTCGTGTCGTGACTGAAACTAGTTCCGTGTGGGAGCGGTACCAATGCCCGATTTCTGCGGCACAATCACTGGCTCAGCGCCGTCGGCGTGCTACGAACCGAGCAGCAAACATGGGTCATAGCCAGGCTTCGGTTCGCGTTCGGCGGCGGGTGTTCTTGAGCGCGTTGGGTCTGGGGCTGGGGGCGC
>FSUE01000158.1_pt1 | contig 36520 bp, 24 predicted proteins | sample 1637031 | NCBI WGS metagenome assembly FSUE01 (sample SAMEA3914819, study PRJEB12502) | metagenome | biome: forest; material: soil | place: Canada | collected 2010-06-26 | depth 0.3 m | reverse complement strand
GATCCCGCGCTTGGCAAGGTCATCGCCGGCCGCTATCGGCTCGAGGCGCGCATCGGTGAAGGCGGGATGGGCATCGTCTATCGCGCCCGCCACGTGCTCATCGACCGTGTCGTCGCCGTCAAGCTGATCCGCCCTGACTTGCGCGGCGAGACGCACCTGCGCGCTTGGATGCTGCGCGAAGCGCGCGCCGCCAACCGCGTCGACCACGCGCACATCATCGACATCCACGACATCGGCGAGACCGACGACAGCGAGCTGTACCTCGTCATGGAGTACCTGATTGGTACTCCGCTCTCCACGGAGCTAGCGCGCGGTCCGCTGCCGCTCAGCCGCGCCGTCGACATCTTGGAGCAAATGGGCGCCGCCTTGTCGCGCGCGCACGATCTTGGCGTCGTGCACCGCGACCTCAAGAGCGACAACATTTTGCTCACCGCGCGTGGCGGGCGCAAAGACTTCGTCAAGATCCTCGACTTTGGCCTGGCGGCGCTCGCGCATGATCCACGCCTGGCGCCGAAGGGCGCGGTGTTCGGTACGCCCGAGTACATGTCGCCCGAGCAGGCGCGCGGCGAACAGGCCGGTCCGCAATCGGATCTGTACGCGCTCGGCGTGTTGTTCTTCGAGATGTTGACCGGCCAGTTGCCGTTCCGCGCCGGTGATCGCGAGACGTTGCTCGAAATGCAACGCACCGCGCCCGCGCCACGTCCGACCAGCGTCAAGAAGGATTGCCATCCGGTGGCGGAGCGGATCGTGCTGCGGCTGCTCGAGAAAGATCCGCGCAAGCGCTACCGCGACGGCCACCATCTGCTCGAAGAGTTGAAGGCCCTGCAGCGCTCGCTGCCCAGCACCTCGTGGGACAAAGAGGGCGGCACCGGCGCCGGCGGCGATTCGTCGCCGGTCCAAAACCCGCCGCCGCCCCCGCCGCCCAAGACGCCGCCGGTTGGCGAGTGGGCCACGCGCGCCGGGCTGTTCGCCCGCATGGTGGCTCGCGCCTACCCCTCGGCAAATGCACCGGCCGAGATTGCACAGTCGGTCGTGGCCGTCTGGGAAGTCGCCTCCAAAGCCAACAGCCTCGAAGGCGAAGTCGCCAGCCACACCCGCAAGCTCGAAGCGCTCGAACGCCGTGGTCGCGCGCTGCGCGCCGAAATTGGCCGCAAAGTCGAGGAGCTGGCGCACGAAGAGTCGCGCTCGCTGCGCGAAGCCGCCGCCTACGGCGAAGAGGAAGAGTCGGCGCGACGCGAGCTTTTGCGCGCCCAGCAAATCGCCGAAGAGAAGGTCGGCGCCGCCGATCGCGCCGATCGTGCCGGACAAGGCACGCGCGCCATCTTCGAAACCGCCGGCGCCGCCGCAGCCATGGTCGAGGCCCAGCGCCAGTGGCTCAAGACCCGCGAGACGCGGCGCATGGCCCGTGAAGCCAGCGCCGCCGACCTACGCCGCCAAATCGAGGAGCTGCGCGGACAGCTCGCGCGCTACGCCGAGGCTTTGGAAGAAGACTTGGCTTCAGGACGCGAGAAGGTCGCGGCGCGTGCGCGCGAAGGTCTCAAGTTCGAAAAGATCTTCTTGGATGCGTCCGCGGTGCTGATCGCGCATCTCAAGGGTCGCCCCGAGTGTCGCGATCTGATGAACGAGATCATGGCGCCACCGCCTGAAGAGGGCCCGAGCACGACGACGCCGCAGGCTAGAGTCGACGGGATGTGAGCGAGCCCGGGCCACTCGTCATTCGCGTTCCGGGCGCTGCCCGGCTAGCGCACGGTAAGAGCCAGACGTTTGCGTTTCAGCGCGGCAAGTTGCCGGAAGAAGGCTTCGTGCTGTGCTGGGAAGACGGCCTGTACGCGTTCGCCAACTCGTGCCCGCACTGGAGCGTCGACTTGGACTACGGCATGAACGACTTCTACGATGCGAGCCTTCAGCGCATCGTTTGCAAAAATCACGGCGCACTGTTCCATCCGCAAACGGGTTTTTGCGAATGGGGCCCGTGCACCGGGCACTCACTCGAGCGATTCGAGCTCCAAAGCGACGGCGACGACGTGGTGGTGAGCGTGCCGTGAGGCGCGCCGCTCAAGCAATCAGCGCCTCGATCACCTTCGCTTCACGCGTCAGTGACGTCAGCCGTTGGTCGACGCCCAAGTGCTTGGCGCTGAGCGCCAGGTGATCGACGCCGAACAACCGCAAAATAGTGGCGTGAAAGTCGGCGATGTCGACCGGGTCTTTGACGATCGACCAGCCAATATCGTCGGTTTCGCCGTACGTAACGCCGCCTTTTGCGCCGCCGCCGACCATGAAAACACTGAACGAATCCGGATGGTGGTCGCGGCCGGTGACCGGGACGTCTGGTCGGTTTTCGCCGAGCGGCGTGCGCCCAAACTCGGTCGCGAACACGATCAGCGTCTCGTCGAGCAAACCGCGCTGCTCCAGGTCGGCGATCAAAGCCGCGATCGGCTGATCGACGAGCCCGGCCAGGAACGCCACCTCTGGAGCGAGGTTCAGGTGATGGTCCCACGACCCGGCAAAGATGTTGATGAAGCGAACGCCCTTTTCGACCATGCGCCGCGCCAGCAGGCAATGGCGCGCGAACGTGGCGTACGCGCCCGGTGCCGGCGCGTACTGCGAGCCAACCGGCGGATTCACGTCGGCGCGGTCGATGCCGTACTGCTCGAGCGTGGCAGCGCTCTCGCCCGACAGGTCGACGAGCGCGGGCACCGCCGCTTGCATCCCATACGACAGCTCGTAGTTGGCGATCCGCGCCGCGATTTCCGGATCCATCGACTGCGCCCGCTCGAGCTCGTTGAGCCGCGCCAAGCTGTCGAGCGCTCGTCGTTCGGTCTCGCGATTCAGACCTGCTGGTGTGTTGATGTCGAGAATCGGGTCGCCAGTCGGCCGCAGCACGACTCCGGCGTAAGTGGACGGCAAAAATCCGCTCGTCCACAGCGTTTCGCCGCCGGCGAACGCCCCACTCGAGTTCATGACCACGTAGCCCGGTAAATCGTCGTTGGCGCTGCCCAAGCCGTAATTGAGCCACGCGCCCATCGCCGGATAGCCCTGCAGGTTGTGCCCGGTCTGCATCACCAGCTGACCCGGGTGATGGTTGAACTGGGTCGTGTACAGCGAATTGACCAGGCAGAGTTTGTCGGCATGCTGGGCCAGATGGGGCAACAGGTTCGACAGCACCATGCCGCTCTGCCCGTAGGGCAAAAAGCTGCGGCTCGGGTCGGTGCCCAGCAGCACCGCCGTGTCTTTCTGAATGAACGCGAACCGCTTGCCCTCCAGCAAGCCCGCGGGCGGTCGTTGACCGTTCAGCTGATTGAGCTTGGGCTTGTTCGAGAACAGATCGAACTGCGACGGCCCACCGTTCATGTAAAAGAAGATGCAGTTCTTGGCCTTGACCGGGAAGGTCACGGCGCCGGGCAACGCGCCCGCTGCGCCATTGGCGCCGCGTTCGCCCAGCAACGTCGCCAACGCCAGCCCGCCGATCCCGCCGGCGGCGGACGTCAAGAAAGCGCGACGTTGTAGGCAATAGCGTTCCAGGATTGGGTGCATGACTCAGTCTCGAGTGATGAGCTTGTCTAGGTTCAGGATGTTGCGTGCCACGATCACCCAGGCCGCGGCGGCTGCCGGCGTCACCCCGGCGGTTTGGTATTCACCGACGGCGGCCACGGCGTCGCTCGGGGCCTGTTCGAAAACGCCCAGCATGTCGGTGTAGAGCAGGGCCAGCTCACTCGCCTCGGCGGCGCTCGGCGTCCGACCCAAGGCCAAGCGGAACGCATACGCCAGCTGTTCGTCGAGACTGCCGCTGATAGCGGTCTGCACGCGCATCGCGAAGGCGCGCGCCGCTTCGACGAACACCGGATCGTGCAGAGTCGTGAGCGCCTGAAGCGGTGTGTTCGAGCGCGGGCGCCCGGTCACGCTGACCACCGCCGTGGGTCGGTCAAAAACCGCCAGGCTCGGGTAAAGCAGCGTTCTTTGATGAAACGTGTAGAGCGCACGCCGGTGGGCGTCCTCACCCGTGCTGACCGGCCAATCGACGCCGTCGAACGTCATGTCAATCTGAGGTGGGAGCGGCGGGTACACGGCCGGGCCGCCGCGCTTGGTCGACAGCAAGCCGCTGATTGCGAGGAAGCTGTCCTGCACGATCTCCGCTTCGACGCGCACGCGGTTTTGTCGGTAAAGGTTGACGTTTTCGAGATCCGTCGGCACGTCGGCTCGCCGCGCGGAGCTTTGGCGGTAGGTGGCAGACAGCACGATCTGTCGAATCAGCGCCTTACGACTGAAGCCTCCGCCGACGAACGAGCTCGCCAACCAATCGAGTAGCTCCGGATGCGAGGGAAACGCGGCTCGAGCTCCGAAGTCCTCGAGCGAGGTCACCAATCCCTGACCGAACAGGTGGTACCAAATCGTGTTGACGGCCACGCGCGCGGTGAGCGGGTTGCTGGGATCGACGATCCAACGCGCAAGATCCAGCCGATCCGGCAGCGCACCGCGCGCCTTCAGCGGCGGCAGCACGGCCGGCGTGCCCGGCGCCAGCGCTTCGCTCTTGTCTGGACTCAGAAAATTGCCGCGCGTGAACAGGTAAGTGGCTCGCGGGCTCGTCAGATTTTGACCGAGCGCGTCCGCAGCCAGCGTTCCGGCGCTGGCGTCGCTGCCCTTGAGCGGAACCTCCACCGTCAACTCGTCGGCGTTGTTGAAGAACGCGTAGAGTCGATAAAATTCCTTCTGCTCGATCGGGTCATAGGGGTGGCTATGGCACTGCGTGCAGCCGACGGTCAGCCCAAGCCAAGCCGTACCGATCGTCGCGGTGCGATCGAGCACGCGCAAGCTGCGATCCTCCTCGGGATCGACGCCGACCTCGTCGTTGAACAGCGTATTACGGGAAAAACCCGTGGCCAGCCTCTGAACGGCGGTCGAACCCGGCAACAGATCGCCCGCGATCTGCTCGACCGTAAACTGGTCGAATGGTTGGTCGGCGTTGAGCGAGTCGACTACCCAATCGCGGTAGCGCCAGGCGTTCGGTCGCGGGCGGTCCTTTTGGTAGCCGTTCGAGTCGGCGTAGCGCGCTTGATCGAGCCAGTGTCGCGCCCAACGCTCACCGAACGCCGGCGACGCGAGCAAACGCTCGACGACGGCGTCGTAAGCCGTGGCCGAGTGATCTGCCAGGAACGCGTCGAGCTCGGCCAAGCTCGGAGGCAGACCGGTCAAATCCAGCGCCAGGCGCCGGATCAGCGTCTCCTTGCTGGCTTCGGGCGACGGGGCGATCTTCAGCTGGTCCAGTCGATTGAGGATGAAACGATCGACCGGAGTCTTGATCCACGCTTCGTCACTCACGCTCACGGCGGCCGGCTCGACCGGCGTGAGCGGTGCAAACGACCACTGCTGGGGCCAAGGCGCGCCCTGATAGAGCCACCGCCTCAGCTTGTTGAGCTTGTCGGGCGGCAGCGGCGGTTGCCCGAGCGGCATGCGAAATTCCGGGTCGTCGAGCGACACTCGCAGGTAGAGCAGCGAGCTCTGCGGGTTGCAGGGCTCTCCCAGCGTGAACGCGGCGCTCTGGCGCGTCTGCAAGTTGAGCGGCGGCGCCCCCAGCTCGCGGACACCACCGTGACAGCGAACGCAGTAATCCCCGAGGATCGGCTGAATTTCGCGAAAGAAGTCGACCGGGACGTTATCGGCCGGCAAATCGCCGGAACCGCTGCCGCCGCACTCGGCCGCCGCGCCGCCCGTGCCAGACGCGCCAGCAGTTGCGCTGACTTGCCCAGCTCGGCTGGTAGAGCATGCGCCCAACAGCACTAGCCCAACGCCGATGGCCGCCGAGCGCAGACGTGGCGTCGCTGCGTGTGACTTTTGCCAGGAGCTACTCGCTCTGCCGCGGACTCTGACCTTCACACCGTCGTCTCCCCAACCCATGTTCCGAGTCCACACCCAAGCTGTCAAGTCGGGCTGAATCTTGGCGCGACGCGTCGCCAAGGCATGGTAGAAGTGGTGAAGCAGCCCGGTCGGAGGGACAGCTGCTCCGCGCGGCGAAAGGGAAGGTAGTTATGACTGCTCGCGATCGAATTCTCGAAGTGGCCGCCAGCAAGATTGGGCCGTACGGCAAAGGCTCGCCCGAGGTCGAGGCCATCTGGCGCGACGTGCTCGAGCCGAGCGTGAGCGGCCCGCAAGTCAAGCAGTTCGCCAAAAACAGCGAATGGTGCGGCGGCTTCGTCTTGTGCTGCTTGCGTGAAGCCGGCGTCACCGCAGCGCACTGGAAGATTGGCAGCGGCTTCGTGCTCGGCCTGCTCGGCTCCAAGGCGGCGATTCAAACGCCGCTGCCCGGCGACATTGGTATTCGCCAAGGCGCGGCCAGCCACCCCGTCTTTCACCACTTCTTCGTCGAGAGGTACGCCAGCCCGACTGATTGGGACAGCATCGACGGTAACTCACCGCACTGCGACCGCCACCACCACACGGCGCTCGACCCCACCATCACCTTCTACAGCATCGCCAGCCTGCTTCCCCTCGAGGCCGAGCTGCCCGAAGCCGGCTTCGTGCGCGGTCAGAAGTTTTCGGTGCCGGGTATCCAGGACTAGCGGGCGCGACGGCGCCGCCCGAGCACGAGCACGTACAGCGCGACTCCGAACGGCGCGCACACGCTGCCCGGGGTAGTGCCGCCGTTCAGCGAGCAGCCCGTCTCGGGCAACGGGAGCTCCTCGGTCGTCGTGCACGGGCTGCCGCCGTCACCGCTCACGTCGGCCACGTTCGGATCCGTAGCGGCTCTAAGCTCGGCTATGTCGGACGTGCCATCGTTGTCGCTGTCTTTGCCGTTGGCCTCGAGCTTGACCAAAGCCGACAGCAGGCTCGGCACGTTGCCGCCCTGCACGCCGGCCTGGATCAACGAGCGGCCGAAAGGCTTGGTCGCGGTCATCGCGCCGCCGGTGTCATCGCGATGGCAGAGCTGGCAGCCCATACCAGGGCCCGCAATCTTCGGCAGCTCGAGCTTCTGGCGCAAGGCTTCCGGAAACGTCTTCGACGCTGCGGCACTGGACGCCAGAAACGACAGCGCCAAGCTCAACCCAAACGCGAGCAACTGCGTGGTTTTCAGCCGGCGCTTCATAGGAAAACGTGCCCCTGCAAGAGGACGGTGAAAACGCCAGCTTTGCCGGCCGCTGACCCCAGCGACTGATAGATACCGTCGAGCCGGACGTCGCTGTGCGACCCGAAAAACCAATTGTAAGACAGCCAGCCACCGTACGACCAATAGCGCTGTTGAATGCCGACCTTGTTCGCCTCCCCCGTCGCGATGAAGTGCATGCCCTGCACCGGTTCCCAATCCGCTTGGGTGTACGAGACCAAGCCGCGCTTGTAGAACGAATTCCGGGAAGACTCGAACAGGTAATCCCATTCAGTCAACAGCACCAGCGGTTCGTACGGCGTCGCCCAACGAGCGAATGCGCCGTGGCTTTGGCGCCACGTCTCTTCGAGCGTAGACGTGTCGACCCAGCGATGCGTTAGCAGGCTGCTGGCGCCGAGCGCCAAGCCTTCGGTCACCTCGGCCTCGAGGTAGCCGCTGTAGCCGCGCTCGCGATAGCGATCGGGCCGCAGCTGCAGGTTGCCGGCGATGCCCATCAGCTCACCGCGGACCGGACCGCTGGCGAAATAGGCCGACAGGCCATACTGCTGCTGGTCGTCCAGGTTGGTGCGCGTCAGCTTTCGTGCCCACAGCGTGTGCTCGATGCTGCGAATGCCGAACGGCAGGTTCATCCGCCCGGCGCGCAACAGCAGCTCTGCCCCCGTGGGAACTCGATAGCCGAGCCAATGTTGACGCGAGACCAAGTTGTCTTGGGTACCGCGTGTGAGCGCCGCCCCCAAGGCGCCTTCGGGCGCATAGCCAATCACGCCCGACGCCACGAAGTTCGAGACGCTGATCGTGGCATCGGCATCGAGCTGCATGTAAATCAGTCGGCTGGTCAACGGCACTCCGCGCGACTTTTGCCGGAGCGCCATCACACGCACGTCGCCGCCCAGCTCGAGCCATTCGGGCGTGGGTACTGCGCCGAACAGGAACTTGGCCGACGCTGGCATGTCGCCACCATCCGGCTCGCCCGCGTCGTTCATGCGGATCACGCCATCGGCAACGGCCCGCCCGTACGCCGTGATTGGCCCGGCACCAGACGGGTCGGAGTGACAGGCGCTGCACCCGGCATAGTGATGCCGAATCATCCACGGATAAGCCTGCGCCGGCCGCGCCACCAGCAACATGGCCGCGTACACAAGCGCGCACAGCGTGGCGAAGATGCCCGTGGGCTTCGAACGCATGGGTCCGCGACATAGCCCGACCGGGGCCTTGCACCGTGCAAACATTGGGTGTCAGTTGCGAGACAGCCGACGGCAAGGCGCGGACCGGTTACTTTACCTTTGGTCGCCGAACAAGTCGCCGGTGCCGGCACGCGTGCTAGCGACCTTCTGTTCGGGGGCTGCAGCGGGCTTACGCGCGCTCGCCTCGGCGGCCGCGTCTTCACGCGGCTTGGCAGCCGCGGGCCGACGCGCAACCGGGGCGGGAGCCGGTGCCGGTGCTGCTACCGCCGCGCGCGGAGCGACGACCGCAGCGGCCGGAGCTGCCGCGGCGGACGCAGGCGTGAGCGCCGCAACCGGAACCATCATCGGAGCCGCGACGCCTGGAACCGTCACCGCCACCATCGCGGGCGCGACGGCTGCAGGAGCACTGGCAGCGGGGGCAGGTACGGCGCTGGTTGCGGCGATCGGCGCGGGCTCGACCGGTGCCGCCGCCGGTGGCGGCGGGTCGACGCGGGCCGGGGCCACGACTGGCGGCGCAGCAGCCGCAGCAACGGCCGGCGCGGGCGACGTGCGCAACGCCAGCACCGCGCCCAGCGTCGCGAACGCCGCGATCGCGCCGACGCCGATCAAACGGCGCTGATTGAAGAACGGCGGCGACGGCTCGTCGGCAACCGCCCAAGACCGCGTCAAACCCGACATCGAGCTGCGCGGAGCGGGCGGAAGCGAAGTCGACTCGACCCGCGGTTCGGGACGCTCACTCGGCGGAACCGGCAGCGGCGTGTTTTGCGCAAGCGGCGGTGGGACGGCGGCCGTACGCAGGGGCGGCGGCACCGAGCTGCTGCGCAGCGGCGGTGGCTGTGGCGTCTGACGTGCAGGCTCACTCACGCGCACGGCTGGCAAGCGCTCAGTCCGTATCGGATCCATGCGAACGGGCTCGGGGCGCGCAGGTTCGGTCGCGACCGGGACCGGTTCGGTTCGAGTGCGCGCGGGCCGCTGCGGCTCTGGGGTAATGATGACCGGCGCCGCGTACGAGGCGTACGGATTGATCGTGGTCACGTCGTCGTGGACCGAGCTGCGGCCGAGCGACTGTGCCGTGGCCACATCGGGCGTGTGCAGCGGCATGATGCTACGCGGACTGCGCGCGGGGACAGGCTCGACACTAGGCCGGAGCGGCGGCGTCGAAGGCGGCGGCAGGGCAGACGCAAGCCTGTCGGCCAGCTCTGGTACTTTCGAGGTGCGCTTTGCCAGGCGCTGGATGCGTTCGATGGAGCTTACCATCTCTTCCGACGCAAACGGCGCGAGCGCGAGCGCGAGCTCCGCGATACTGGGATAGCGAATCGCGCGATTTTTCGCCAAGCAGCGCAAAACCACGTGATCGAGCTCGCCGGACGCGTCGTGACGCAGCGTGCGCACGGCGGGCGCGGCGTCGGCCGCCACCTGCGCCAACAGTGCCGGCGCGGCGTCGGCCGCGTAAACCGGCACGCCCGTTAGCAGCTCGTACAACACCGCACCTAGGGAATAAACGTCCGCGCGGAAGTCGACATCATGCGGATCACGGATCTGCTCTGGCGCCAAGTACGGCAACGACGCCATGATCGCGCTGGTACCGACCAACGAAACCGCGCGCTCGGTGAACGGGTTGACGTGCAGCGACTCGGCCGCGGCAAAGTCGAACACCTTCACGAGCGGCGTGCCGTCACTGCGCCGCACCACGACCAGGCTGGTCGGGCGCAAATTCCGGTGCACCACGCCAAGCGCGTGGCCCTCGGCGACGCCTTCACAGGCCTGAATAATATAGTCGACTGCCTCCTCGATCGGCAGCGGCCCGCGCACTTTCAGCACCTCGGCCAGGTCAGGTCCGCGCAGGAACTCGCGCACCATGTACGGGGCGCCCGATTCCAGCCGGCCAACGTCGGTCACGCGCGCGACGTGCTCACCCTGGATCCGCACCGCCGAGCGCGCCTCGCGCACAAAACGCTGCACGAACTCCGGATAGGCACACGCCTCTGGCACCAGGAACTTCAGGGTCACTTCTTGGCCGAGCTCCAGGTGGCGCACCTGAACCACGACGCCGAGGCCGTTTCGGCCTGGAATGCGCTCGACCCGGTACTTGCCCGCCAGCACCTCGCCCTCGCGGACGATGTCCTCGGGGCGCTCGTCACGGCGCAAAAACGCCGAGCGCCGCGGAGCTTCGTCGTACATGAGCTCGTCGTCGAGGACCATTTCAGCTTCCGGGTAGCGCTCCGCCATGATGTCTCCGCCTCAACCGCGGCACATGCTGGCCGGCCCTGAGGTCGCGGAAAGATAGCCGACAGGGTCCGCGGGTGGTCGTGACAAGATCAGGAGTATCAAGTCGATTGCGTGTCTGCTTGGCGACCAAACCGCCCCCAGTTCGCCTTCCGATTTTCGGTTGACGGAATTCGAAATTCGGTCGGGCAGCTGTAAAATCCGCGGACGCCCGTCCCGCACGACGCACGTCACCACGCTGTCACCAGCTCGTTCCTTGCGCAGGCCCGTGCCGGCGGAGATAACCACCGCCGCGATGCGCCTTCCCACCTCTCGTCGTCGGGCCCTGCGTTTGAAGCGACGAGCGGTTTGCTGGAGTGGCGTTCTAGGAGCCGCGCTTGCGGTCTGCAGTTGCACCTCGCTGACTGCTCCGGATTGGACCGCCATCGACAACACGGCCGGCAGCGGCGGAAGCTTTGGCACGCCGGACAACGGCGGAACCTCTGGCACCGCGGGCAGCAGCGAGGCGAGCGCCGGTGAAGGCGGACGAGCCGGCATGGCTGCGGTAAGTGACCCGGTTGGGGAGTCGGGAGCCGCGACGGGAGGCGCAGGCTCGGTTGGCGGCGAAGCTGGTTTGGCGGGCGCCAGTCAGCCCTAGAACGCACCGACGACGTTGGCACCGAGCTCACCGCGCGCGCCGACGGTCGGCAGCGCCTGGATCGTCGCATGCGTCGGTCGCTCGGAACCGTTCAGGAAATAGAGAGCCGCCGCTCCGCCCAGCGCCAAAGCGCCGGTCGTCACACCGACAAAGCTCCAGGTTCGCGCCGTGCTCGCCCGGTCCACCTTGCTGTCGTGCTGGGTGACCTGGGCCAGAGTGCACCCGGTGCTGCTGGGGCAAATCGCCTTGGCATCGTCGTTCGCGCTCTTGTAGCGAAGGGCGAAAAACGTGCCCACTCCCAGCGCGACCACACCTGCCCCGCCCAGCGCTAGCAGTTTGATATCGGGCGACGGGCGCACGCGGTCGCTCGGCGGCGAATCCGTGGCAGGAGGCGGCAACTTCTTCGCGGCGGGCGTCGGCGTCGGCGTCGTGGCAGGCGCGACCGTCTTCTTCTCGGTGAGCTCGAGCTCGGGCACCTCGACGGTGATGACCTTCGAGGTTGCCTCGACCTGAACGGTCTTGCTCCAGGTCTTCTTACCCGGCGCTTTGGCCACGATGACATAGCTGCCCGGGTCGACCGCGATGGCCTTGCCCCACGATTCCTTGTCGAGCGGCAGATCGTCCCGCTTGATGACCAAGCGCGGATCGGCCTCGGCCGTCTCGATCACTAGCCGGTTGAGCCTTGACTCGAGGGCGTTGGCGCGGTCGCGCAGTACTTGTTCGCGCTCGGTCTGCCCCGCAGCCTTGGCCGTCGCCGCCGCGCCGACGAACAACGTCTGCGCGCTGGCCGGACGCCCCACGTGCTCCCAGCAATCGGCTAGGTTGAATTGCGTGCCAACACCTGGTTCGAGCCGTAGGCTTTCTTCGAACTTGGGACAGGCGGCGGCGTAGTTGCCATCGGCAACCAGTTGCCGGCCCTCGAGGAACAGGGTCCGTGCCGGCGACTGCGGCTCGGCGGCTACCGCCATACCAGGCGCGAACGCGCCGCCGATCAACATGCCAAGAGTGAAGTAGGGCCGGAGCATAGCGTTAACCCAACCTGACTGCGGACGACGCTAGCCGATGAGTGGCGAGAAGATAGCCGACGGCACCCCGCCAGGTCGTGACAAGATACGCTCGATTTCGTCGGTCACGTGCCAATTGCGCGTCCATATGCTTTTGATGATGCAGCACTTTTGTGGGCAAGTGCTGCACCAAATGTCGCCTGTCGGGCGAGCGGTGCCCTCGAGCTATTGCTGGTTCGCCTCGTGAACGTCATGCGCACGCGCGATACCAAGCGGCGTTCGAAGTGCGGGTTGCCGGGTAAAAATCCATGAAGCGTCGTTCCTTTCTCGGTTGTTTGGGAGCGGCCGCGTCAGTGTCTCTCCTTACTGATGCGGCCAGGGCTACTCTGTTGAGGGGTCTGAGCCTCGAGGAGCTGGTCCAGCGCTCCGGCTTCATCGTCGTGCTCAGCGCTCTGGATTCCGAGTCGCACTACGAAGAGATAGGCGGGCGGCGCTCGATCGTCACCGACACGCGTGTCCGCGTGGAAGACGTGCTGGCGAAAGCGGCACCGGCAGCTCAGGAACTATTGGTGCGCACGCTCGGCGGCCGAATAGGCGGCGTGGGCGAGATCGTCCATGGCCAGCCGGCTATCTCGGCCGCTTCCCCGGACGTCGCCTTCCTGAAGCTGGGCGCGGACGGTGCTCACTGGTTCGTGGGCATGGCGCAAGGACACTACCCGCTCGTTGGCCAGACGCGTGCCGAACGCCAACTGATACACAGCGCGCAGCTCCCAGAAATTCGAGACTACGAGCAGTGCGCGGTGCGCCAACTGAGCGGCCTCAAGCTGACCCGGGCTACCGAGTTGGTTCGCGCGGCGGTGCGCCGATGAGGTTCGTCGGCATCGGCCTTGCGCTTGGCTGCCTGCTCTGGAGCGCGAGCGGGTTCGCTTACTGCCGCACTACCACCTGTGATCCGACCGACGCCACGCAACACTGCCAGCTCGATCAGCGAACGCAATGTGTGCTCACGGGTACGCCGCTCAGCTGGCGCAGCGGCTGCATCACCGTCAACGTGCAACGCGACGCCGCCCCCGCGGCGCGCATCAGTCTCGAAGCTGCCGAGGCCAGCGTGACGCGCGCCTTCGACAGCTGGCTGAGCGCCGACTGCAACGGGGTTCGCCCCTCGCTCGAGGTAAAACTGGGCGAGCCGGTAACCTGTGATGCTTCGGAGTATTCGAAGGTCAACCACAACGCGAACATCGTGATTTTCCGCGAAGGCGTGTGGCCCTACGAGGGCGGCGAAGACGCGCTCGGCATCACGCGGGTTCGCTTCGACCTCGAAGACAACCCCGGCGAGCTGTGGGACGCCGACATCGAAGTCAACGCCGTCACCGAGCCGCTGAGCGTGGGTGACCCGACACCCAACGAAGTGGATCTGGATTCATTGCTCACCCACGAGGTCGGCCATTTGCTCGGCTTCGGTCACACCTTGGACGTGGCCTCCACGATGATCGCGGGCTACTCAACAGGCTCCGTCGCGCTCCGCACGCCCTCCGCCGATGATCTCTCCGGCATGTGCGCCGCGTATCCGCCGGATCGCAAGCTTACGCGGACCAGCTGCGAGCCGCGCCACGGCTTCTCGGAGCTATGCGTCAGCGACCAGCCGCCGTACGTCCCGCCGGACGACGAAACGACCGTCGCGGAGAAGAAGTCCCGCGGCTGCACGATGACCCCGCACCCGGACTCGCCGGGCTACGGCTTGATCGGCTTGCTCGGCGCCGCCTTGTTCCAGCGCGTGGCGCGCAGGCGTCGCTGAGCGGCGCCGAATTTCAATCAGTCGTCGTCGCCGGAAGGTGCGGCCGCGGACGGCGCCGCGGCTGCGAGCATGCTTCGAGCGCGTAGCGCTTCAGGTGCCGGGCGCAAGCTTGTACTTCTTCAGCTTCTCGTAGAGCGTCGACACGGCGATGCCGAGCGTCTGCGCCGCCTGGGCTTTGTTGCCTTTGGTGCGCTGCATCGTCTGCGCGATCGCTTCGCGCTCGATGCTTTCGAGCGTTTGGCCGCACAGGCTCAGGCGCGACAGCGGCGCATCACAGTCCTCGGTTCGCAACGACGCGAGGTGGTGGGGCTCCAGCACACCCGAGTCGAGAAACGCCAAGGCGCAGGCGAGCGTATTTTTTAGCTCGCGAACGTTGCCTGGCCACTGCCGCGCTTGCAAAAGCCGAACCGCTTCCTCGGACACTCGCACCTCGGGGTGACCGAGATCCTCGAGCAACCGAGTGACGAGCAGTGGAATGTCCTGACGGCGGTCACGCAATGGGGGGACCTGCACCACGGCGGCAGCAAGCCGAAAATATAGATCCTGTCGGAAGCGGCCGGCTGCAACCTCGCCCTGCAGATCGCGATTGGTCGCCGCAACGATGCGCACGTCCACATGGCGATCCACGGTGCCCCCGACGCGACGTACCGAGCGATTTTCGAGCACGCGCAACAGCCGAGGCTGCAAATCGAGCGGCAGCTCGCCAATCTCGTCCAAGAACAGCGTGCCACCATTGGCTCGCTCGAACGCGCCGGTGTGCGCCGACGAAGCTCCCGTGAACGCGCCGCGCTCGTGGCCGAGCAGCTCGCTCTCTGCCAAGTTGGCGGCGACCGAGCCACAATCGAAAACCACGAACGGGCCTCGCGCGCGACGGCTCCGCTGATGCAGATTCCTCGCCAGCACGTCCTTGCCGGTGCCGGTCTCGCCGATCAAGGTGACGGTGACTTCGGCCCGGGCGAGGCGCTCCAGCACGTCCGTCGCTTGCTGCATGGCGGGCGAGAGGGCTGCGACGCGGCGTAGCGGTCGCTCATCGCGACTGCTGGCCGGCCCAACGGCCCTCGAGTTTTGGTCGAATCTCCGTGACCCGACCCTCGCTTGGAAACACCCCATCCGGCTGGACTTCGCTGCTCACGAGTGAGCAGGCGGTCTGGATTCTCAACTGCGAACTGGCGGAAGTAGCATCCGTCATACAGGCTCCGAGATCGCTCATGTGGTGGTTGGTCTGCTCCGATTCTGCACGCCTACCCAAGGCCGTTCTTATAACAGCCGCGTTGGTTTCGGCTGTTACGATTGGGAGGATTGTAGGAGTCAGGACCACACCTCCCCTGTGCTGACGCACAAAACGCTACAGATTAGTGACGGTCGAGGTGCCAATGGGGCGACCTGATGACTAATTAGGAGATAGCGTTCGGATGTGTCGACTTGCGCGCGCGCTGAGCCGTGAGCCCGAGCCCGAAAACCAAGACCAGCGTCAAGGCTGCCCAAGCGCCGACGTCGCCTGCGGGCGCGCCGAGCGTACCCGGCACCTTCACGACAAACGCGTCTTGGCTGCCCACGCGCGTTGGATAGATCGCCCCCCGGGTGGGAAAGTCGGTGGAAGAAGTGATGCCGACCATCGCCAAAGCATTGGTGGGATCCATGGCGAGGGCCAACGCGCGGTCATTGCTGGCGCCTCCATAGTAGCTGGAGCTGGCAAGCTCTCCGTTCGGGGAGAGCTCGGTGAAAAAGGCGTCGTTGCCACCAGCCTTGTTGGGTTGAGTGGGGAGCAACGTCGGAAAGTTGGTGGAGCCAGTGAACCCGACGACGAACATCACGCCCGCGGCGGTTGCCACCACGCCTTGCGCGCGGTCGTTACTAGAGCCCCCCAAAAAGGTCGAGAGCGTGAGGGTGCTGCCGGCGGCATCGACTTTGGAGACGAAACCATCCTCGCCACCAGCACGGGCGTGCTGAGGTGCAAAGCCGGCGACAGGAAAATTGTCCGACGCGGTGAAGCCGGCGACGTACGTTGCCCCCGCGGCATCAACGGCCACGGCCGCCGCTTCGTCACGCCCGGCACCGCCCAAGTAGCTCGAAAACCCCAGCGCGCCGCTTGCGCCAAACTTTGCGACGAAAGCATCGAACACGCCGCCGGCGTTCGCCACCTGAACGCCGCCACTCACGGGAAAATTGGTCGAGCCCGTCGACCCCACCACGTGCGCCGCGCCCGTGGCCTCGAGCGCGATGCCGGTCCCATTGTCGGAAGCCAGCCCACCCCAGTACGTCGAAAACGTCAGCGCGGAGCCGGCCGGATTCAAGAAGCTGACGAACGCGTCGCCGTCGCCGGCAAGCGCGGCTTGAGCGGGCAAAACGGTCGGGAAATTCGTGGAATAGGTGGTGCCGGTGAATCGGGCGCTGCCAGAGCCAGTCACGCTGACAGCGGTCGCGAAATCGTCCGAGGTGCCGCCAAGGTAGGTCGAATAGATCAGAGCGCTACCATCCGCGCTGAGCTTGCTGATGAAGCCATCCAGCGCGCCGCCCTTGGCAGCTTGCAACGGCGCTGCGGTCGGGAAGTCGGTCGAGAGCGTGCTGCCGACGACGTACGCGTTGCCGAAGCCATCGACGGCGATGCCGGCCGCAGCGTCCGCATCGCTACCGCCGATGAACGTGGAGTAAACCAGGTCCGTGCCGTTCTGATTGAGCTTGCAAACGAAGGCGTCGGTGCCGCCCCCAGCGTAAACTGGCTGAAGCGCACCGTTGATCGGGAAGAGCCCGGGCGCGGTCGAGCCAGCGACGTAGATTCGACCGGAGCTATCGATGGCCGCCGCAGCACCGACATCGAAGCCGCTGCCGCCGAAGTAAGTGGCATACGTCACCGCCGGGTCGATCACGAGCGGTAGATGATGGTCGTACGTGCCCACCCGAAAACCGAGCGTGCCGTCAGCGTGCGGCAAGTAGCGGGCGGCGACGAGCGTCTTTCGGCCGCGCGCGTCCAGCTGATAAGCGACCGGCGGCGACTGCTCGACGGCGCGGCCAGAGCCGAGCTCGAGGCCAAGCCTACCGCGCGCGTCCACGCGCATCCGGCGAGCACCATCGAAGGCCAGGCTGACGTTGCCGACATCCGTGCCTGGCGCGAAAACCAGGTCGTACTCGAGCTCGCGCTGGCTTTTGCCGTACAGCACCCAATCAACGCCCGGCAGAACCTCGGAGTAGACGACCTTGGCGTAGCTCTCGACACCGGTGGTCCAACGCTTGGGATCCGAGCCAACCAAGTAGTTGAAACGGCCGGGAAGTTGCCGAATACCGCGTGGCGCTTGGCTGCGGGCGCCCACCACGCGCACCCCCACGCTCTCGCGCTCACCGGATGACGCCGTCAGCACCAACGTTGCTCCCGCGTCGTTCAGCGCGAGCTCGTATCCCAACCCTCGCCCCAAGTACCGCACCGACTCGGCGAATTGCCCCCGATTGGGCTCGAACCCCAACGTCAGCTCACCCAGCACGTCACTCGCCGAGCGAGCCGCTGGCAATGCAGGCGAGCTTGCGCTAGCCGGCGACGCGGAGGCTCCAAAGACAACCGCCAACGCCGCAACGAGCATCCAGGGCCGTTGCGCCATCCGAGCCAATGAGCAGGAAGCGTGCCGACGATTCAGCACGGAAGAAGCGCTGTACGCGCTCGCGTGTGACGTAGTGAAATCGAACCAACCCTTCGAAAATCGGAATTGGAGCTCGCGCTTTCTCTGGCTTGACGGCCGCGCTCCACACGGGGAATAACTCTCGCGCCCATGCCGGTGATCGCGGCCCGAAAGCGCCCATTGTTCGACGAGCGAGCGCGCTTCGTGCTCGCGTTTTTCGCCTTCGCAGCGCTTGGCCTCGGACTGTATTGCTTTCCGTATGGACAATTCGGGATCAAGGAGACCTTCTTCGACGCGTTCCTGACTGGCTACGCGCGGCTAGCTGGCGCGGTAATCGCGGTCTTCGATCCAAGCGCCGTCGCAACCGGCACTGAGATTCACGGTCGATACGCCGTGCGGATCGTCAAAGGCTGCGACGCCATGGAAGCGAAGATCCTATTCGTTTCAGCCGTACTCGCGTTTCCGACCGGCCTGTGGCGCAGGCTTTTGGCAGCCGGTGCCGGGCTCGTAGCGCTGACCACCTTGAACGTGCTGCGCATCGCCAGCCTCTACTACGCCGGCATGGCGTTCCCGAAGCTGGTGGACGTGCTGCACCTCGAGGTTTGGCCACTCGCGCTGGTCGTGTTCGCGGCGCTGCTTTTCCTGTGGTTTGCCGCGCTAGCGACCGAGCGAGCGGAAGCCCCTTAGCGTGCTCGTGGATCGTGCCAAGTCGGCGCTGAAGGGCGCGCTCGCGAGACCCTGGGTTCGCGCGCTGCTGGTGCTTTTGGTGCTGCACGTGCCGTGGCCCGGCCTCGGCCCGACCTTCGCGAGCTATTTCGGGCACGTTGCGCCTGCACTCTTGAGCGTCTGGTCGCCTTCGTCACTTCGCGTCGAAATGAAACCCGCCGGCACGGAGGACGGCGAATGGAGCGTGCTCTTCGACGCTTCCGACGCAAGCATCCGCAAGCACACGCGCGCAGCGCTCGACATTCGTCGAACCGCGTGGCTGCCATTGGCCACTTTTATCGCGCTGCTGGTGGCTTTCCCGTTGCGACGGCCACGCCGGCGTTTGCTGATTGCGGGGCTCGGCCTCGTCGTGCTTCACGCGCTTTGGCTACTACCGTTGTTGGCTTTCTTCGGTGGTGGGCCAACGCGCTTTTTCACGCTGAGCGCTCCAGCGCACACGTTGGCTGTCGTCGCGTACCGTGCGCTCATCTCACCGCCCGGCATGGTCTATGCCCTTCCCGCGCTGCTCTGGTTCGTTCTTGCCTGGAAGATTGAGCCTGAGCTGATGTAAAGCGCCGAGCGCCTCGTAATCAAATCCTTTCTCAATCACAACGTGTTTGTTACGGCAGCCACCGAGAGTCCACGACCTTCGCAATGCATCGTCCCCTTCGTCCGGTCTTCCTGGTCACCCTGCTTTGCTTTACGGGGACCACGCTTTCGCCGGCGTACCTGCGTGCTCAACCAGCACCGGCCGAAGCGGACGCCGCGAAGCCGAAAGGCGACGCACCAGCGGACGACACCAGCGCCGCCGACCCCAAGGCGGAAGCCGACGCGGAAGCCGCCGCCGAGGCCAAGGCGGAAGCGGAGGCCGATGCCCAAGCCGAAAAAGAGGCTGAGGCCGAGATGGAGGGCACAAACATCACCAAGCCCCCGGCCAAGGGCAAGGGCGCGATCGTCGGCATCATCACCGACACCAAGTTCTCCGAAGCGGTCATCGAAGCTCACGTGCAGGTGCTGGGGCAGAAGCGCCAGACCTTCACGGATACTGACGGCAAGTTCCGGCTCGAGCTCCCGCCCGGCACTTACAGCATCCGCATCAGCTACGAGATGCACCAGCCGACGCGCGTAGACAGCGTGAAAGTCGAAGCTGGCAAGTTGGTGCAGGTCGACGCTCAGCTCACGCCGGACGAGAAAGCCGTCGAGACCGTCGTGATCGAAGAAGAGGCGGACAAGACCTCGCTCGAAGGCCAGAGCCTCGAGCGCAAGCGCTCCGCCGTGGTGAGTGACGGCGTGGGCCGCGCCGAAATCGCGCGCACGCCGGATCGCAACGCCGCTGAAGCCGCACGCCGCGTCGTCGGCGCCACCATCGTCGACGGCCGCTTCGTCTTCGTGCGCGGCCTCGGCGAGCGCTACACCAACGCGCTACTCAACGGCACGCCCCTGCCCAGCCCCGAGCCCGATCGCCAAACCGTACCGCTCGATCTATTCCCGGCGCTGGTCTTGGACAGCGTGACGATCACCAAGCAATTCACGCCCGACATGCCGGCCGACTTCGCCGGCGGCTCGGTGCGCATTTACACCCGCGAATTCCCGCGCGAGCGACTGTTTCAGGTGTCGCTCAACGCCGGCGTCAACACCGAAGCGACATTTACCAACCATCTGTCCTACCCCGGTAGCAACACCGATTTTCTGGGTTACGACAGCGGCATTCGCGGGCTGCCGAAAGATTTGCCGAAGGAAAAACTCGAAGCGCAAGATGAAAACACGCGCGTGACCTGGGGTCGCCGCCTCAACTCCTTCATGTCGGGGCGACAGGCGGCGACACCGCCGAACCACGGCTTGAGCATCGTGGCCGGCGACAGCTTCAAGCTCGGACCGGATCGCAAGCTCGGCATGCTGGCGGCGCTCAGCTACAACCGCGGCTACCAAGTTCGGCACACCTTGCTGCGAAACTACACGACCGACGTCAGGGGGCTGCGGACCGCGGACAGCTTCGACGGCGTGCAGGGTATCGACAGCGTGCGCTGGGGCGCTTTCGGTAGCGTGACTTACGAGTCATCCAAGCATACCAAGTACGCTCTCACTGGCCTGCATAGCCAGTCCGCCGACGACACGGCGTCGCAGCTCCAAGGCTCCTTTGATGGCAACTCAGCCGTCTTCCGCCCGCTCCACCTGGAGTACATCAGTCGTCGGCTAGACTTCGCTCAACTCCGCGGTACGCATGATTTTCCCAGCCTCAACCGGCTGACCATCGAGTGGAACGTGGCGCTTTCCAAGGCGGTCCGCGATCAGCCGGATACCCGAGACGTGCGCTACCTGCAGACCGGCGAAGACGACCCGGGCGGCGCTGGCTACGTCTGGGCGCCCGACCTCAAGAGCGGCTCGCACCTGTACCTCAAGCAAAACGAGCAGCGCGTCAGCGGCGGCCTGGATGTGACACAACCGTTGACCAAGAGCGAAGATCAAGAGACCAAGCTCAAGCTAGGCACGCTGATCACCTCGCGCGACCGCTTCTCCACCGCGCGCCGCTTCGTGTTCGAGCCGCCACGGCGTCCGGGCGCTGAATTTCGCGACGCCACGTTCTGTCCCGGCACCACCTGGCGCGACCGCTGCCCGGACAACCTCTTTCGCAACTTCTTCGTTGGTCCCGACGGCCTGATGGTCCGCGAGACCACCCAGCGCTTCGACGAGTACAGCGCGGGCCTCGACGTCTACGCCGCCTACGCGATGGTCGACTCGCAGCTCACCAAGCGCTGGCGTGCAATTGGTGGCGCGCGCATCGAGGCGACCCAGCAAAGCTTCGTCGCCTACGACCCCTTCGACCGAGCCGGCACGATTCTTCGCTCGAGCATCTCGAGCACGGATGTGCTGCCGGCGCTTTCAGTGGTGTTCGCCGCCGACAAGAAAACCAACGCGCGCTTCGGCGCGAGCCAAACGCTGGCGCGCCCGCAGCTGCGCGAGATCACGCCGTTCTTGTCCAGCTCGTATACCGCTGAGTATCCGATTCAAGGCAACCCTGATCTGAAGCTGACCAAGGTCACCAATCTGGATCTGCGGCTCGAGCACTTCCCGACCCTGCGCCAAGTGCTCGCCGTGAGCCTCTTTTACAAGCACTTCAAAAACCCGATTGAAGACGTGATCCTTCCCGGCGCGGCGCCGGGCCTCTTGACCTACGCCAACGTGGACGGCGCCAATCTGCTGGGCCTCGAGCTCGAGGCGCGCAAGGGGCTTGGGTTCATGACCAAGCTTTTGGACGACTTCATGATCATCGGCAACCTGACGCTCGCGAAGTCGCGCGTGGAGCTGGGCGAGAACGCCGGCGCTGCCACCGTCAAAACCCGCTCGATGGCGTATCAGTCCGACTACGTGCTGAACCTGTCGCTCGACTATGCCAACGAGCAGAGCGGCACGGACATCCGAGCGCTTTACAACGTCTACGGCCCGCGCATCGTTGGCGTTGGCTCACAGGGCCTTCCCGACACGTATGAGCAGCCGCGCAACGTGGTCGATCTGAGCGTGGCTCAGAAGATGGCCAAGCATTTCGATCTCAAAGTGACCGCGCAGAACCTGCTCGGCGCGCCGGTCGTCTACGCGCATCGCGGTGCGATTCAAGTTTATCGCGAGGTGCTGGCGGATGGCAGCCCCGGCCGGCTTTTTGCCCACAAGGACCCAGAAACGCGGCGCTATCAGCCGGGCGTCACCTTCACCGTCAGCGCTCAGTACACCTACTGAGTGTTCCTCGCATCGCCAGACGTCTAGATGACGGCGATGCTTATTCCTCGTCCCAGCTGACCCACTTGCCGATCATCCAGTTGCTTGCCACGTCCGCACGCTTGAACGCGCCGATGTAGTTGGCGTCGGCATCTTCACCAAAAGGCGTTCCGCCCTCCACCGCTTCCAGCGGAAAAGGTGCCGGCGGGTTGGCCCAGCAATCGCAATGGCCCGGCGGCGCGTCGACGCCGTTCGCGTTCTCCTCAACGAAGAACGTTCCGGGTTCGGATTTTGTTTTGTTGTCTGGTTGCGGCGCCACTGTTGTCATGCCGTCCTTGCCGTTTTCGAAGACGAGCGAGTGGGTAGTGACCGGCTTCGAATCGTCGCGAACGCTCAGCCCCCCGTAAGCGAAACCGGTCAAGATGGTGTTGGTGATGGAGGCTGCAACGTTGCGCCTCAATACGGCGCCGATCCGCGGCGGCGAAAGCGACTGCTCGGGGCCCTGACCACACAGTGTGACGTTGGACCATTTGGTCGTGGTCAGGGGCAGGACGGGGTCCATCATGTTCAAGGTTGCCTGGCCGTTCGGGTCTGGCGGGCCTGGCTGGAACGCCGGGTTGGCGGTGTCCATTTCGAAGCCATTCGAGTCGGCCTCCTGCGTGGTCAAGAACTGACGCCCGAACGCGAACTGAACCGTACCGCTGAAGTCGTTGTCGGTATCGAACTCGTCGTCGTCGCAGTTCAGAGAAATCAGATGATCGGCGTTCACCGTGCCGCCGAACCATTCGAAGCAATCATCGGTGCAGTTGGCCACTTCTACGTGACTGACTTTGGTGCCACTGCCGACCGCGCCAAAGGTGATGCCGTTGATCTCGTTGTCGGCGGCAATTTGCTTGCCTACGTACTCAACCCGCACGTAAACCAGCGAGCCGCTGCTTTCGCCATTCTGAGCGTCGGTATTGGAACCGTAGAACTCAGCGTGAACCAAGCCTTCGATCGGGGGTTTGACGATGTTCGTTGCCTGGTTGTTGCGCGCGTTTCCGAGAATGATCAGGCCACCCCAATCGCCGGGTGCCCGCGAGCCCTTGGGCTGGCTGCTCGTAAACAAAATCGGAGCGTCCTGCTCCCCCACCGCCTCAATCTTCGCGCCCGGACGGATGAGCAAGACAGCATCGTGGTTCTCACCAATGATCTTGGTGCACGGTTTGAGAATCAGCGAGGCGCCGCCCATGACGCGCGTCTCGCCGTGCAGCACGTAAGATTTGCCGCCCGGAAGGCTAAGGTCCTTCGTGATGTCTCCCTTCAAGACGACGCCACCATCGGGCAGGTTGTCCAAGTCGCAGCTGTCATCCGCGCCCACCAGCCCTGCGCTCCAGGGCACGTCACAACCGCTCGCAGTCCCCACATCGCCGTCCCCACCTGCATTGCCGGTGGCGTCATTGCCGCCACTGCTGCCCTTTCCGCCGTGACCAGAGGACTTACCGGCGGTGCTTGGGGTGGCTCCGGAGCTCGTCCCGCCTGACGAGCTGTTGGCCTCTCCAGGTGGAGCGTGATAGGGCGGCTCCGCGACGCCGCGCAGCTCGTCAGAGCAGCCCAGCAAGAGTCCAAGCCCAAACAGGGCTCCCGCCGAAGACACCAATCGCTGGAAACGCATGGGCGCACACTTGCACCGACCCCGTGAGCCGGGAATGATGAACTCGTAACAATCTCGAGAATGGCGCGTTGGCGAGGCTGCATCTATGCTTCAAGATGATGAGGCCGTGCTTCCGCGCGCTGCTCGGCGTCGGCCTATGGCCGCTAGCCTGCGGTGGCCAAAGCACTTCGCTCACGCACGGGGCGGCGGGGGATAACGCGCCCGCTTCAGCGGCAGCGGGCGGCCAGAGCGAACAGGACGCGGGCGGCGCGGTGAGCAGTGGCGCGCCCAGTCCAGGAGGAACCGCGGCCGTGGGTGCGAGCGCCGCCACGGGAGGGAGCGCCGGCACCGCCGCGTTCCCGGTCAAACCCCAGCTCGAATCTGGCGTTCGCTTTTGCGAGTCCGACCGCGAGTGCTCAGGCCTCGAATGCCGCGCCTGGCGCAGCTTCGGCCATCACGTGTGCGCGGCCGGCTGTCCCAGCGGCAACGAATGCCTCAAGAAAGAAGTCTGCCTTTCAGGCAACGCCCTGGAGCCGACCTGCTTTGCCAGCTGCGATTGGCCGTCCGACTGCGCGTACGCGTTCGATTGCTTCGATTGGTACGGCAACGGCAGCTACGTCTGCATCCCCGCCGAATGGGTAAGAGGCGGCTGACGGCTAGGGTGATGCGACCGGTAGGCTCGGAGTAGACGGCATCAAATCCAGCACTGCGGGCCTCGGTTCCCAAACCGGCGGCACTGCCGAAGCGCTCACGGGCCGAAGCAACGCTGCCATCAAAACTACGGTCACGCCTAGCGCCAACGCCAGCGCGCTCGTCAGCCGCTGGGCGGGCGTGGCGCTGCGTTTCGAGCTCTGATCGGGCGTCAATTTCGGCATCATTCCACCGTGATGCTCGCGGGGCTCGGGTAAACGGCCGGCTCGGGCAATGATGCATCGAGGGCGGGCGGCGTGGTTTGTTGCGGGCGCTTGGCCAAGCACCGTCGGATGCCGCTCTCGAGGTTGGAGGCGTTGAGGCCGTCGAGGTTGAGGTTCAGCTGCCGAGTGGGCTGCAGCAGCGTGTCCCACACCGCCTGGCCAGTGCGTGACGAATGCACCAGAGACCGATCGACTCGCGCCACAATCTCCGACACCGGCACACCGCTGCCGCCGTGGTCTTGCCACGTGCGCGAATCAATACTCGAATTGCGATTGTCGCCGAGCACGAACACTTCACCCGGCTGGACCACGTACGGCTTCCACTGCTTGCGCAGGGCCGTGTGCACGGTGAGGTACGCGGCGCCATCCAAGAATTCCACGGCAAGCCGCCCAGAAACGTAGCCCGCGCCGGGTAGGAGATTGGCGTAGGCGCCGGCGTCACAATCGGGCACCAGCCAGCGATTGATGAACGCCCTGCCCGAGTGCATGATGATCTCGTCACCGGGCAGCCCCACCACGCGCTTGATCAGATACTCGGGCCCCGACCCGGTCGTATCGTGAAACACGATCACGTCACCACGGCGGGGCAGCGCGCCGGCTTTGAGCGGAATGAAGGGTGGCAAGGCCAGGCCCTGCGGCGATCGGCTACCAATCAGCACGTCATCCACCTGAAAGGCGGGTAGCATCGACGAGCTGAGCACCCGGTAGAGCAGCCAGTTGGCGCGGATCACGTGCGCGCCAAACAGCGCCAACGCCATGCTGGCGACGAACAGTCCCGCTTGCACGACCTGCCGCGTACGCAGCTGGGGCCGAAACGCAGCACTGAGCACGTTAGAGGCGCTGGTCGCGGCCGCAGCGTTGCCTGCGCGCAAGCCTGCGCGCAAGCGCTCGACCTCTTGCAGCAGCCCTTCGCGAAGCTCAGCGCTCGCGCGCTCGACTGGCTTGGCAAGCAGGCGCTCCACTCGGGCCGCGGACTCCAGCTCGGCGAGCGCCGCACGTGGCGCGCTAGCAGCAACCTCCAGCGGAAGCTTGGCCAAAAAGCGACCGCCGGGCAGGTAAAACCGCCAGTAGCTGCTCAGCGCGGCCAGCGCGACAAACAGCGCAACCGCCAGCTCCACCGGCCGCTCAATGGCCAGTTTTGCAACGGCGCTCGCTAGCCCCGCGCCAGCAGGATCAGCCGCGCGCGGCACCAGGTAGCGAGACGCCACACCGGCCAGCAACGCCGGAATGACCGCGAGCCACAGCCAACGCAACAGCGCCTGGGCAGCACGGGCCACCAACGGGCGCAGCGCTAGGCGCCGCACGCCCGCAACCGGCGCGGCGGGCCCGCTTTCGCGGCTGTTGTCCGTTGAGCTCGTGATCGCGACGGCCAAGGCGGCTCTCCTACCATGACATCGGGTGCAGATTGTGACGTTGTAGCGACACAGCTGCGACGGCTACTTGCCGAGCAGCTCACACTCGTTGTAGCGAATGCGCTGAGCTTTCCCCTTCGCCAGCGAATCAACGTAGGTGTAGACGGCGAAGCCCGCGTTGATCGCTCCGCGCTTGGCCCAGTTGTCGATCGTGGGGTGGTCGAGCAGCGGGCTGTTCAGCACCTGTTGCGGACAGAAGGGCGGGGGTAAGCTGACCCAGGGGTGGCTCTGGATGAAGACGGCTCGCTCCTCCTCGTGCGTTTTGGGATCGGTCGAAGGCACGATGCACCACGGGATGGAGTTGCCTGGAGACAGCGCGGCTTCGACATCCCCCTCGGTTCCAACCGGCGCATCGAGCGGGTAGGCGTCCGCCGAGTAGAAGCTGTAGGGGAAGTAGCTCAGGGTCTTGCCGTTGAACACGACGGCGCGCACCATGCGCGAGTTGCCATAGGCGCACAGCTCCTTCCACAACGCTTCGTCACCGTTTTGGTGGATGAGGGGGCCCGTTTTAGTGTCGTTGGTGTTCTCGATCTTTAGCTTGCCAAATGCAACGTTGGCCGCGGGGCTCAGAACGGCACGACACAGCTCCTCGGCTACCGCCAGCATGTTGGCCGACACCGAGATCGCCAGAAGGGGACGCTTGACGCCCAGTACCTGAGTCTGAGCTACTAGGTTCAGCACTGGGCGCGGTATCTCGCGCTGCGTGCCGCCCAGGCCCATGAAGGCCATGTAGCGCGCGGCCATCGTGTCCGGCGGCACGACGCTTTGCTCCGAGAAAATTCGCTGGCGGTTGGCGAAGGTATCTTCCGGCGGACCGAACAGCCCAGTAACGAAGTTTGCCACGCGCGTATTGCCGCCGGTCAGCTCAGCCACTTTCTGGGCTTGAATGCCTTGTGAATCGGCGTTTGGTCCGTGGCAATTGATGCAGATCGTGCCGTACACGGCGGCGCCGCGCGTGCTCACGTACACCGGGCTTTCGGGCGGCATCGCGTCCGTAGCCCAAGCCGGCGGGCTCGCCAGCTCGCCGAGCTTGGGCACCTGGCTGAAGTCACACTCTGGCTTTTCCGCCCAAAGCCCAAACGGGATCGGGGTGGTTAGAAACGTCCGAAAATCGTCAGTCAGGTCGACGTGTTGGATCAGGTCGATAACGTTGCGCTGCTCGGCTTGCTTTGCAACGTCGGCGTCATAGTTGAGCGACGAGTGATCGAGCGTCGGAAATTTCCCGTCCACGATCAGGTCTTTCCAATCCAGGCGCCGAGGGTACCAAGGCGGAGGCAGCTCGGTCAGGTCGGTTTCGATCCAGTGGGGGCGATCGGGCACGCTATCGTCCTCGATGAACTCTTTGAGCGCGTAGATCTCACCGTCAATCGGAACCAGGCGCTGGCCATCGAGAACTTTTTGATCGACGATGTCGGAGGTGTCGGGGCAGCGGCTATAGCGGTTGCCCTTGCGCCACTTGTCGAAGCGGGTTTTGGCGGCCGCGACGGCCTTGTCGTAGCCCGGTTCACCTGGCTTGACCTCGCGCCAGGGCTGCGATTCTCGGTTCGGAGGGCCGGGTATGTTAAGCACAACACCGGTGTCGACCGTAAAGTCGACGTACTCTTCCCAGGTAGTCTGGTCCTTGCGCACGCTCGGGATGCTCACCATCCAGTCGCCCATGAGCTGCGGCGCCCGGCAATCGAAGCCGGGCGTGTTCATCGGCATGTGCGGGAAGATCGTGTAGTCCTCAGAGTAGGGAAAGGGCGTGTCGGTATTGCGCCAAATCAGACTCCGCCACGGTGCCTCGAGGTAATCCACAGGAACCGTCCCTGTTTTGGCGGTTGCGCCGTATCGGGCAACCGCCTTGGGTTTCCAAAACAGCCGGTCATCGGGGGTGATGTCGTAGAGCGAGGGCGTGATGTACGGCAGCTCGACATCGCCCTCGATGCCGCGGTGGAGGCGCGGGCTGAAGCGCTCGAGCGGGAATTGAAAAATACCGCCTTCGGGCGAGGGAAAAAAGTTGAGCAGCGGGGCCAGCTCCGGCGCCTGATGCGACGGAAAACCATTCGGGTTGTGACAGTGCGCGCAGTTGCCGAACATGTAAGCCTGCGCCGAAAGCTCATGCTCGTTGCGCGGTTTGCGGTCGCCCTGTGAGTTTTCCAACAGCGTGATGTCCGCGGCCGAATCGACGCCGGTGATGACGCCGTAGTCAACCAACCGGTCGAGCTGCGTGAGCTCGTCCGGGCCCGCCGGCAAGAGCACGCCACCTTCGCCCAGCGGCCGCCGCAAAATGTCCATCGGCGTGAAGCCGAGGATGAAGCTGGAGCTGTGGCTGCCCATGTGACACTGCACACAGCGCGCCTGTCCCGGGACCGCGTAGTGGCGGAGCGCGCCGGCGCGTTGAAGCTCGAAGGTCAGGTTGCGCGGCTTCTTGGCGCGGATTTCTGCACCCTTCTTTTCGTCCGTAACGACCAACAGCAAGCGATCGCGAAACGGCTCGCCATTGCGCAACGCATCTCGCAAGAGCTCGGCGCGCGTCTCGTTCTCATCCCAAAGGTACGTGCCAAAGAGCGGGTTGTCTTTGCGCGAGACGATCAGCCGGGTTTCGATCTTCTTCCAACGCTCGTTGCCGTTTTTATCGGTGATCTTCTTCATGAAGGTCTTGTAAAAACGGGTGTTTTCGGGAATCGTGAATTCCTGCGTCTTTTTGTTGAACTTGATCGACTCGCCAATTGGCACCCGCACGTGGCGCAGCTTGCCGGCGTCGTCGCTCCACAGCGGGTAGCTAGGGGCAAAGGCGATCACGTGGTGGCGAGCCAGCTCTGCCGAGTCAAAGCTGAGCAGATCGGTTTGTTCCAGGTTCCGCGGCAGCCCCAGGCGCTGTTCCGGAGTAGCGGGCTCGGGCGACTCGATCTTCTTCATCTCCGCGAAGCGCTGATCGATCTCGCAGTCGCTCTCCTGCACTGCGTTGACCAAGTCAGGGTCAGGAATGCAGTTGCCCAAGTTGGTCAAGCCCTGGGCCAGGTCCGTTTCCATGAAGTAGCGACTGACCGCGCCTGCCTCCGCCGGCTGGGTGAAAAAATCCGGCGGGCTGCCAGCCTGGAGCCAGAGCTCGACCAGCTGCACGAAATCGAAAACCGGGTCGCCTGCGTGGCGCTTGGACCAAGGCTTTCCGCCCGAGCCGGGCGGAGGCATGTACTTGGTGGGGTCGTCGGACTTGATGACGTCAAGTACCTCCTGATTGAACAACGATGCGAAGTCGGCCGAGGTCTTGATCAAGAGACCGCCCGAGGCCGCCTCGAGGTGACAGGATCCGCAATTCGCCTTGAAGGTGGCGAACAGGTCGGACGTGAAATAGCTGATGTCCACGGCAGCGGCCTCGCGGTCGCTCACCACGTCACGCTGCGGAAGCGGTTCGGCCGTGTCGGCAGCACGGCAGGCTGCAGTTTCGGGAGCGCTGCGCAACACGACACCGGGTGGGCAAGCGCCGGCGTACGGCGGCGCGCCGGTGGCCCCAGCCTCGGGCACCAGGTCGGTCGCGGTGCCGCCCGTTGTGGTCGCGCCCGGGGGGCACTCTTCCGGCGGCTCCGCAAAGCAACCGCCCAGCAGCGCCGGCAACAGCAAGAAAAGGCTACGCCAAAGTGTCTTCATTCCGAATGCCTCCGCACGTCGCCTCGCAGGCACCCGCGCGCCGGCTGGGCTTAGCACCGGCCCGCGCGCGAGTTTGTGACGTTTCCAAGATTGCCCCGATTGAAAAATCTTGAATGTGCCGGCGCTGTCGTTACGGCACCGCAGGATCGTCGTTCGGAATGCCCGCGGGGTTGTTCGCGCACGCGTCGTTGACGGCCTCACACTGTAGCGTCGTGAAGTTGCAAGCGTTGCCGAGCGGGCAATCCGCCGCCGACGCGCAGGCAATGCCGCTGACGAGAGGCTGGCTGCAGAATTGTTGTTGAAAGTCGCGGCAGGCCGGCGGGCGCAACGGATTTCCGACGTCAGCGCGAGTCACGAAGCCACGCTCGGTGATCAGGTCCTTGAGGCCTGACAGGCCATCACCGAGAGGGCCGCTGACGCCGCCCGCAAAGCATTTAGTAGGCTCAAGCTCTTGACCCGTGACGTTCTCAAAGCCGGCCAGCGCGTTCGTCGCGTTGCACGTGTAGCCGAGCGGACAATCGGCGTTGACCGCGCAAGTCGTGGGGTTCGTCGCAATCAACGGTTGATTGCAGCCATTGAAGGGCGCGGCATTCGTCGCCAGTTGCTGCGGGTAGTCCACACAGCCCGGGCTGCGCTTCGGATCGGCGCCGTCGCCGCGCGTCGTGAAGCCGCGCAGCTTGATGATCGACTCGAGCTTCTCGAGCGGGTCTGGGAGCGGCCGTCGAAGCCCAGGTCGGTGCTCTTGGTGGTGGCGAAATGGAGCGGCGACTAGGCTACCGCCGCCGGCGAAGCACGCGCGCGTGAAGACCGCGAGTTGCTTAAGGCGCGCGCCTCAGCATCAGCGCGACGACTTCAAGTTAGCGCTTCTCTTTCCTGCCGCCCTGCGCGGCGAGCAGCTTCTCGGCCGTGGCGAGCGGCAGAAACAGCGTTCGCGGCTGGCTCGCGAATCTCTCGAACTTGTGGTGCTCGTAAAACGCGACGGCTTCGTCGTTCTTTGCGTCCACCAGCAGCGCGTACGACGCTGCCGCCGCGGTCAGCGCGCGGGCCATGGCGTCGGCCAGCAACGCACCGCCAAGCCCTCTGCCTCGAAATCTCACGTCGACCGCCAATCGTCCGATGCGGACAGCGGGCAGCGTTGGATAGCGCGGCAGCCTCTTCGTGAGCATCGCGGGCAAGTCCGGCGTTGGAATGCTCGCCGATGCTATCGTGTAGAAACCCGCAACCGCGCCGGTGTTGGCCGCGATGGCAACGAAGCAGTTGCTGACACGGCGGCGAATGTCCTGCGTCACCTGGTTTTTGAAGTAGCGGTCGAGCGCTTCTTCGCCGCAGGAGAAGGCCACGCGGTCGTGCTCGTCCCCGAGCGGCTCGATGGAGAAAGGCGGCGTCACGCGCCGAATAGCGCCCGGCGACGCTGAAATGCTCGCTTCAATGCCGCAGACGGAGCCGGTGGTTTCAAAATTGCTTTTGCCAGCTTGTGCTGGTCTTCGACGGACAGGCGCACCACCTCGGCCTCCTCGATGGCGCGACACGCCGCATCGTGGGCGGCCGCGACGACGAAGTCGGTCAAAGTCCGGCCTTGAATCTCCGCCGCGCGCTTGAGCAGCTTGTGCACATTGGCGGGCAGACGGGCCTCGAGACGCGCGGTCGGGTGAGCCTGAGCCATCAAGGCACTATACGGCAAATTGCCGGTGGAGCCAATTTCACACTTGTTTTTGGCTGCGAAAGGCTTCCTAGCTCAAACCCTGACGCACCAAAAGACGAAAGGCGCACCCCCCGGAGGGAGCGCGCCTTTCTCTTGGCTTTCCTAGCTCAGACGCTTGCGCGCCTCAGTTCGTCGGAATGCCTGCCGGGTTGTTCAAGCAGGCGTTGTCGACTGCCACGCACTGGCTCGATGCGTTGCAGGTGTAGCCGAGCGGGCAATCCGTCGTGGCCGTGCAGGTCGCGGGAGTCGTCGCGATCAGCGGTTGATTGCAGCCGTTGAAGGGCGCGGCATTCGTGGCCAGTTGCTGCGGGTAGTCGACGCAGCCCGGGTTGCGCTTCGGGTCGGCGCCGTCGCCGCGCGTCGTGAAGCCGCGCTGCGTGATGATGTCCTCGAGGTGCTCGAGGCCAGTGGCGAACGGAGCTGCCGTCACAGCGCCGGCGAAGCACTTCGCGAGCTCGAGCTCTTGACCGGTGACGTTCTCGAAGCCCGCCATGCTGTTGATCCAAAGCTGACGCGAGAGCGGGTACGGGGTCCCAGTGTTGATCAACTTGCGGATGCCGCTCTTGCTCGGATCGAGAGCGTTGATCTTGAATCCGACGGCCGTGCCGATCGGAAGCGTATCCTTCGCTTCGCCACCAGCGTAGCCGATGCTGCACGGGCTGGCCTGAACCAAGCAACCGATCTGCTTCGTCGCGGTGCTCTCTTGGCAACCACCCGTGCCCGTGCCCGTGAGGGTACGCGACGTGTGAATGCGGTAGAAAGCCGACGTAATATTAACAGCCGCGCCGTTGCGAACGATCGTGCGGTACTTGATCTTGCCGTCCGCAGTGTCGAGGAAGTAGAGGTGCAAGTTGTACACGCGACCGTCACCACCACCGCCGCCGGTGAAGGTGCCCTTGACGGGATCGATACGGTCCGTCGTGTCGATGCCACCAGTGGTGCACTGAGCAGCACCGTCGACCGTGGCTGCGGGCAAGTTGTTGCGGCCGTTGATGCAGGCCGGATCGCCGTCAGCGGCGAGCGGCACGAAGCACTTACCAGCCGAGGGCGTCAGGAAGCTCGGGATATCACCGTTCGGGCAGCGATCCACCTTGATGATGGCGCGCGTTGCGGCGGGATACTCGGGATCTTGCGGAGCGACCGAGCCGGTGGTCGGCGCCGGTCCGATTTGGCTGAACACACCGAACTTGCAGGGCTTGGTCGGGTAGGCTTGCGCGATGGTGGCAGGCGTGGTCGGCGGGGGGTTGATCGAAAGCACCAGGCCCAGCGTGCCAGCCGGGGCAAAGCCGGTGCCCAAGCGGGCGCGGCGTGCGCGGCAGACCTGCTCGGCCGGACCCGCGTTCGGCTCGCTGCCGTCCGTCTTCGAGTCGTAGGTGCCGGTGCAGCCACGGCGAATCGGGTCGTTGTCCTGGAAGTCCGGGTTGTACGCAACGCTGTAACCAGCGACGACAGCGCCACCGATGGCCGGACGAGCCGGCATGCCGCCACCCGGGAACTCATTGGTGCCCGTGCAGAAGCCAGCAACGCAGCTGAGACCGCAGGTCGCGCCGCAATCGGCGTCCACGGTGCAGGCGCGGTTCGTCGAGGTGTCGAGCGAGTGAGCGACCGCGCCCAACGTGCCGAAGGTGCTTTGGTTGCTTGCCGAGTTGTTGCAGAACGCGCTGAGGCCGCCCGCGACGTTGAGCGTCGGCGCGCCGATCAGCGCGAGGAACGTGTCCGTCGTGCCGGACTCATCGTCACGCCGGAAGGCGTGCTTGAGCTCCGTACAGGTGGCGCCTGTGCAATTGTTCTGGAACAGGTTGCCCCAGTTGTTGACGATCGTGGCGCGCAAGTCGCTATCGCAGTTCGTGACCGGGAGCGCCGGCGAGCCCGCGTTGGTCGTGTCCATAGTTGCGCCGGTGTAAACGACGCGCAGGACGTCCTTCCAGCCGTTGCTGCCGCTGCCTTGACCGATCGTGTACTGGTCGCCGCCGGCGCCGCTGCACTCGCTCGTGCCGTCGGTCTTGAGGCCGCATTGGATGCCGGGCGTGGTGTTCACATCCTGAACGGTGATCGTCTTGTCGTAGGCCATGCCGGCCGACGGTCCCGTGGTCTTGTCGTCGTCGATCGGGTCAGCACCCGGCAACGCCGCGTCGTCGTTGCAGTTGTCGGTGGTGTCGGGCGCCGCTGCGTGGACGGCCGAGCCAACCACTACGATGCCGTCGAGCGCGAAGGAGATACCCTCGGCGAGAGCCGCGCTGCGAAGGTCCGGTGCGGTGCTCCCGGTGTATGCCTTGGGGAAAGCGCAGGTGGCGCCGCTCTGAAGAAAGCGGGACATTGGGGCGACCGTCTGGCAGTTCGGCAACGTGCAGCCGTTGCTCTTGCCGACGCCATCGTTGACGCCGCCGGGAACGCCGGTGTCGCGAAGGAGGCCTTCACCGTTGCCAGAGCCGGTGCCGAGGTACACGAGGCCGGTCGCCGCCGGGCAAACGCCGAGAATATCCAGCGTGACGTCCTTGAGCGTGTCCGAGCCTTTCAAGTTCACGTTGCTGAGGGCTCCGACACCAATTGTGCCGGCACCAAGGGCCACGAGAGTGGCCGCTGCCAGTAGCTTTTTCATCCTAGGAGAACCTTTCGTTTGTTTGAGCAGCCCACGGTGTGCAAGCGGCCCCTACCGGGGACCCTCCCTTACAAGTAGCGGGCCGCGCCGTGTGTCCGTTTCGCGGCACCCGCGACGTTCAGAAACACGGGCCAATTCGATAGTTTGTCCAACGCGACAAACGCGAATGTGACGTGCCCGCGACAGGGCCTCATCCGATTCCCGGAAGCTGCCTCCGATTTCTGAAATCGAGGCGCCAGCCGAGCCGGGAACGGCCACGCCACGACCCTCAGAGCCACGTCACACGGGCGGGCACGAGCCGGTCAATCTACAGCTCAGCCAGGGTTGAGATTCCCAACCCGACGCTCGAAGACGCTCGAAATCGGGCGCTACGCCGTTTGCGGGCGCAAGCGACGGCGCGTCACGAGGAAAATCAACGCGCCAACAGCCAACGCCAGCGCGGCCGCCGCCGCCACTAATTGCCAGGTGCCGAGCCACCGGCGCCAAGCGGGCCGCACTATCGCCAGTGAGGCCTCCATTTTCTGGATCGCGGCGGGCGGCAGGCCAGCTTTCCGAGACGCTTCGACCAGCCGCTTGGCGGCCGCCTCGTCTTTACGAGCCAGCGCGTACGCAAACTGAAAGGTCAGGCTACGCGCCGAAGTCGGCTCTTTCTTCTGAAGCGCGATGGAGCATTGCTGCAACCGCTTCAAGTCTTCATTGCGCACACCGAGCTCACACTCGATGCTCTGCGCCAAGTCGGGCCCGCCCTCGACCGTTTGCAAGTGGCTGTTGACGCGCGCCAGATCATCCATCTCGAGCTCGGTCAACGGCCCTGGCTTCGACAGAATCAGCCGCGCAAAGCGTTCAAAGTCGAGCAGGCGCGCGCCACGCAGCGAGATGGCAACGCCGCAGTATTCCAACCCCTTCTTTCGGTCGCCGAGCGCCTCGTAGGCCTCACAGGTTTTGGCGAAGCCACGGCTGGCATCGGGCACCGCTTTGGCGATCGCTTTGTAAAAGCGCGCGGCGGCTTCGTAGTCCTTGGCCGTCATGGCGCGGTCGCCGGCCTCGGTCAGATCCATCAGAAAGTAGCCGTACTCCAGCGGGTTGGCATCACGCTGCGCGATGGTCGGCACGCTGCTCATCGGATCGGCCTTGTTGATCGACCACTTGCTGAAGCCTTTGTCCGCGCCCGGCACGCCAGGTCCGCCTTCACCGGAGGAAGCGGGCGGGGGCTCGGCGGCCGACGCATGAAAACTGAGACCGAAAACAGCCAACGCCACGGCAACCGGTAGCGCGCCGCGCCGGAGTGCTTTGCGGGCGGCATGAAAGACGGTCGCGAGCGCCCCTAACAGAAAGGCCACCCATACCGACGCTTGCCAACCAACTGACGACGTGGCGCTCAGCACCGCTAGTGCGCGCTTGGTTTCGTAATGGTCGGGCGCGACCGCCTTCAGCTTGTCGGTACAAGCGCGTAGCAAGCGTTCATCGCCGACCCGGCGCGCGACGTCACACTCAGCCGCGTGCCCAAACGGCAGCGCAGGCACGCTGTCTTGGATCGACTCGACGGTACGTGACGCTACCGCAAGCTCATCCGCAGTGAGGGCCGCGTCTCCACTCGTTAGGGCTGCGACGTAGGCGCGGTGGTCGAGGAAAGAACCACCGTTGGTGATGGCACGCTGACACTGTTCGATCGCGGCTCTGCGCTTTCCGAGCTCAGTCAAGGTCTGACAGCGCCGCCGCGGCAAGATCGCGCTGGACGGCCAAGCGGCGTCGGCTTGCTCGAAAAGCTCCGCGGCAGCGGCCGCATGACCCGAGGCTAACGCGGCTTCTCCACGCGTGAAAAGCTCGAGGGCCTTCGGCGCTTTGATGCGCATCATGTCTAGATCGGCGCGATCATCGAAGGTCCGTTGGCCGAGCTCCGCGGCCGCGGCGGAGCTCGTTACTACCAGCGCGCCGAGCGCGCTCAACCAAGTCAATGTCAGTGGAGACCGACGCATGGGCTACTCCGTACCACAAGTTGCGTCGCACATATCGCGCGCGCCGTCCACGCGCACGATGGCAACGCCGCCAGCATAGCTAGGATCGCCAAACCGCGAGCCGACATCGCCGAACGCCGTGCTCTCGAGCGCAGCTTCGAGCTCGGTGCGACAGAGACCATTACCGCCACCGGTCTGGCAAGCAGCACCGGACGTGCCGCAGTAGCAATCGAAGGAGTCGGTCGCAGCACATTTGGTGTCGTAAATGCAGTCGAGCACCTTGTAGCAGAGGGCCTTGAGCGGCTGCCCGGCTGCGGGACCAGCCGCGGCATTGCCTGTCTCGTTGGCACAATCGAAGTCGGACACGCCGGCCGCCATCACACAGGCGAGGCACACGTTGGATTCGATTTCGCCGCAGGCGGGCGTGGCGCCAGGCTTGTAGTTGGCATGCAGCCCGCCGCAATTATTCTCGCTGAAGGGTGGATCGCAGACCTCGGCGCCTTCCGGGATACTGTTGCCGCAGCTCGGGCCGCCACCACCAACTCCGCCGCTGCCAGACATCCCACCGGCACCGCCACCACCGGCGCCAGCTCCGCCGCTACCAGACGTTCCGCCGGCGCCGCCGCCACCGGCTCCAGCTCCAGCTCCGCTGTTACCAGAGGTCCCGCCGGCGCCACCTTTGCCACCGCTACCGGCGCTGCCAGACATG
>FSUE01000435.1_pt1 | contig 37067 bp, 28 predicted proteins | sample 1637031 | NCBI WGS metagenome assembly FSUE01 (sample SAMEA3914819, study PRJEB12502) | metagenome | biome: forest; material: soil | place: Canada | collected 2010-06-26 | depth 0.3 m | reverse complement strand
TCGCACTGCTCGGCACCTTCGAGGCGTTTGTTGCCGCAGGTCTCGAGCGTGCAGTCGGCGTGGCAGCCGTCGTTGCTGGTGAGATTTCCGTCATCGCACTGCTCGCTGCCCTCCTTGAGGCTGTTGCCGCAAACCGTCTCGACCTGACAGGTCGCGCTGCAGCCGTCACCGGCGACCTTGTTGCCGTCGTCGCATTGTTCCCCGGTACCGACTTTGAGGTCGCCGCAGATGACTTCGATTTGGCAGGTGGCGCTGCAGCCGTCGCCGGCAACCTTGTTGCCGTCGTCACAGGTCTCGCCGGGGTCGCGGCGCAGATTGCCGCAGATTTCGTTGAAGCACGTCGAGCTGCAACCGTCACCGCTGAGGTTGTTGCCGTCGTCGCACTGCTCCGCGCCCTCGACGCTGTGATTGCCGCAGGCGGTTTCGGTCTTGCAAGTGTTGCTGCAACCGTCGCCGCTGGTGGTGTTGCCGTCGTCACACTGTTCGAGCGTGTCGACCAGGTTGTCGCCGCACTTTTCGATCGTGCAGTCGTTGCGGCAGCCATCGCCGCCGACCAGGTTGCCGTCGTCACACTGCTCGCCCAGCTCTAGCTTGGTGTTGCCGCACACCGATTCCAACGTGCAAACGCTGCTGCAGCCGTCACCGCTGACCTTGTTGCCGTCGTCGCACTCTTCGCCGGCTTGCTTCTTGTTGTTGCCGCAGACGGGCTCGTCGAGACATTTGGCGCTGCAGCCGTCGCCGCCAACCAGGTTGCCGTCGTCGCATTGTTCGCCAGCCTGCACGACGTTGTCGCCGCATTTGCATAGCACCAGCACCTGCACGTTGGCCGAGTCTTCTTCGCCCGCGCCGAGCACGGCCGTGTACTGGAAATTCTCGACCCCGCCGCAGAAGCCGGACTTGGGCGAGTAGCGTACCGTTTGTCCGTCGGGGCTGATGCTGACCGTGCCGCCCTTGTCACCTTGGGTGACGGCGATGATCTCGACCGTCGGATCGACGCAGGTGCCTTCACTGCGCGTGTCGTTGGCCAGGACGTCGATCGTGTTGTTCGAGCTGTTGCTCGGAACCTGAGCGATGTCGTCGCGCGCATCGGCCGGGGCGTAGCAGTAGGGGACGGTTGCCTGCAGGTTGCAGATCGTGCCCGAGATGCGCGCCGCGCAGTCGGCGTCGCTGGCGCAGGTCGTCGCGAACAGTTGACACGGCTCGGACGGATTTTGCGGGCAGACCAGGAAGCTGCCGCCGTCGGTAGCGGCGTCGGAGCCGGCGGCCGCCTTGGTGTAGTTGTACGGCAATGGCGAATTCGGTGTGTCGGCGATCAACACCCCGGGAATCGTCGACGTGCCATACAGCGTCGAGTCGTAGTTGTAGAACCGGAACATCAAATTCGACGCGCTTTGCGGCTTGTTGAACGTGCCGACGACGTTGTAGCCGGGCACGATGAACAACGCGTCGAGCGTGTCGGTCGTCGGTACCAGCCAGAAGTTGGGCAAGGTGGCCGAGCGCTTGCTCAGATCGAACCCGGTCGGCTTCGACGCGTCACGGTCGAAGACCATGATCGCCTGGTTGCCATTCTTGCCCTCGGCCACGTACAGCCGCCCGTCTTCGCCCACCGACAGCGCCGCGGCGGTGAACGGCGCGACGCCGGCCGCGATCGTGTCGGAGGTCTTGGTCACGTAGTCGAGCGAGACGCGCGTGACGGTCTTTTGGCTCAGGTCCTGAATGAACAGCCAGTAACCACTGAACGGATCGTAGGTCGCGCCTTCCAGCTTGCCGCTGACCGGCTCGGGGCGGGGCGTGAGCGTCGCGCTCTTGCAAACGCCGAGCGGATTGCAAATCTGCTGCGTGTTGGGGTTCAGCAATGAGCCGTCCAGGCACAGCTCGATCGGCACCAGCGCACCGCCCGACTGCTTGTAGCCCACGAACGAGCGCGTTTGCGGGTCGTAATGCACGGCCTCGGGGCTCACGTTGCTGACGGTGAAAGCGTGAATCGCTTCCCACTGCACGCCGGGCGTGCACACGCTGGGTGTGCCCGTGCACTTGTAGAACGGCTCGATCTGACAGGTGCTGGAGCAGCCGTCACTGCTGACGGCGTTGTTGTCGTCGCACTGTTCGAGGCCGCCAATCACGCCGTTGCCGCACGGCTGCGCGGTGCAGGCGCCGCCGGTCGGCGGTGTCGTGGCGACGTTGACCGGGCACTGCCAGCCCGCCTCGATTTTGCAAACGCTCGAACAACCGTCGTTGTTGATCTTGTTGCCGTCGTCGCAGGTCTCGGCGCCTTCGACTTTGCTGTCGTTGCAGGTGGCGGCCACGCATAGCGAGCCGACCGTCGGGCACTTGTAGCCGGTCTCGATCACGCAGCTGCTGGAGCAGCCGTCGAGGTTGACCTTGTTGCCGTCTTCGCAGGTCTCGGTGCCTTCGATCGCACCGTCGCCGCACACCACTTTACGGCACGACGTGCCGGTCGGGCACACCCAGCCGGTTTCGATCTTGCAGTTGACGTTGCAGCCGTCGCCCGAAAGGCCGTTCTTGTCGTCGCATTGCTCGCTGGCAGCGACGATGCCGTCACCGCACTGCGTCGCCACGCAGGCCTTGCCGGGGGTGTTGCAGTTGTAGCCCGGCTCGATGTTGCAGGCAGCGTCGCAACCGTCGTTGCTGACCTGGTTGCCGTCGTCGCAAGCCTCGGCCGACTCCTGCACACTGTTGCCGCACTTTTGACATTTTTGGCCGGCGATCGGGCACTGCCAGCCGGTTTCCAACGCGCAGCTGGTGGAGCAGCCGTCGTTGCTGGCCGTCGCGTACACGCCGTCGTCGCAAGTCTCGTGGGCTTCGACCACGCCGTTGCCGCACTTCTCGCAAGCGGCGCCCGCGGTCGCGCAGTTGTAGCCGGCGGCTACGGTCTTGCAGTCGGTCGAGCAGCCGTCGCCAGCAGTGGTATTGCCATCGTCGCAAACCTCACCCGACTGCAGCACGCCGTCGCCGCACTTGGAGCAAGCCGTGCCCGCCACCGGGCAGCTCCAGCCGCTCTCGACCTTTTTACAGTCGTAGCTGCAGCCATCGCCACCGTTGGTGTTGGCGTCGTCACAGGCTTCACCGGTGCCGACCGTGCCGTCGCCGCAACGCACGCAGGCCGCGCCCACGGTTGGGCAGCTGTAATGAGCGTCGATGCCGGTGCAAGTGGCGTTGCAGCCATCACCGGCGGTGGTGTTCTTGTCGTCGCAGGTTTCGTTGGCTTGAAGCAGGCCGTCGCCGCACTTGAAGCAGCCGCTGCCTGCCACCGGACAGCTCCAGCCGGATTCGAGCTGACAGGTCGATGAGCAGCCGTCGTTGCTCGCGCCGTTGCCGTCGTCACAGGCCTCGGTGCTTTCTTTGATGCCATTGCCGCATTTTTCGCAGGCTTGGCCGGCGACCGGGCAGCTGTAGCCGCTGGCGACGGCGCTGCAAGTCGCGTTACAGCCGTCGCCCGCGGCGGTGTTGCCGTCGTCGCAGACCTCGTGAGCGCCTTTGACGCCGTCGCCGCACTTCTCGCAGGCTTTGCCCGCGTAACACGTGTAGCCGGTTTCGACCGTGTTGCAGTCGTAGCTGCAGCCATCGCCGCCGATTTGGTTGGCGTCGTCGCAGGCTTCACCAGTGCTCACGACGCCGTCGCCGCACAGCACGCAGGCCACGCCAGCCGTGGCGCAAGTGTAGCCGGCTTCGAGCGTTTGACAGTCGGCGCTGCAGCCGTCGCCGCCAACGGCGTTGCCGTCGTCGCAGGTCTCGAGCGCTTCTTTTACGCTGTTGCCGCAGCGGTAGCAGCCGTTCGCGCCGGGCAGCGGACACAGCCAGCCCGCTTCCAGCTGACAGGCAGAATTGCAGCCGTCGTTGTTGGTGGTGTTGCCGTCGTCGCAGCCTTCGGAGCTCTCGTGGATGCCGTTGCCGCACTTTTCACAGGCAACGCCGGGCACGATGCAGCTGTAGCCGCTACCTACCGTGGTACAGGTAGCGTTGCAGCCATCACCAGGCGTGGTGTTGCCGTCGTCACAGGCTTCGTTGGCGCCTTTGATGCCGTCGCCGCATTTTTCGCAGGGTTTGCCGGCGTAGCAGGTGTAGCCGCTCTCCACGGTCTTGCAGTCCCGACTGCAACCGTCACTGCCGCTGGCATTGCCGTCGTCGCACACTTCGCCGGTGCTGACCACGCCGTCGCCGCACCGCGTGCAGGCCGTGCCGGGCGCGGCACAGCTGTAGCCAGTCTCGACGGTCTGGCAGTCAGCGCTGCAGCCGTCACTACCAACCGCGTTGCCGTCGTCGCAGACCTCGAGCGGTTCGCGGATGCCGTTGCCGCACTTGTGGCAGCCGCCCGAGCCGGGCAACGGGCACAGCCACCCAGCTTCGACCGTGCAGGTCGGGCTGCAGCCATCGCCCGAGGCGGTGTTGCCGTCGTCACAGACTTCGGCGCTCTCTTTGAAGCCGTTGCCGCACTTCTCGCAGGCGACGCCGGGTACCGGGCAGCTGTAACCAGCCTCGGTCTTGCAGGTAGCGCTGCAGCCGTCACTGCTAGTGGTGTTGCCATCGTCGCAGGTCTCGGTGCCGCCGACCACCGCGTCGCCGCACTGGCCACACAGCGTGCCCGGGATCGGGCAGGTGTAGCCCTGTTCGATCACCTTGCAGTCGCCGCGGCAGCCGTCGGTGCTGAGCTGGTTGCCGTCGTCGCAGACTTCGTGGGCGTCGACGACGCCGTTGCCGCAGTGCTCACACAGCGTGCCGGCCACCGGGCACGAAAAGCCGGCGTCAATTTGGCGGCAGTTGTTGCTGCAGCCGTCGCCATCGGTCAGGTTCGCGTCGTCACAAACTTCGCCACCGGCCACGACGCCGTCGCCGCATTTCTCGCAGGCTTGGCCGGGTACCGGGCAGTTGTAGCCGAGCTCGAATTTGCAGGAAGCGCTACAGCCGTCGAGCGAGGCGGGGTTGCCGTCGTCGCACTCTTCGCTGCTTTCGACGACGCCGTTGCCGCAGTGCTCGCAAGCAAAGCCGGCGACCGGGCAGGCGTAACCGGCTTCGACCGCCTTGCAATCGGCCGCGCAGCCATCGGTGCTCATCGTGTTGCCGTCGTCGCAGGCTTCGGCGGTCTCTTGAATGCCGTTGCCGCACTGGTTGCAGGCCGTTTGGCTGCCGGCCATGGTGCACGACCAGCCGGGCTCGATGACTTGGCAATCGAAGCGGCAACCGTCGCTGCTCAGCCGATTGCCGTCGTCGCACACCTCGCCGGCTTCGAGCACGCCATTGCCGCACTGCACGCAGGCCGAGCCAGCGGTGCTGCAGTTGAAGCCCGGGGCGATCGTAGTGCAGTCGGCGCTACAGCCATCGCCGTCGACGGTGTTGCCGTCGTCACACGTCTCGTTCGCGTCGAGCGTCCCGTCGCCGCATTGCTCGCAGGGTTGCCCGGGTAGAAAGCAATTGTAGCCGGGGTCGATGGCGGTGCAGTCGGCGTTGCAGCCATCGCCGGCATTGGTGTTGCCGTCGTCACAGGCCTCGGAGCTCTCGACGACGGAGTTGCCACACTGCTCGCACAAGCTGCCGGCCACCACGCAGTGAAAGCCTGGCTCAGCCGTGGTGCAGTCCGCACTGCAACCGTCGCCGGCATTGGTGTTGCCGTCGTCACAGGCCTCGTTGCCGCCGAGCAAGCCGTCGCCGCAAAGTTGGCAATTGGCGCCTTCGAGCGGGCAGGTGTAGCCGGCCTCGATCGCGCTGCAGTTGAACAAGCAGCCGTCGCCCGAGATGGTGTTGCTGTCGTCGCAAGCTTCGTGAGCGTCGATCACGCCGTCGCCGCAGCGCTCGCAGGCGCTGCCCGGCTCGCTGCAGGTGTAGCCGGCCTCCATCGCCGTGCAGCTCGCGCTGCAGCCGTCGTTGTCGGTGGCATTGCCGTCGTCACAGGTCTCGTTCGGATCGAGCAGGCCATTGCCGCACTGCTCGCAGGCGACGCCGGGGATTGGACAGTTGTAGCCAGGCTCGAGCGCCATGCAGTCGGCGCTGCAGCCGTCGCCGTCGTCACGATTGCCGTCGTCGCAGGCTTCGGCGCTCTCTTTGATGCCATTGCCGCACTCTTCACACATTGCGCCGGCTACGACGCAGTTGAAGCCGTCTTCGGTCGTGCAGTCGGCGCTGCAGCCGTCGCCGTCGTCACGGTTGCCGTCGTCGCACGCTTCGCCCGAATCGAGGACGGCGTCGCCGCAGCCGTGCGCACCGATCCCGGTGTCAGGCGCTCCGCCTTCGCCCTTGCCATCGAAGCCGCCCAGCGCGAGCGGGTCGTCGCCGTTTTGCCCGCCATTGGCGGCGCCAGCGTCGTTACCGTCGAAGCCTTTGCGTCCGCCGGCAACGGTTGGGTTGCCGCCGCAGGCGAACAGCAAGCTGCAAGTCGCAAGGACGGCGAGAGCGTTGGTTAGGGCAAAGCGCGACATGGGTAAACCGAGTAGGTTCGCCCTGCCTCGTCGCGCATGCAAGTCCAGAATTTTATTTCTGGAGGCGCGGTCGGTGGGTCGGTCGGTCTCGTGTCGCGCGCGGTCGGTCTCGTGTCGCGCGCTTCGCGCGCTCCGCGCGCGGTCGGTCTCGTGTCGCGCGCTTCGCGCGCTTCGCGCGCGGTCGGTTTCGTGTCGCGCGCTTCGCGCGCGGTCGGTTTCGTGTCGCGCGCTTCGCGCGCGGTCGGTTTCGTGTCGCGCGCTTCGCGCGCTCCGTCTCGGTCTTCGGTCGGGGGCGTGTTGTCGGTGGGGGCGGCCTGCCGTTTTTATCAAGCTGAGGTGCGGCCGACTCGTGACGCGAATGAAGGGGGCTTTCGCGACGTCTCGGCAGCGTTGCGGCGCACCTGCACCCACGCCGTCGCCACGGCGCGGCGTCGCGGTTTTTGGCCGAAACTCGCGTCTTTGTCGCGCTTTCAGGCTGGCCGGTGATAGCTTCGGAGCGCAAATGGCGCAGTTTACCGGGAGCCGCCTGCTCGTTTTTGCGCGAGAGCTGCAGCGCGCGAGCACGTTTCAGGAGCTGCTCGAGATCACTCGCGTCGAGGCCCTGGCGGTGGCCGGCTATCCACACGTCTGGTTGTTCATCTCGGACGACGAGGACGTGAGAGAGTGTAGGTTGATCGACTACGCGGGCAGCCAGCGTGAGCTGACTTGGGAAGTCGCGCCGGTGTTGAAGGTCAAAGGTGATCCGCTGTTGGAGCAGATCGTCAGCAGCGTCGAGCCGGTGGTGGTCGAGGACGCGCGCACCGATCCCCGAACCAACAAGGCGCTGGTCGAGGCGCTCGGCAATCGCACCATCATCAACATACCGCTCTGGCTTGTGGACAAACCGTTCGGCGCGTTCGGTCTCGGCACCTTCGGCGACGAAGGCGTCCGCCCACCAACTCAAGACCAGCTCGACTACCTAGTCGGCATGGCCGGCCAGCTGTCCGTCGCCGCCAGTCGCATCCGCTTCCTCGACGCCGCACGCCGCGCCACCCAGCAGCGACTCGAGCTCGAGCGCCGGGTGCTCGAACGTCAAAAGCTCGAAAGCCTTGGTCTTTTGGCGGGCGGCATCGCGCACGATTTCAACAACCTGCTGACGGTCATCCTCGCCGGCACGGCGCTCGCCCGGCTCGGCCTCGGCGAAAATCCGCGTGCGCACGCCGAGTTGGACGCGGTGGTCGGAGCGAGCGAGCGCGCGCGCGATCTGACCCGTCAACTACTCGCGATGAGCCACTCGCAGAAGCTGGAGCTGCGGCCGATCGATCTGAATGACCGCCTCAAGCAACTGCTCGCGCTCTTGCAGCGCGTGCTGTCGGAAACCATCAGCATCGAGCTGATTGAAGGCGTGCGCTTGCCGCTGGTCGAGGGCGACACCTCGCAACTCGACCAGGTATTCATGAACCTGTGCATCAACGCGCGCGAGGCGATGCCGGCCGGCGGCAAGATCACGATTGAGACCGAGCAGGTACTGCTCAACGCGGACTTCGTGGCCGCCCATCCGTGGGCGACCTCCGGACGCTACGTTTTGACGACCGTCACCGACACCGGCAGTGGCATGCCGCGCGAAGTGGTGGAACGGATTTTCGAGCCGTTCTTCACGACCAAGAAAGAACGCGGTGGCACCGGCCTGGGCTTGGCGGTGGCGTACGGCGTGGTGCGGCAACATGGCGGCCTGCTGCATTGCTACAGCGAGCTGGGCGTGGGCACCGTGTTCAAGATCTATCTGCCGGTTTACGCGCGCGTTGCCGCCGAAATCGGCGTCAAAATCGAGGGCGCAACGCCGCGCGGACACGAAAGCATCCTGGTCGGCGAAGACGACCCTGCGGTGCGTGGAGCCACGGTGCGCGTGCTCGAGTCGGCTGGCTACGCAGTGACGGCCGTGGAGAACGGCGCGGAAGCCTGCCAAGCCGCCGGTCGCGCGGCCTTCGATCTGGTGCTGCTCGATGTGATCATGCCCGAGATGAGCTGCCGCGACGCGCTCAGGGGGTTGCGAGCCGCGCTACCCAACGCACGCATCCTGCTGTGCAGCGGCTACACGGCTGACCTGAACATCGCCGACCTCACCAAAGACGGTACGCTGCTGCTCGAGAAGCCGTACGACCCCGCGCAGCTGCTGCGCCTCGTGCGACAGGTTCTGGACTCCGCGCCGGCCACAGTGGAGTAACTGCAGGGTCATTCGGGACACAGCGGGCCGGCCGCAGCCCACACGCCCCGTTCGCACGCCACGACGTGCCCGGAAGCCTGACATGCATCGCCGTAGGTGCATTCGAGCGACTCAGCAGCGCATGCGGCGCCAAGGTTGGGTGGGGTGGGCGGACAGCCGGCGGTAGCGGGAGGCTCCGAGCACTCCCACGTCGATTGGCCGTGGTCGCACATGCGGCTGGTGCAGCCGTAGCAAAGGCAGACGCTGCTGGCGTAGGTGCACGCGGCGCCTGCCCCGCGTGAGACGCCGCTACCATTCTCGTCGAGCGCGGTGCAGGGCTGCCCCGCCGGTTTTTGCGCGGGGCAATAGCCAGACGGCGCTCGAGCACAGCTGCCGTCCGTCAGGTTCCACCTGCCAGTGGTGCAGGTGTACAGATCCTTGCAATCGAAGCGCGGCGAGTCGCCGTAAGAACAAATCCAACCTTCGGACGCGCAGCGGTCACCGACCGAGGGCGCCACGTCGGTGCACGGCGTCTGGTCAGGCGTGCTCGGGGGCATGCCAGCGGCGCCCGCCAGACTGCCGATGCTCGAATCCTGGTCGCGATGCGTCGAGCCTCCGCACGCCACCAGACCCCAACCTAGCCAACACGACGCCAGAAAAACCTGGCGTCGCGATCGACGCTTCCGCACGTAGCCGGCTCCGGCAAGACACAGACCAGCGAACAGGTAAGTGGCGCCCATGCTCGTCGGCACCGTAGCACCGGCCACGAAGCTGCAGCCACCGCCGGGCGTGGCCTCGGAGATGGCGCCGCCGCTCAGCTTCGCGACGTAAGGCTCACCGCACGTGGCGCTAAACGCCACGCTCGGCGCGGTGCTGCCGTCGTCATCGACGGCTGGCACGCGGCAGCCGGCTCGCGGATGCCAAGCGGCTTTGGCGTCGAAGCAGGGGGCAAGGTCGCGCTGCGTCTCCTGTGTCAACCAAGCCGCGAAGTGGCCGACGTTCGTGTAAAAGCCGCGGCCGCAGTCCTCGCCCTGCAGCCCCGACGAAAGCACGCCGAGTAGTCGCCACTCCCAACCTGCTTCAATCGCGCTCGGCACGCGCACATAGGCCGGACCGCCCGAGTCACCGGCGCACGTGCCCTGCGTGGTGTCGCCAATTTCGATTTCCTGCTCGACTCCGGCGAGCGCGGCCGTCGCCGTGCGCTTCGCGCCGAGGCCGGTTCGGTTCACGTCACCGAAACCAAAGCCGACGAGCGTCGCGCTGGCACCGACGGCTAGCGCGTTCTGCTCGCAGCCCAAAGCCGGCGGTATCGACGGTAGGTCCAGCACCGGCTCGTCGAGCACACAGTAGGCCAAATCCATGCCCGAGCCGATCTCGGCGCCCGGGTACACGGCGCATCGCGCGACCGCGACGCTGCGGTCGTTCGGCGCGTGCCTCACATCGAGCGTCTGCTCTTGGTCGCTCACCGCCACATCGACCGCGTCACCGAACCAAACGCGGTCGATGTCCGTCCCGCAATGAGCCGCATACAGCACCACTTCTGGGTCGACCAAGGTCGCCGAACAACCCTCGTCGAGCCAGGCCACAGTGGGCCAGGCGCCCGGCGCGACCTCGTGACCGCCCAGAATCGGCGCTCGCTCGATCGCCAGCGGCTCGTTCGAACAGCCCGAACCAAGCGGCGCGAACGCCGTCGCTACGAGCAGGGCTGTGCCGAGACGTCTCACTGTTGTTGCGGATACGGCGAGTGAGCGTCCCAAAAATTGAACACGTCGACATCGTAAAAGCGCCCGGCGTTGATCGTCGAGTTGCCGCCATGGTGAATGCCGATCACCCGATAATCGGTGTCATTGACGTAGTAAGCAGCGCCGCTTTCCCCAGCGTAGGAGTCGATCGTCGTCTGCAGCTCGGTGCTGGGTATACCGATGTAGGTCGTGCCGGCGGACCCACTCATCCCCCACAGCTCGGCATAGTGATTGGGGATGTCGCCCGTGTAGCGACCCACGCCAAGCGCGACGGATGGGTAACCGTAGAGGTACGTGCGCAGCCCCTGGATGCCCGCGGCCGTGTAGAACCACGTGCCCATCCAGCCGGTGGCGTCACCGGGGCGGCGGCCGCAACGGGTGCTGAAGTCCAAGACGGCGTAGTCGTAGAGCAGCGCGGTGGCGTCGGTCTCCGAGGTGGAGTTGGCATAGCCGCCAGGAACCGCGACGTCGTAGCACTGTTGCCAGCCGTACGGCGCCGGCGTCGCATCGCGGCCGTCGACGCCGGGCGCGTAGCGCGGCCAACGATTCACGCCCGATACCGTGTCGAACACCTTGTACCAAGCGTTGTTGATCGTGTCGTACACGCAATGCGCTGCCGTCACCATCGTGCCGGGGCCGATCATGGTTCCGGTGCACTGGGCCTCGCTCCAGACGAAGGTGCGCCACGGAAAGCCAGTATTGTTCGAGACGTAGCTGCGCCCGTCGCTGCCGATCACGCTGCGCCCCACCTTGGGAGCCGCATCGGGCGCGCTGCCTTGGTTGGAGACGGACCCGGTGCCCTGCCCAGTGCCGCGCGCCGCGATCACCCGCCGCGCCAGCTCCAGATCCGCCGAAGCTTGCCGGTATTCGTAGTCGCCGCTCAAAACCACGCCGCGCAGCTCGTCGGCTAGCTGATTCACGTCCGTGGTGGCCTCTGCGGCCGCCTCGACGACGGCCCCCTCGCGATTCGCGAGCTCACCCGGCTTCACTGCGCGCCATTTGGCCTTGCCCACTAGCGTCAAGCGCACGCCCTTGGCGCCCACAATCTCGCTCAGCGGCTGGCTCGTGCCGGCCCAATCGTCATCGCTCGGGTCGGTCGATGCTGCCGAACAACCCGCCAGGGTTAACAGCAGCGCCGCGCCCACGAAACCACACCATCCCTGTTTCAACGACCGCATGATTCAGCCTCCCGGTCTCGGCGCCCGACGCCACTTCGTCGTTCCGACCGAGCGCGAAGCTAGTGAAGTCGCCCAGCCTGCGCAATCGACAATCCGCACTCAATCCCGCCGAAACAGCCGCACGACAATAACTTTCGCGGGCGACCGGATCGCCGGTCTAGAGTTGGATTCGGAGGCCGCATTCCCGCTCCTTTGAAACCGACGGCTGACGCTGCCTTGCTCGAAGCTCTATTGAAGGCCGTCGCACACCTGAGTCCAAACGCGATTTTCGACGCCGCGGCCGCCGCAAATATCCAGGTAAGTGGGCCGAAATGGCGGGTGGATCTCAGCGCGGCAGCCGCGCGCCGTACGTGAACGAACGCCACAGCCGTTCCAGTGGGCCAAAGCGATGACTGCGCAGCCACCACGCGCTGAACACGGCTTGCGTCGCAAAGAACGCCACGGCAAGGGCGGCGGCTTGCCATTCGTGCAGGCGGCCAAACAGGCCGAATCCCCAACCGTAGAAGAGCACGCTGAGGACCACGGATTGCGTCAAATAGCTCGTGAAAGCCAGCTGACCGAGCGGCGCGAACACCGCCAGCAGGCGAGCGCCCCGTCGGCTTCTGAACGCTAGAACCACCGCCGATGCGTAGCCCAAGCCCAGCAAGATCGCGCCCCAGTCGCTGACCACGCCGCGCCAGGCCCCCAACGCCCACGGCGTCGACAGCGGCACGAGGATGCCGGCGCTTAGGCCCAACCCAGCGAGCAGCACCAGCAACCCACGGCCGCGGCCCGGACCTAACAGGCCGCGACGAAAAGCGCAGGCGCCCAACAGAAACAGCCCCAGCGTGCGTGGAGCCGCGCCCAGCAGCAGGCCGGATATCGGACGCACTTCGTGGATCCTGAACGCGAGCACCTCCAGAAACGTCCCGTGAGCGTAAACCACGCGCGCGCTTTGAACGTGCGCCAGTAACGCCGCGCCGTTCGGAAATGGACTCGTGTAGGGCAGAGGCAGCACGTAAACGACGAACAAGCCGAGCGCGAGCGGCAAAAGGACGCGGGCAGGGAGCGCCAGCAATGGCGCCGCGAGGAGCCCAGTCAGCGCGTAGAGCGTCAGAATGTCGCCGTTCCAGATCAGAAACAGGTGCACGACCCCGACCACCAGCAGGAACCCCAAACGCCGGACTAAATAGCGACCAAACGCGACGCCGCGCGCGTGGCAGCGCACCCGTTGCATCTCCAGGCCCACGCCGAACAGCAGCGAGAAGACGATGAACGCCTTCGATTCCAGGCCGAAGCGGATGGCGCTTGCGACTAGCCGATCCGCCACCGACGATGCTGCGGGCTGCGGCAGAAACTGCTCGAACAGCGAAACCCGAAATTCGGTCACCAGATTCACGCACAGCACGCCAAACAAAGCCATGCCGCGCAGCGCGTCCAAGCACACCGCGCGCTCTGCCTGCGCCACCGGCAACGCGGCGTCAGCCGCAGGATTTTGCACAGTGGTTTAGCCTCCACCGAGCAGTATCCCGCGCCGTGGCGGACTACAAGCTCGCAGGCGTTGGCCCGCGCGGGCCGTGCCGTCATTCCTGCGCGTAGTCGATGGCGGTGATTTCGTATTCGGCTTCGCCGCCGGGGCCGCGCAGCATCACCGTGTCTCCGACGCGCTTGCCGGTCAGCTCGGCGGCGAGCGGCGCGGTAAAGGCGAGGCGCCCGGCTTGGGGCTCGGCTTCGTCCACGCCGACGATGCGATAGCGGCGCTGCTGACCGGCGGGCCCCTGCAAGCTCACGGCCGCCGAAAACCTGACTTCGTCGTGGGGCAACGCATCCGGGTCGAGGGTGACGGCCGCGTGAATGCGCGCATCCAGCGCGCCCAGTCGCGCCTGATAGCCGGCAACGGCCGTTGCACCCGCCGCACCTTCGGCGTGCGGACGCGCCGCTTCCAGCCTCGCCCGCTCCTCACGGAGCCTTGCCAGTCCCCGTCGCGTCACGTAGTTCGGAACGCCTTCGGGCAGCGGCGCGCGCGGCACGACCAGCGGCAGCTCGGCGGTATCCTCCTTCGTAAACGCGCGACTCATAGTAGCGGGATTGTCCTCGCGCCCGCGCCCTCCAGCGTCAAGCTCACACGCTATTTGCGCTGCGCGACCGAGCAGAACCCGGTGATCAGCGGATCAGGCCGCTGTGGTAGAGGCCGGTGCGGTCCAAGATCGCGAGCAACGCAATCAGCACGCACAGCGCCTGGATGATGCGCTTGATCATGCTGTTCGGGATCGGCAACAGGTCGACCATGTAGATCGCAAGCGCCAAGACGATAAGGACGACGATCAAGAAAACGAGAGTGCTCATGCGACACCCTACGTCGCTTTCGACCCGAGCCAGTTTGGGCATTGGCCGATGGGGTCATTCGTCCCATGCGCGCGGCCTCAAATCCCGAGCACTGCGCGCAGGCGCGCTTCGCCGGAACGGCTGACGGGAACGGTGCGGCCGTCTTTGAGGACGGCCATTTTGCTGCCTTGGCCCCAGGGTTCGATCCGCGCGACGCGGCTCACGTTGAGCAAGTACGAGCGGTGGATGCGCACGAAGTGGCTGGGGTCGAGGCTAGCTTCGAGGTGTTGCAAGGTCTGCTGGGTGAGGGAAGAGCGCGCGTCGTGAAAGACCTCGACGTAGTCGTCCTGGCCGCGCACGTAGTCGATGCTGGTAGCGGGGATGATCACGATCTCGGCGCCGTCGCGGATCACGAGCCGTTCGAGGTGACGCTCGGGGCCGCGCGCGGCCTGCGCGAGGGCAGGCGCTGCGACGGCGCGCGGCTCTCGGTCTGCAAGCCGGGTTTCGGCGCGTGCCAGTGCCTGACTCAGGCGCTCTGCGGAGAACGGCTTCAGCAAGTAATCGACCGCGTGCACCTCGAACGCGCGCACGGCGTACTCGTCGAAAGCCGTCGTGAACACGACCGCAATCTCGGCCGGGATCAGGCCCAAGACCTCGAAGCCGTCGATTTTCGGCATTTGCACGTCGAGCAGCAGTAAGTCTGGCTTTTGCTCCTGCGTCAGCTTGATCGCTTCGAGGCCGTTCTTGGCGTGGCCGATCACGCTCCAGCGCGGGTGCGCGCGCAGGTACTCCACGAGCAGGCGCCGGGCCGGCTCCTCGTCGTCGACGATCAGAACGCGCCATTCGGCGCTCGGCTTGCTCACGGCGCGGCCTCAGTATCCGGCGAACCTGCCGGCAAGTCGAGCCACGCGACGAAGTGCTCGGTGTCCTTCTCGATGCGCAGTACCGCCTCTTTGCCATATTGCGCGGCCAAGCGCGCCCGCACGTTTGCCAGGCCGACTCCGCCACTGCCGGCACGCGGCGCGGGGTCGACGCCGTTTTCGAGCCTGAGCGAAAGGCGTGCGCCGCGCCGCTCCGCGCGAACCCGCAGCGGACGGGGCTCGTCGACCGGAGCGATGCCGTGGGTCATCGCGTTCTCCACCAGCGGCTGGAGCAAGAGCGACGGCACGAGGCATTCGGCTGCCGCCGCGTCGAGCTCGACCTCGACGCGCAGCCGCTCACCGAGGCGCAATGCCTCCACTTTCAGGTAGCGCTCGCACAGCGACCATTCCTCGCGCAGCGGGACCAGCGCTTGGTCTTGGGCCCGCAGCGTGCCGCGCAGGTATTCTGCCAGCAGCACGCAGGCTTCACGCGCCTTGGCGGGGTCGTAGCCGATCAGCGCGCTGACCGTGTTCAAGCTGTTGAACAAGAAATGCGGATGAACCTGAGCCTTGAGCGCCTGAAGCTCGGCGCGCTGCGCGTACACGGCGAGCGCCCCCTCGCGTTCGAGCGCCTCGTGGCGGAGCTGCAGCTCGGCCAGCACGTAGTGAAACGTCGCGACCAAGAGGTAGAACAGCGCGCCGACGCTGAACAGCGCACCTTCGCTTCGGCCCACCTCGAGTGGGAGTCGCTGCCATTGTGGCAACAGCCCGAGCGCTTCGGCCAACAGCTTCGTCGCCGCCAGGAAGAGCAGACTCCAGCCAGCGGCCGCCGCGCCGTGAATCGACAACACCCGAAAGACTCGGCCGGGCCGCAGCGGCAGCGCGCGACACAGGTACCAGGTCGGCAGCGTGATGATTGCAAAGCCGACGGTCGACGCCAGCGTTACGGTGAAGGCGCCGAGCGGAGTCGCCGAACCGAGCAGCACGCACGGCACCACCGAAAGACCCGCCCAGAACAGCAGGTAGGCCGAAAGGAAGGCGCGATCCTTCCAGGCGGGCAGCGGGCGGCGCGGAACGAGCAGCGGATGCATGGAGCGACGGGCGGTTGCGGAGCGGCGCTCAGTTTTGGACGCTGACGCCGCCGAGCGTGACGTTGCCGATGATGCGTAGGCGCGGCGCCGAGCTTGCGCCCTGCGTCGAGCGCGTCGAATCGTCGGCGCCGCCGAGCAGCGGGGTCACATCGAACAGGACTTGCCAGGTGTCGGGGACGCGGATGTCGACGCCGCCCATCAGCACGCGCACCGCCAAGACCGCGCCCTCCGGATCGAGTTGGGCCTGTCGCAAGTCGAGCTCGACGCCGCCGGCCGTGACGCCGAGCTCACCGCCTTTCCAAGCCTGAGATTCGATGCGGAGCTGGGCTCCCGCGCACGTGTATTGGCGCACCAATCGATCCTGGTCCGTCGTTTGACCGAGCTCGGTCTCGGCGAAGCTCGAGCCGTCCGCGCTCGTTGGGTCGGAGCCAAAAGGCGGCTGTGGACTGGGCTCTTGCCACTCTGGCCCGCGTCCGCCCCGAAACAGCGCGGCGAGCCCGAGCAGCACGAGGAGCACCGGCCAGAGCCGAGTCGCCGAGAACGCCAGGAACCCGAGGTTACCCGCCAGCAGCACCGCGCCGGTGGCGATGAACGCCAGTGCCAGGAACACGCTCATGACCCCGCCCGCGCGCCGCAGCACCGAAAGGCCAATCAACACCACGAACAGCGGCCAGAAGTCCAAGACTCGAACCTGTGCCGGCAGTAGGCCGAACTCGCGCGCGAGCAGCCCGGCGCCGACGGAGACGAGAATGAAGCCTGGCCAGAGTCCAGGCCTGTTTTGGTTCTCTCTCATGGTTGCCTCCTATCTTACGCAGAGCCCGCCGGCTACGACCATGCCCGTCAGGCGTAGGCGCGGGCCGTGTTCACTGGCCGGCGGGGGAAACCGCTCGCCGTCGACTCCGCCCCACACGGCGTCGATTTGACAGACGACGTCCCAGTCCCGAGGCAGCAGGATGTCGATATCGCTGAGCGCCGACTGGACGTTGATCGTGGCGCCGTCCGGGCTGAGCACGGCTTCGCGTAGGTCGATCGTCACGCCGGACATGACCGCTGTCAGCGTGCCGCCGCGAAACGTGCGCGATCGAACGCGGAGGCATAGCTCGTCGAGCGCCGCGCCGCGCTCGAACGAGTCTTCGTCGGTGGAAATCGGTACTGGTCGCCTATCTTCTGCTCGAAAGTCCATGCTTGCCTCGCGAACGGGCTGAAAGTGCGCCGTTCATGCGTTGAACCTAGACGGCGCCCCCCGGCCCCGCCCGAGCTCATCGGCGAACGCGCCGACGCCACCGGTGAACGCCAGGCGCCCGCCGGCAGCCGGCCGGCTTAGGGCCAGTGCCCCAAGGCCCTGCGCGCGATCGTCGCAAGCGCTACCGACGCTGCGATCAGCATCGACCACTGCGCGGCGCGCCGGTCTACGGCTCGCAGGCGACGGATGCTGGGTAGGCCGATGACGGTGGCCACGGCGATCGGCACCAGCGCCGGCACGGCCACACCCAGCGACGCCGCTGCAAAGCCGGCTGCGGCGACGCCCAGCGCGCAACAGCCGACCGCTCGCAAGACGCCGAGCCCGTGCGTGCTCGCGACGCCGAGCACGAACGCCATGAACAGCAAATCACCGACGCCGAGCGCTGGCGCAACCGCGCTACTGCCCGGCACCGGAAACCACATCGCTAGCACCGACAACGCGCGCTCGCTGTTGGCGACGGCATGGCTCGGCCCTTCGGGCGAAACCAACGACACCACGTCGGCGCTAGCCGCCACCACGCAAGCCGGAAACAAATGCGTGGCATGTTGCACGCTGCGGCCGAGCGACGCACCCAGCCCCCACGCCAGGCAGACCAGCGCGCTGTGGACGGCCACCAACGCCACCCCGCTCGAAGAGTGTAAGTACGCCAGCACGCCGATCGCGATCGCCGCCGCCGCCGCCAAGCTCAACGCCACGCGCGCCGGCACCCGCGCTGGCACCGCGAGGGCGAGCCCGGCGATGGCGACGCCGGTCGCTCCAGCGAACGCGACCAAATTCCCGAGCTCCTCGCTGGTGTGAACGCGCGGCAGCACACCAAGCGCCAACGCCACGACCGCCGGCGTGAGCAGCAGCCCCGCGCTGAGGCGTAACCAGGGCCGTGCGTCGTCCATCCAACCCTCGACTTTACGGGCTTCGTGCCTGCGTGTCTCGAGGCTGCCGAAAGGATCCCTAACACGCGCAAGCAAAGCGATCAGATCTGGAACGTGGCCCGCAACGCCCAAAACCAGTTCGGATACCAATCACAGGCGTCTCGAATTGAAACCAAACCAGCCCGCCTCCCATCAGGACAATTCCCGCATTCCCTCCCAGGACTAGCTCTGCTTTACCCGTCGCAAAGACGCGGTGAATCCGTGCGGCCCCGCTGTGCAACGCCAGCGCCCGCCTTCTGATTGGGGCTTGTAGAAGAGGCTCCGACACCGACCTAACCTATCTCAATGCCGTTCTACGCCAGCTCGGCCGCGCGTCTTCCCAACAATCTCGGCTTTGGCAAGGCGGCGCTGCTGCTCGGGCCAGAATCGGCGCTGCACCGCGTAGGTCAGGAGACCGACCGGTCCGAGCATGAAGGTGAGCAGGAGCGCGGGCGCGACCTGCCAAGCGGGCATGCCCAGGCGACGGCTGTCGCGGCTGATGCGTGTGCCGACGAACAGGTCGAAGGCCAGGTAGTGCAACCAACCGGCCAGCACCGCCGCGCGATAGGTGAAGAGAGTCATTACTTGCGCCAGCGATGCGAAGCCACCACCGTGCGCGAACGCATCACGGCCAACCACGAGCAACACCAGGTACGCGACCGCAAACATCAGCGGTACCCCGAGGCGATAGGCCAGCAAATAGGTGAGTCGTGCGCGCGGGAAGCCAATCAGCAAAACCCAGCAGAGCAGGGACGCGCTGTTGGCGACGGAGAAGGCAAAATCCAGCGACATATTCATGCTCCGAAGACGACGAGCGTGGTCAGGGCGAGGTGTGAAACGAAGGCGGCGTCCAACAGCAGTCGCTGCGTCGATGCCTGCCATTTCATGCGCTTGAGCACGAGACCGGCGACGAGCAAGAGCTGCAGACCGTGCAGCGCGATGGCATGCGCCACGCGCAAATCGCCGCCGTGAACACCGCTGTGCGCGTTGAGCGCCGACATGTAGCCGCCGATGCCGCTGCCGATCAGCGTCGCGGTCAGGCCGAGAACGACTGCGCGTCGCATCAGCGGGCCCACCGGCAAATCGGGCGTGCGCAGGTACAAGAGCAGCACGCGAAACACGACGTAAGTGTTGTAGAGAATGGCGATCCCCATCACCGTGAACACGGCTGCGCCGAACGCGCTCGTATTGTTGAAATGTGAGCGCACCCCGCGCGCCGCCTGCAGGGCGATCGAAATCGTCTCGATCGCCATCATGACGCTGATGCGGTTGGCGAAGCGCCGGCTCAGCTCGCGGCCGAGCGGCGCCATCACGAACGCCATGCTGACGGCGAAGATGGCGATCGAGACATCGAAGCGCAGCGGCTTGAGCCAGACGCTGGCGCCATCGAGCCTGCGCGTGTCGAGCGCGAGCAAGCCGAGCTCGACCGGCACGAGCAGCACGTGCGCCAACGCGAGCACGGCCAGGACCGGGTTGGTTCGGTAAAATGAGCGCAAAAATAGCGGTACGGAGGGGGGCGCGAGGGCGAGTGTGGTTTCCATGTGACCAATGGTTACATTTGATGTGACCCTTGTCAACATCGGGCGACCATGGCAGAGTTTTCAGCCATGGCCGCGAAGAAGCCAAAGCTGGGCTACCACCACGGCGATCTCAAAAACGCCTTGGTCACCGCTGCCGTGCGCTTGATCGAGAAACGTAAAGACACCGCCTTCACCGTCCGTGAGCTCGCGGTCGAGGCGGCTGTCAGCCACGCGGCGGCGTATCGGCATTTTGCTGGCAAAGGCGACATTCTCGCCGCCGTCGCCGAAGCCGGATTCGCGCGCCTGCAAGCGTCCTTCGTCGCCGCGGCGCGGGCGCATCCGACCAGCATTGGCGACGAGCTACATGCGCTCGGCGTGGCCTACGTTACCTTTGCGGTCGAGCACACCGGCTATTTTCGCACCATGTTTCATTCGGATTTGGGCGACCACACCGCCTTTCCCGGGCTGGCAGCGGTTTCGCGCGCAGCATTCGACAGCCTGTTCTCGGCCGTCAGTCGCGGAGCCGCCGCGGGCACGTTCGTGCAACGGCCCGCGATCGAGCTGGCCGTCATGGCCTGGTCGAGCGTGCACGGCCTGGCCAGCCTGATCATCGACGGGCGCATGCACAACCCGCACGGTCCTACGGCTTCAGCCCAAGAGCTCGGCCGCATCGTCAATGATCTGCTGCTGGTCGGGCTGCTACCCCGCGCGCTGGGTGAGCGCCCTGCGCAGAGACCGGGCCGCGCTCAGCCCGGCTGACCGAGGACGCTGAGACGCAGCGCCGCCACTGACTGCTGGAGCCGTGCCGGATAGCGGTGGCGTAGCTCGATCGTCCGTGCGGTCGACATGCCAGCATCACGCAGCAGGCGCTCGAAGACTTCGATCGCGTCCGTCATGCGTGCCAGGCGCTCACCACCGACGAGCTCCACCACCTCGTTGACCGTGAGGAGCAGCTGCTGCAGCTGCTCCACGTCCCTGAGCTCGTCCTCGGGCGGTGAATGGGAGTCCAGGTCGGCACTGGCTCGAAGCGCTGGAAACCAGCGCTCGAAACGCCGCTCGAGCGCGCCCACGTCCCTTGCACAAGCTTCGGCCTTCGCGCGCTCGGCTTCGCTGAAATCTCGCTCCAGCGTCAGCGACAGCTCGGCCAGCGCTGAGCGCTCCTCGCGCGACTGCGCCAGCGCTTCGGCCGAGGTCTTGCGTCCCGCCGCTTCGATTTCGTCGACCAAGTCGGATACCGCCGCTGCCAGCGCCGCCGGTCGCGCATCGCCGGGCAAATGGACTGGCGCCCCGAGCGCGGTGCCGGCGATTTGTTCCGCGATCTCGGCATCCGAAATGAATTGGTAAAACGTGCGCTCACCGCGGGCGCGCTGTTGGGCGGCCAGTGCCTTGAGCGCTTGATTTTCCTCACCCAGCGCGATGATGCTGACCCCGATCGGCAGCTGGCCGACCGCCTCTCTCGCGCGCTGCACTTTGTCCAAGTCGACGGGAGCGTTGCCATCCGTGACGAGCACGATCTGAGCGCGCGCAAGCTCCGGATCGTCGGTCTGCGCGGCGCGGACCAGCTCGAAGCTCTCGAGCAGAGCCAGCTCGATGTCGGTCCCGCCGAAGCGCACCTCGGACAGCGCCTGGGTGATCGCCGAAAGCGCGTCGGTCGCGTTCCTGACGCAGACGGTCGGGGCCAGCGTACGCGTGAAGTAGCGATAAAACAGCGTCGGATTGAGCGAGCGCAGCGGATCGCCGAAGCGCGCCAGCAGCGTGGACAACTCGGCGACCAAGATCGCGTCGCGCATGCGCGCACGTGGCCCCAGCATCGAGCCGGAGCCGTCGAGCACGTAGACTCGCACTTCGCCCTTGAGCACGGTGCGCACCCGACGCGTGACTTCTTCGGCCACGTAGCGGCGCGTCTGCAAGCTGCCCGCTGCGAGGTCCAACAGCGCCGTGCGCGGATCCTCGATGATGGCCTGCGGAAAGTCGCGCGGACCTTCGGCGTTGGCCAACACCAGCTGCGGGGTGGGGTGGTCGACGAGTCTCGGGATGCGGCGCTCTTCGACGACCCGCACCGGCGAGAGCACCCCGCCGACATCGAAGCAGCCATCGACGGACAAGGCAGCTTGCAGCAGCAAAGGCCACGTTTCTTGCGCCAAGTAGGTCTCGGCCGCCTCGACGTTCGACGGCCGCACCTTGCCTTCGGCGGCCTGGGCTCTGAGCCCGGGCAAGAGTGTGAGGGCGCGCGCGTAACCGGCGGTGACGGCGGCTTGCACGCGCGGATCGAAGGTCTCACTTCCCGATTTCGCCAGCGACTCGGCCAACGCGTCTGGCGCGAAGCGATCGCGTTCGTCCCACAGTTGCGTCAGCGCTCGCTCGGTGAGTGTTCCCAAGCGTTCATCGCCCGAGCACAGCGAAAATTCCTCGAGCGCCGTCAGTGCTGCGTGGAGCCGGCGGACGTCGCCGCGCTCCTTCGCCTGTCGCGCCTGGTAGGCGAGGGCCACGCGCGGGTCGATGCCGGCGGCTTCGTAGCGGTCGAGCTGCACGATCGCTCGCGAGAGGTAGCGCTGTTTTGCCTCCACTTCTTCGCGCGCCAAGTTCGTCGTCGCAGCCGCATCCAGCAGCAGCGCGCGAGCAGCCTCCAGCAGCCGCCGGCGGCGTCCGAGCTGCTCTTGCTCGCTTTCAGCCGCATCGATCAGCGGGTCGATTGCCGCCGAAAAGGCGTTCGGTTCGCCGGGGGGTGGCGGGGTCTCCAAACCGCGCCGTTCGAGCGCTTGGACGCGGCGCCGCGCCCAAATTGGCTGCTCGCTGTGGCCGGCTTTGTCGGCCAAAAGCAGCACTTCCCACATCCGGCGCAGCCAGTTCAAATGCGTCATCGGCAGGCGTCCGTGGACGACCGTGGCGCGTTCCAACGACCGGACGTTTCTCGAAAGCTCCGACGCCGCGCGCGCCAGTTGTTCCCCCAAACCTGGCGTGTCAGGTGGCACCGGCTCGAGCTCGCCGCAGCTGAGCTGCTTGGCTAGCGCCGACAGCTCCAGCGTCTGAAGCTCCGGCTCCCAACGCAAGGCGCGCATGACAGGCGCTGCCAGGCGCGTGAACGGCAGGCGTACGGCATCGGCGTCACCCGCGAGCAGCTCGATGCGATCGCGAAGCTTCGTGAGGTCACTTTTTAGCGCACCCTCACCGGCTGCGGTGCTCATCCCTTGGCCGTCGACAGCAAAGTTTGCCAGCGCTGGTCGGAGGCCTTTCCGAGCAGCTCGGCGATCAATTGGGCCGAGCGCTGCTCGAGCTCCGTGACTCGGGCGCGCACGCCCGTGACTTCGGCCTGCGGCATCAGCTCGGCCAAAAGCTCGGCTTCGAGCGCAAAACGCGGCAGCGCCCCCTCGTCGCGCGTGACATGCACGAACCGCGACTCGGCGATGCTTTGGAGCCTTTCGTCGCTCGTGCCCGGCTGCGCGCTGAGCACGCCCCACCAGCGCTCGAGCTGAGCGAGAGCCGCCTCGATCCGCGACAGATCGCAGTTTACGACCTGGGTCGCCAGCGGCGCGGGCAATAGCGCCAGCGTCTCGCGCAGCTGGCGCAGCACGTCGGGAGCCTGCTCGTGCGCTGCTGGCTCCGAAAGCCTCAGGCAGATCTCGGCCAAGGTGAAGCACAGCGAACGTCGCTGGCCATCGGCGCGCAGCTCGCGGTAGCCGCTGAAGTCGGCGGAATGGGCGGGCCCGGTGAGATTCGGTTCCGCGCGCAACAGCGCTTGGGTGAACGCGGACAGCAACTCGGTCTTGGGCACGGCTTGCAGCAGCTCGAAGCGCTTGAGCGTGGTGAGCAGCTCGGTCGCTTGCGCGGTGGCTTTCTGGCGGTCGCTGGCGTCGAAGCGCTCGCAGCTAGCCCGCAACAGCGGCAATAGCCGGCGGCCCACGACCGCTGCCGTCAGCGCGTGCGGCTTGCCCCCCAACAGCGCGAGCCTGGCGTCATCGGCGCGCACGGCGAGCACGATCGGGCCGAGCGCGTCGAAGATCGCCACCAGCTCGTCGGCTGGTAAACGCTGCAGCGTCGTTTCCAGCTCGAGCAGTAGGACGCCGTCCCAGAGCGCGCTCAGGTCGTCCGCCACGCGCTGCGCCGCCAGGCGCCGTTGTTCGTCGATCCGCGCTGGTGCCTGGGCTCCGCCACCACCGAGCAGCTCGCTTTCGAGCTGGAGCAGCCGCTCGAGTCGCTGCAGCCGCTCCGCGCTGCGGCGTTGCGCCTGCAGTAGCGGAGGGGCGCCGGACAACCACTCCGAGAGGTTGAGCCCAGCTTCGGTCGGCGCCAGCAGCAAGGCATGCTGGGTCACGCGCAGGGCCTCGCCGCGCAGCCAGCGCGCGAGCGGGCGTTGCGTCGCCGACTGTGCCTCCAGCTCGCTGGCCAGGTGGGACAGCTCGAGCGCTGCGTTGAGTTGCGTCACGCGCGGATCGATCGAGGTCCGCAACGCCGCGGTGATGGCTTGCTCGGAGATCAGCCGTGCCGCCAACTTCAAACGCTCTTCGGCCTGGTCGGACTCGAGCCGCCCGCTACCTTGCGCCTCGGCCAATTGCTTGGTCACCTGCACCAGCTGGGCGTGGGTTTTTTCGACCAAATTGGCGGGCGTGGTCGCGGCGTCCAGCGCTGCATCGAGACTCGGCGCGTTGGCGATGCGCGGCTCACGCAATCGCGCCAAGCAGCGCTCGAAGATCTCGCGCTCCAGTCGCAAAATCTCCAACTGCCGCCGTTCGCGCGGATCCGTCTCTGTCTCGAGCAGCCGTTGGACGTTCGCCGGACTCGGCCCGCACAAAAGCAGTGAGAACCTGAGCGCGCTGAAGTCCCGTCGTTCCACGCGCAGCGGGCGCGTCAGTCCGGTGGTGGCGTAGTCGAGCACCACGGCCGCCCGCAACGTGTTACCCAGCCGCACGACCGTGCGCGTCGACAAATAGCGCGTAGGCACGAACGTGGGGTCGGCACGGCGCGCCGCAGACAGCTCCTTCTCGAAATCGAGCACCAGCTCCACCAACAGATCGCACAGCTCGGGCGGGAATTCCACGCTGCCCACCGCGCTCTGCAACGCGTCCAAATCTTGGATCGTGAGCTGCGTGGCCAGCGATTGCGAGCGCTTGAGCGCTAGCTGGCCTCGCAGCAGTCGCGTCATGCTGGCTGGGTCGCCAAAACCTTTCGGAACGAACGCGATGTGGGCGATGCGATCGGCAAACGCGAGCAGCGTTTCGCGCGAGCCGTCCAAGACCTCCGCCAAATAGCGGTTGGTGGTCATGATCGCGCACTCGATCTGCCCGTGGATGATCTTCGTGCCTTCCTTCAGCTCGCGCTCGTTGAGCACGTTCAAGGCAGAGCGCAGCAGCATGTCGCGCCCGTCGAACACCTCGTCGAGGAAGGCGTGCACGGCGCCCAGCATGCCCTGGTCGGTGAAGTGCTCGGTACGACCGGTGTCCATCAACGTCTTGAAGTTGATCGGGCCGATCAGATCGGTCTGCACGGTGCTTTCGGTAAACTGTCGCGAGTACAAGCTGGGCTCACCGCTGGTCTCGTCGACGATTCGCCCGAGCACCGACCACGCCAAGCGGCTCTTGGCCGTGCCCGGGGGCCCGGTCACGAGCACGTGCTCGCGCGACAGCAGCGCCAGCGCGATCTGCTTCAGCGTGTCGTCGCGTTCGACGAACACGTCGGACAACTCATTGAAAAACGCCTTGAACCGCGCGGCTGCAGCGCTCAGCCGTTCCGTTTGCTTCACCACCGCCGCTACTCGACACCCCGATCACGGTGCGGTCAAGCGCGTCGTTACCCTTCGGTTGGAGGCGCCGGTGCCGGTGCCGGCGTCGACGGGGCGGACGTCGGCGAGCCGCAGTTGCAAGGCTCGTAGCCAGAGCCGTCGGGCTTGCAGGCTTGGCCACCCTGGCACGCTGCGGCGCCGACGCAGGTCTGGGTCGAGCCGGGAGCGCAAACCGACTGGCGCTTGTCGGGGCTCGACGCCGGGCTGGACGCTGCCGAGCCGGCGGGTGCAGCAGCCATCAGCTCCTTGGCCTGATCGCCCCAGCTTCGCGTCGGGGCACAGCGGATGATCGCCTCGCTCGAGGTGGCGAGGTCGGGTGCTTCGCTCTGCCCACGCACGTTGAGCTCGCTGATGCCGCGCGCCACGAAATAGGCGCGCTTGTCGCAGGCGTTGCTGGCGGCTTCAGCGAGGCACCGATCGAGCGGCAGCTCCGGGCAGGTGATGCGATAGGTGTCGGCGTCGAGCTTCTGGATTGCGGTGCCGTGGGCGCAGCCCAACGGGCAGGCGACCAGACCCGCGACCGCAGCGATTGAACGCCCTGAAACCTTCACTTCATGGCTTTGCTGAAGGTCAGGCGGTTCGCGGCGCCGATCATGTCGTTGTAGGACTTGATCAGCTTCTCGATCTCGCCCTTGGCGTACGGGTTGATCGATTTTTTCTTCACCTCGTCGTCCATGATCATCTGAATGTAGAGCCCCATTTTGGGGAGGTCGAGCTTGAACAGCCGTTCCTGGTTCGAGAGCAGCATGCAAGCCGCGTAGCGATATTGAGGCGTCGCCGCGCGGGCTGTGTCGACCAGCGCCGTGACGAACGCCGGCGGCAGGGCCGCGTTGCCCGCCGTCGCCAGCGCCTTTTCAGCGTAGCGGTTTGCGAGCAGCCGCCTGAAAAGCGTCAGGTCGTCGGTCTGGCGGGCGTGCGCGGTTAGCGCGTCGAACATCGCGACGGCGGCGCCCACGCAGACGGCGTCTTCCAACTCGCCCCAGGCTGCGTCGACGAAGCCCGCGAGCGAGAGCCGGTGCCGTTGCACCGAGCTCCGAATCAGATGCGCGAGCCGGTTGGCTTCGTCGACGTCCCGTTTGCCGGTCGCCTCGTGCAGGGCGTCGAACGCGACCTCGAGCGTGTTCTCGTCCCAGGCTTGGCTCACGGTTGCCCCGGCAGTCTACACGGTTGGCGAACCTCACCAATTTGACCACGGTCTATGCGTCCTACAACGCGATCACGAGCTTGACGCCTCTCAGCGGCCTCCCGAACCTGTTGGCGCTCGATGTTCGCGGTAACGCGTACACCGACATCACGCCGCTGGTGAACAACGCGGGCATCGGTTCGGGCGACCACGTCTACGTCTCGCTACTTGCGTCGGGCGCGTGTGCCGCACAGGCCGCAAACCTATCCGCCCTCACCACCCGCGGCGTCAACCTCACCGAAGACTGCCCCTAGGTCGGGCGCGAACCAGGGAGCCCGAGCGCGCGCCGGCCACGATCGTGCACACGGCGGCCTCGAGCAGCTCGGCCCTCAGCCGGCCCGACGAGCTGGCGTTCCATGCGTCGACGACCGCCCCGAGCATGCCGAGGAGCAGTCGCGGGTCGGTGCCGCCGGGCAGCTCGCCGCGCGCGACCGCCCGCGTGACCATGGTGTACCAAGCGTGGCTGCGCTCCTTGACGGCGTCGCCGATGATCGAGCCGACCTCGGGGTCATGTTTCTCTGCCAGCAGCCGCGCCCACGCTTGGCCCTCGACGCGGTCCTTGAAGCTCACCTTGCGCCGGAAGGCCTCGGCCAGGTCGCGCTCGAGCGAGCCGGTGTCGGGCAACGGCACGTCGTGCACGAATCTGCGCATCCACTCGACAGCGGCCGCCACCAGCAGCGCCTTACCAGGCCAGCGCCGATAGATCGTCGTCTTGTTGACCCCGGCCGCCGTGCTCACCACGTCCATGCGAAACGCCCGGTAGCCGGACTCAGCCAGCTCGGCCACGCTGGCCATGAGCACCTGCTGCACGACGCGCTCGCTGCGCCCGCCCAGCACGCCCCGGGTTCGACGCGTCTCCGTTCGCTGGCTCAAGGCTTCAGGCAGCTCCTCGACCGCGAGCCTATGCCAAGGCTCGAGCAAATGGCAAGTGTGAGTTGCCATCAGGTCACGTTGCGGGTAGGTTGGCGCTTGGCAACCTGTAGTTGCCATTAGGAGGTGGCATGCCCTGGTCGCGTTTCCTCGCGTACTTTTTCGCCGGAGCCTTCTTCGCAAACTTCGTTCCGCACTTCGTCTCGGGTGTGTTGGGGCGCAAGTTTCCGACCCCGTTCGCCTCGCCCCCGTTTCGCGGGCTGTCGTCGTCGCGCGTGAACGTGCTGTATGGGATGTGCAATCTGGCCGTCGCCTACGTGTTGCTCGCGCGGGTTGGCGACTTCGAGGCGCGGAGCTGGCTGCACGCGGGCGCCTTCGGGCTCGGCCTTGGCGCGATGGGGCTGTTCATCACGCGCTCGCTCGAGCGCCTCGGCATCTGACGCTGATTCGCGCACGAACACGGTTTAGTTTGCAGATGGACCGTCGGCTGGGGGTTCGGTTCTGATCGGCGCGTGGCGTGTCACGCGCCGGCGGGCTGTCCGGTCCTGTTGGTATGCACCTACTGATTCTGGGCGCGACCGGCCACATCGGTCGCGAGCTCGTCGACCTAGCGCTCGCCCGCGGCCATGTGGTGACCGCCTACATCCGCACACCCAGCAAGCTCCAACGCACTGACCCGCAGCTGCGCGTGAAACAGGGCGACGCGCTCGAGGTCGACCGCTTGTCCGAAGCGCTCGTTGGCCAAGACGCCGTGCTTTCGGCGCTGGGTTTGCCCGCCAAACGCGCGCTCCGCCCGAGCACGTTCATGGCCGAATCGATGGCCAGCACGGTAGCCGCGATGAAGCGCGCGGACGTTCAGCGACTGGCGGTCGTTTCGGCCGCGGTGCTATTTCCAATGCGTGGGCTGTTCTATGCGTTCTTTCGTTGGCTGCTCAAGCATCACGCGCACGACCTGAGCGCGATGGAGAACGTGCTCCAAGCCACTGAGCTCGACTGGACGATCGCTAGGCCGCCGCGGCTGGTGAACGGCCCGCAGGCGCCGACCCGTGTCGAAGTCGGTGGGCTCCCGCCGCGTGCGCATGCCGTCTCGTTCCGTTCGGTTGCGGCCTTTTTGCTCGATTGCGTGGAAACGAATCATCACCGAGGTGAAGTCGTCGGACTGGCACGCTAAAAGGAGTGGCAGCCGTCTTGAGCACCCCGCGCGACTCGAACAATCGTCTGCACGCCTTCGAGGTCAACCGGGCCGACCTCGTCGCGCTGGCCTATCGCATGCTTGGCGACGTCGGTCGCGCGGAGGACATGGCGCAAGAAGCCTGGTTGCGCTGGCAAGCCGCTCCGGAAGAGGTCGAGTCAGCTCGAGCCTACCTGGTGACGATCGTCACACGCTTGTGCCTCAATGAGCTCGGCAGCGCCCGCGCGCGCAAAGAAGAAAGCCGCGCGGATCGCCTGCCCGAGCCCGTCGATCTCGATGCCGGCGGGCTGCGCGCGATCGAACGAATCGAACGCGTCTCGATGGCGTTTGGTGTCGTGCTGCAGCGGCTCACGCCCGCGGAGCGCGCCGTGCTCTTGCTGCACGACGTCTTCGATCTGGAGCACCAGGAAGTGGCACGGCTGGTCGGCAAGAGCACGCCGACGTGTCGCAAGCTGCTGGAGCGAGCCCGCCGCAGCGTGCGCGACGGGCGGCGCATGCTCGAAGCCTCGCCTGAAGAGCATCAGCGCCTGCTCCAAGCCTTCGTCGGCGCAGCCATCGCCGGCGACACCGCGCAGCTGATCGAGCTGCTCGCCGGTGACGCCGTGATCGTCAGTGACGGCGGCGCACACGGCCGCGGCGTCGTCGGTCTTCGCAACTTGCGTAAGCCCCTGGCCGGCGCCGCGCAGGTGGCAGCTTTCGTGGTCGCGGCGACGCGCCGCGGAACCGCGCTATTCCACATCGAAGAGCACGAGCTGAACGGCCAACCTGCGGTCGTGTTCTACGACGGCGCGCGCGCGTCGGCTGCGCTGCTGCTCGGTGTGGCCGACGGCAAGATCCAGCGCGTCTTTTTCCACGCCGACCTGCAGCGCCTCGGCCACGTCGGTGCGCGGCGCGCCGCACTGTCTTGAAACCTACGGCAGTGTTGCGCCTTTTACCGGCGCGGCGTCGCGCTTGGTGCAGAACGACTCTGTGGGGTGATCCTGGCAGAGCAGCCGTTTCATTTGCTTGTTCTCGGCGGATAGCTCCTTGACGGCGTTGATCAATAGGTAGGTGAACGCGCTCGGATCTACTTGCTTGAGCTCCGTGAGCTGCTTGTCCTCCGAGTGGAGCTTTTCAGCGTGGGTCGTGACCATGAACGGCAAAATCGGCTCGAGCTCCTGCGCGACGACGCCCACGTACTTGGTCTTGGTATCCTTGGTGCTGGCCAGACCGTTGTAGCGGAAGCTGATCGGGCGAATCTGCTCGAGCGCGTCCAGACCCAGATGAAAATCGGTGATGTCTTGCTTGACGCGTCGATCGGAGAGCACCGCCCACGCGCCACCACCAACTTTGAAGGCCAGGCTGGTCTGCAGGCGCAGCCCCTGCCCACCCGCCGGCCCCAGCGTCATCAAGTCCACATTGCCGGCACGGAAATACAAGGTGCCGCTGTGGCCGTCCGACGCGTTCAAAAACGTGTTGGCCGAATCGGCGAGCAGCGAGTAGTCCCGAATGCCGCCGCAGTTGGTGCAGTTGGGATTTTCTAGCCAAAACGCCGCGTATTTCTTGCCGTAGTTGGGGTGCGTGCCGATGCGCGCCACCGCGTCGAAAGTGGCGGTGCCGTATTCACCGAAGCCGGTCGACTGGTTGGTAAAGCGCGGAACGTACAGGTAAACGCCGAGGCTCGAGATGTTCATCCAATCGGTGTTGGCGCCGCGAAAGTAGATGGCGCCCGAGCTCGATGGCGCGTTCAGGTAAGTCTGAGTGCCGTCGGTGAGCAGCGAATAGTCGAACCCCGTCCGCCAAAACCCCGAATAGGAGGTGCCGTACGTGGGGTGCGAACCGATCTGGGTGCTGCCAGCCACCAGCGGATCTGCGGCGCTGGCCGTCGCGGTCAGCGCCAAGCAAGCCGCGCCCGCCAGCGCACCAATCCATCGTGAGTTGCGAACCGTCGTGAGCTGTGTACCCATAGTCATGATTGCTCCTCAAATGCGACGCGGAGCTGCATGCCCTGGTTCGAGCTCGCCACCCACGTCCGCCACCGACTCACCCCCACCGTGGGAGCGATGCTCAATCGACTACTCCAATTCGATCATTGAATCGAGCACGAAGTAGCGCGCAACGCTGGTCAGCCAGAGCTGACGTGCAAACGCAATGGCAATGCGTGACAGCCGAGTGAATGATTGTCCGTTCACGGTGACACGTTTCGGCTCGGTTCCGCAGCTGACCGAGCGGAGTCCGCCCTTGGGACCGAGCCAGTAGGCCGCGTTACGTTTGTGACCGACGCGCCACTAGCGAATACGCCGCGGGCAGGACGAGCAGCGTCAACAGGGTAGCCGTGACGAGGCCGCCGATCACGACCGTCGCCAATGGCCTTTGCACTTCCGCGCCCGGCGCCGAGGAAAGCGCCATCGGCAAGAAGCCGAGCGATGCCACGAGTGCGGTCATGAGTACCGGGCGTAGCCGAAGCGTGGCGGCCTGTGCGATCGCTTCCGCTGGACGGACGCCAGACCGCTCGAGCTGCTGTGCGAACGTGACCAGAACCAGCCCGTTCAGAACCGCCACGCCGAATAGCGCGATGAAGCCGACACCGGTCGAAACCGAGAAGGGGATGCCGCGTGCCCAAAGTGCGACGACGCCGCCGACGGTAGCGAACGGTACGTTCAGGAAAATCAGCAGAGCCCTCGTCATCGAGCCGAGCGTCATCCACAGCAGGAACACGATCAGCGCGAGGGCAAGCGGCACGACAATGAGCAGGCGCGCCTTAGCCTCTTCGTAGTGTTCGAACTGCCCGCCCCATTCGATGCGGTACCCGGGGGGAAGCTTGGCGGCATGCTCGACCGCGCGCTTCACATCGTGAACGACCGACAAGAGGTCGCGGCCGCGCACGTTGAACTCGACGGTGAGCCTCCTTGACTGCGCCTCGCGGCTGATTTGGGCGGGCCCGGTCGAGAATGACAGGGTCGCGACGTCCCCGAGCGGGACCGTCTGGCCGTTGAGCGCCTTGAGCGGCAAACCGTCGAGCGCGCTCAAGTCGCCGGCGTAGTCATGCGCCGTTTTGACGGCGATTTCGAAGCGCCTTTCGCCTTCCAAGACGTCACCGACGTGGTGGCCGACGGCGATGGTCTCGGTGAGTTGATTGACGTCGGCGACCGTGAGGCCGTAACGCGCGAGCTTGTTGCGGTCTGGTTCGATGCGGAGGTAGCGAAGGCCCGCGACTTGTTCGACCTGTACGTCTTCGGCTCCCGGTACCTGACGCACGGCCATGGCGATCACTTCGCCTAGTTTCTGCAGCTGTCCAAGGTCAGGGCCGTAGAGGAGGGCAGCGACGTCCGAGCGCACGCCCGCGACGAGCTCGTTCGTCCGCATTTGGATCGGCTGTGACAGAGCGCCCGCGACTTCCGGGACTGCCGCTTCGATGCCGGCGCCAATTTCTGCGCCGATTTGCGCTTTGGTGACGCCGGGTCGCCAGTCTTCGCGATCCTTCAGGCCAATGTAGACGTCGCTCTGTTCGATGCCCATTGGATCGGTTGCCAGCTCGGGTGCTCCGGTCTTGCACACCACCTGGGTGACCTCGGGCACCTTCAGGATCGCGGCTTGCAGCCGTTTGTCGGTCGCAACTGACTCGGTGAGGGCGATGCCGGGCAGCCGCCGCGCCTCCACGAGCACGTCTCCTTCATCCAGTTGAGGCACGAATTCGGCACCAATCTGCGTAAAGAGCGCCACCGCGCCCGCTAACGCCAGCATGCCTCCGCAGAGTGTCAGGCCCCGCTGCCTCATGCTGATCGCGAGCAAGGGCGAATACAGCCGTTGCGCTAGACGCAGCAGCCAAGTCTCCCGGTGCTCCGCGCGTGGTCGCACGAAGTAACTGGTCAAGACCGGAATCAACGTAACCGACAGCAGGAAAGCTCCGGCCAACGCGAGAAGGACGGTCGTGGCCATCGGTCGAAAGAGCTTGCCTTCGATGCCCGTCAGCGCGAGCAGCGGCAGGTAGACGATGGCGATGATGGCGCCACCGAACACGCTGGCGCTCTGAACCTCGAGGGTTGCGCTTTCCACGAGCTCTCGATGCTCCGCCGAGTCGGGTGCTCGCCCGAGCTCGTGTCGTCGCTCCGAGAGGCGGCGAACCACGTTCTCGACGATGATCACGGCGCCATCGACGATCAATCCGAAATCGATCGCGCCCAGGCTCATCAGGTTGCCTGAGAGCCCGAGCGCGTTCATGACCACCACCGCAAACAACAACGCCAGCGGGATCGTGGTGGCAACGACGATCCCTGCGCGCAAATCGCCCAACAACAGCAGCAAAATTGCGACGACGAGCAGCGCGCCCTCGAGTAGGTTCTTGCCGACCGTGTGAATCGTTCGATCGACCAAAACCGAGCGGTCATAAAACGGTTCGATCTTCGTGCCAGGCGGCAGGGCGGGTTTGAGAAGCTCGAGCTTGGCCTTGACCGCTGCGGTGACGGTTCGAGAATTCTCGCCGAGCAGCATCAACGCGACGCCGACGACGACTTCGCCCTTGGCGTCTTTCGATGCCGCGCCTCGACGCAGGCGAGGGCCGAATTGCGCGTCTCCGACCGTGGCCACGGTGATCGGGACTCCCTGTGCCGTCGCCCCAATCACGACGCGGCGCAAGTCGTCCAGATCGTGGACGAGGCCGTTGGTCCCAATCACGACCTGCTCGCGCGCGTGCTCGATGTAACCGCCGCCGGCGTTGGCGTTGGACTTTTCGAGCGCTGCCACGACCTCGGCGACGCTGATGCCGGCTGCCTGAAGCCGCTTCGGGTCGAGCACGACTTGGTACTGTCGGTCTTCGCCGCCGAAGCTGTTTACCTCGACGATGCCCGGCACAGTTCGCAGGACCGGCGCGATCTGCCAATCCAACAGTTCTTCGAGCTGCATGACCGAGAGCTGCTCGTTTCGGACCACGAATTGGAAAACTTCGCCCAATCCCGAGGAGATCGGCCCCATTTCGGGGTGTCCATACTGAGCCGGAATCGCCTCCGTTGCTTCGCGCATGCGCTCGTTGACGAGCTGGCGCGCGAAGTAGATGTCCGTTCCGTCCTCGAACGCGACCGTGACGACCGACAGCCCGTACTTGGACACTGAACGCATTTCGGCGGTGCGCGGAATGCCGGCCATCGAACGTTCGACCGGCACGGTGACGTATTGCTCCATCTCGAGCGGCGAGAGCGCCGGTGCGGACGTGATGATTTGGACCTGAATGTTCGTGACGTCCGGCACCGCGTCGATCGGTAGCTTCAGTGCCGAGCGGGTGCCGAAGAGCACGAACAGCAGCGTGCCGGCGAGCACGACTGGTCGATTGCGTAGCGACCAACCGACGATCACCGAAAGCAGGCGCGTCATTCGGCTTCCTCCGCAAACGAGCCCTTGAGCACCACGCTCTTGAGGGTGAAGACGCCGTCGATCACCACGGGCTCGCCGTCCCGCAGGCCGGCCAAGATCTCGACCTTGCCTGGCGCCGCTCGACCAAGCGTCACCTCGTGCAGCTCGAAGTCGCCATCCACTTCGCGCACGAACACCACGGGCTTGTCGGCGATTTCGGTGACGGCCGAGCGCGGCACGACCAGGCGCGCCACGTCCTTGGTTGGGCTATTGACGGCGATTTCCGCGGTTCCGAACAGACCGATGCGCAGCAGCCCATCGCGATTTTTCAGGCGTATGCGCGCCGTGACGGCGCGGGCTGCGGTGTCGACCTGTTGCCCGACATATTCGACGCTGCCGGCGAAATGCTCTTTCGGGTAGGCATTGAGCCGAACTTCGGCGGCGGCCCCGAGCGCTAGGCGCCCGAGATCCTTCTCGAAGACTCTGCCGAGAAACCAAACCTCATCGAGCGCGGCGATGCTGCCGAGCGTCTGGTCCGGCGAAACCGGCTGGCCGACGACGGCATCTCTAGCCAGCACCGTGCCGGAAATCGGCGCGCGGAGACTAATCGCGAACACGCCTGACGTGCCACCGCCGAGCGCCCCGAGCTGGTCCTTGAGCGAGCGCGCTTCAACCTCGAGCGCGTCGGCCTCCGCTTTCGCGTTGAGGGCGTCTTGCTCGGCCGCGAGGCGCTTGGTGAACAGGTCGTTCAGGCGTTCGGCGTTGGCGCGCGCGGCCGCCGCCCGCGATTCGGTCGCGACGAACGCTGAGCGTACTTTGCCGATCTCCGGGACGCGCACGACCGCTAGCACGTCGCCCTTCTTGACCAGCGCGCCCTCCTTGAAACGCACTTCCTCGATGCGGCCCGCGGCGGGTGACGAAATCCGTGCCAGCTGATCGGGATCCGCGGCGACCTCGCCCGGAAGCGCCAAGGTTTCGGACAAAACCTCGCGCGAGGCGGGCGCGACCTGCACTTTGGCGTCTCGGATCACGGCCGCCGTGAGTTTGACTTTGCGCGGCAGCGCTTCGTGCGCGGGTTCGTCAAGGTGCTCCGCTGAGCTGGCTCTTGGCGTGCGTTCGTGCTGCTCGTTCGTCGGCGCTGCGCGTTTGCAGCCAATAGCGAGCAGCAGCAGCGCGAGCCGTAGCGGCTTCACGGTTGCTCGCCTTCGAGCGGGAGGCCCGCCGCTCGCACGACCTCGAGCGACGCCAAGCACAGGGCCTTTCTTGCCGCCACCGCCCCGAGCTGAAGCTCGAGAAGCGGTCCCTGAAAAACGATCGCGTCACGGATGGGTACGTGACCCGCCGCCACTTCTACAGCCAAGTTGGCGCTGGTTTGCTCGGCATGAGCCAACCGTTCCGAGTTGAACGTGCGCGAGGCTTCCAGCGCAGCGTCGTAGCCCGCGAGCGCCCGTGCCAGTCTAGCGCGCCCGGTGCGGCGTTCGCGTTCAGCGAGCAGGCCGGCGCGATCGGCCAGCGCCTCGTTCTCGGCGATTTCGCCTGCCGCGGTGCGCCCGATCGGTTGCGGCAGGGGCAACGGAAACGCGAGCCCCACGCCGAGCACGTTTTCGTCGAAGCCGTCTCGCTCCACGAACACAGAGAGCCTTGGATTTGGCACGCGCGAGCGACGAAATGCGCTGGCACGCGCTGAGGCTGCGCGCTGCTCGGCTGCCAGGGCCAACACCTCTGGCGAGTCTGGTGGGATCAGCTCTCGCCGAACGCTGCCAGCACGTTGCAGCGGCTCGAGCGAACCGGAGACGTCGAGCGATTGCGTCGGCGAAAGACCGAGCAAGCCTGCCAAAGCGGCCGTTGCTGACCGCTCCTCGCGCGTCGCTTCGAGCCTGCGTTGCTGGGTCGAGATGCGGGCAGCATCTGCCACGTCCGCCTCGATGCCAGCAGCAGCGCCTCGCTCCGCTGCTGCCCGCGCCGCCTCCCAGACCCGCGTCGACGCGGCTTCCAGTTGGCTGAGGACGCGCTGCGTCTCACGCGCTGCCAGGACCTCGAAATACAAACGCAGGGCATCCGCCGCGGTCGAGCGCTCGATGGCGCCAACCGCGCGCTGTTCTGCCTCGCGCTCGGCGCCTGCTGCTCGACGTCGAGCTCCGCGCTGGCCGGAGATTTCGAGCTCGAGCCCCAGGCTGGCTGACCAATTCAGCGTCGATTCAGCGGTGGTGCGCCGTCGCGCGCCCGTGAGCGCCAGCTCCGGGTTGGACGGCAGGAGCGGATCCGTCGCTTGAACACGGCCATTCGCCGCTCGAACTGCCGCCTCGCCGGCTTGGCGCTCCAGACTCGCCGCGAGCGCGCAGCGGACGACGTTCGTTCGAGAAACGTTGGAACACGGCGCGGCAGCCACCGACCACGACCAAGTAAAACCAACCAGGGCCAGGCAACGCGCCGGCCATCGAGAAATCTCGCGCATCTTCACGACCTCCGATTCTCCGCGCAACAGTGCGAAGAACCACGGCTTCGATGTCAGCCCGAGAGCAGCCGCGGACAACCACGCGCTCGATCGAGCCGACTCAGGCGTTGCGACGAGCTGCAAGGCTCCGCGCAACGCGGCACGTCGGGTTTCGACATTGGGCGGACGACGCAGGGTCGTCCGTAGCGCGTATCAAACCTTAGGCGGTCTAAACAGACCGGGCAGGTCCGGTCCACGCGGCGCCTGCGTTTCGGCGAGCGAGGCGGGCAGAGCAGACGCCAGAACCAGCGGCAGAATCACGGTCGGGGCCGCTGGCGCGACAGAGCCGAGCGCTGCCGCGCAATGGCAGTTGGGGCAGCCGGGCGGACAGTCGTTGCACGGGCCATCGATCGGACACTGCTCGTGCTCGGCCTTGTCCGGCACCGCCCCCACCGCCTCGACGAAGTCAGAAATGTCGTGAATCGCGCCACTGAGCTGCAGGGCGAAGACCACCAACACGGCCCGCAGCGCGACGAACAGGGCCGCCCCGGACCGCTTGACGCGTCCCTTCCGGGTCATGAAGCCAATCGCCGAGCCGTTCACCGATTCGGAGCCTACGGTGCGTGCCAGCGCTTTGCAACCGGGGCTCCGGCTCAGACCGAGGCTCACTCTGGCGAAAAATCGAACGTTGCGTCGAGGCCGTTGCCTGCGTAGGTCCCTGCGATTTTCCCGCCGGGCGCCACGTCGCCGTGGACTGCGTAGAGCCAGAGGCCGCTGCTCGGCGTGGCGGCGGACTGGTCGTTGCAGTGGAGGCCGCGTTGCGAGCTT
>FSUE01000920.1_pt1 | contig 37423 bp, 29 predicted proteins | sample 1637031 | NCBI WGS metagenome assembly FSUE01 (sample SAMEA3914819, study PRJEB12502) | metagenome | biome: forest; material: soil | place: Canada | collected 2010-06-26 | depth 0.3 m | reverse complement strand
GCTTCGTGCCGCCGCCGGCAACGGCCCGCAGCTTGCCGCCCAGCCCGCCGCCGCCGCCGCGAGCGCCAGTCGCCCCGCCGTTCATCGCGCGCCCCGCGCCACTGCCTTTTGTACCAGTGGCAGCGCCAGCTCGCGCGAGTCGCGTCGAGTCACTGCTGCTCGGGTTGGCCGTAGTGGTCGGCATCGTGCTCACGCTGCAGCGCAACGGCGTCATGGCCATGCTCGCCGCATCCGCCGGACAAACCGCCGCCTACACCAAGCTCGAAGCGAGCCTCGGCGGCCCTGCCCCGGGCACCCCGCGCGCCGTCGAAGCGCTCGTCAACGCCACGCATTCGCGGTGACGTCCGTCGTCGCCGGGCTACTTGATGCCGAGGCTCAACCCGCCTGAGGCTTTCACGCCGGCTCCGGCTTTGGCCCCCGCGCCGGCTTTCGCGCTAGCGCCAGCGCTTTGGCTCGTGCTGACGTTGACCTTGGGCGGCGTGATCTTCACCGACGCGCTGGCGGCCTTGGCGGCGCTGACTTTGGCGGCGGCGTCGAGCTTGGCTTTGGCGGCGGCGTCGAGCTTGGCTTGAGCTTTCGCCGAAAGCTTGGCGGCGGCGGCGAGCTTGGCGTCGGTGTTGAGGTCGACGTTGGCTTTTACGTTCGCGTTGACGTTGGCTTTGGCGGCGGCGCTGAGCGAAGCCACAGCCCCGACGAACGCCTTGCCCGCTGCGACGAGCGAGATGCGCAGCGGTTGCAGCGCCAAGTTGACGTTGGCCGCGGCGCTGCCCACGTAGCTCAAGCTGGGGGCATCCCACTTGAGCACCAGCGTGGTGCTCACGCCTTCACCCACCTGAAGCTTGAGATCGAGGTCGCCGGCGACGTGAGCTTTGCCCGAGGCGTCGAAGGCGAAGGCGCTGATTTCGTGGCCCTTGGCGACGAGCTCGAGCGAATAATCACCGACGGCGACCAGCTGGCCGCCGTGGCTCGCTTCCGCGCTGAGCCCAATGCTTTCCAGGCGACCGATGCCGGCGCCGACTTTGGCGTCGACCACCAGCTCGAGCGGGCCTGGCGCGAGCGTGACCCCGGCCTTGGCTTTGCCCGCGAAGCAGGCACGCGGCGCATCGAAGCTCAGGGCGATCGATTCGCGCGCACCACCCTGCGCGTTCACGATCGCCTTGAACGACGCGCCGACGTCGCCCTTCACTTCGGCGCCGGCGCTGTCTTTGATGAACGCGCGCACTTCGCCGCTGGTGCCGGCAAACAGCTCCGCCGTGAAGGCGCCGGCTGCCAGCACGTGACCACCGAGCCGCGGCTCGGGCAGCACGGCGGCAATGCTGAGCTTGCAGCCTGACGCCTTGCCCGCGACATCGAGCGTCACGTCGACTGGTCCGGGCATGAGCTCGGCTCCAGCCTTGGCGTGGCCTTCGAAGCGCGCGCGCGCCGGGGCGAAGCCAAGCTCCAGCTTTTCGGCCGCTCCGGCCTTGGCTTGCACGGCCGCCGTGAGCTTGACGCCGTCACTGACGAGCTTGCCTTGCGCATCGCTGACCAAGCCCTCGACCAGACCATTTTGATGTACGGCGAGCTCGACCGAAAAATTACCGGCGCTGGCCACGCTGCCGCCAATGCGCGGGGCTACCAGCGCCGCCTTCGCGTCGGCGGCTGCAGACCCAGCGCCCGAAGCACTCGCGGTCGCGGAAACGCCGCCGCCCGCTTTGTCTTCGGAGCTGCAAACCTTCGCGGAGCCGGCAACCAACAAAAGCAGCGGAATTGCGAACAAGCGCATGAGTCACCTCCTGGTGGGGCCGCAGCGTAGCGGCCAAAGCCAGGCGGCGAGCAACCCTTTTCGACCGAATTCGACTACGCTCAAACTACGATGCGCACGCTGCCGGTGGCGATCGCAGACCTGGTCGCCGAGCCGGAGGGTTCGCGGAGGCTCGGCCAGTTTGCGCTGGTGCAGCAGCTGGGTCGGGGCGGTTTTGCACCCGTCTGGTTGGCGCGTGAGGAGTACGCGGGGCGCGAGCTGCGCACCGTCGCGCTCAAGCTGTTTGCGCTCGAGTCGAGCGACGGCGACCGCGCGGACAGCGTCGAAAAGGTACTCGAGGAAGCGCGCACGCTGTGTCGCATCGAGCATCCGAACGTGGTTCGTTTTCATTCGGTAGCGATCGATTCGGCGCGGCGTGTCGCCGGCTTCGCGATGGATCATCTGGCCGGCACCTCGCTCGACCACGATTTGGCGGACGGCCCATTCAGCTTGGCGGACGCTGTCGACGTCGGGTTGTCGGTAGCGTCCGCGCTGGCGGTCGTACATCGCGCGGGCATCGTGCATCGCGACATCAAGCCCGCCAACATCATGGAGACGGCGGCTGGCTACAAGCTGATCGATTTTGGAATTGCGCTCCGGGCTCAGGACGCGCCACGTAGCGCAAGACCGTCGGGCGTGAACGATTTGGACGAGGCCCGAGCCGGCGATGGCCCCGAAACGCTCGACGTGCAGATCGCCGAGGGCACGATGGGCTACATCGATCCGGAATGTATCGCGAGCGCGCGCCCTGCCACACCGTCGAGCGACCTGTACTCGCTGGGCGCGACCCTGTTCGAGCTGGTCACGGGCAGGCTACCAGCCGGCACGCGCGGCAAATTGCGCGGCGATGTCATGGATGGACGACGGCCCGCGCCGCCGTTGACCGAAATCGTTCCCGGCATCGACCTTGAGCTCTCAGAGCTCGTACAACAGCTACTATCGCCGTCTCGCGCGGGTCGTCCCTCGTCGGCGGATTGGGTGGTTACGCGACTCGAACAGCTGCGACTCAGCCTCGTGGGCAAGGGCCGAGCGCTGCCGCCCGAAGAAATCGGCCCATTTCGCGGTCTGTCACGCTTCGAAGCCAAGGACCGCGGCGTGTATTTCGGGCGCTCGATCGAGGTCGCGCAAGCGCTGCACTTGTTGCGCATGCGTGGCGTGGTGGCGCTGCTCGGCCCATCCGGCAGCGGCAAGAGCAGCCTGGCGCGCGCCGGTTTGCTGCCAGCGATTGAAGACGGTCTGCTGCAGACGTGGCCCGCGACTTGGGAAACGTTAGCGATGACACCCGGTGCGGAGCCAGCCGCAACGCTCCGCGCGTTGCTCGAGCCGTTGCTCGGTGTGAAGCTCGATGGTGGCCCGTCCGACGTGCTCGCGGCGCTCAGTCGGCGAGCCGAGCAAACGGGTCAAGGTGTCGCGCTGCTGATCGATCAACTCGAGGAGCTAGCCACGGTCTCCAGCCCCGAGTCGCGCGATTGGCTCGCTGAGTTGATCGAGCTATCGGCGGAACAGGCCGTCCCGGGTTTCAAGCTGGTGGTAACAGCGCGACGTGACCTGCTCGATCCGCTGCTCGAGGTGTCGGCGCTGGGGCGAGTCTTGTTGCGCAACACGTTGTTGATCGAGGCAATTGGGACCGAGATCTGGGCCGATGTGCTCGACCAGGCGCTGGCGGCCTACGGCTTCCGCTGCGAGGACGCGCAGCTTCGCTCGGAGCTGGTGCGCGAGATCGCCGACACCGCCTCGGCCATGCCGCTCGTCGGCTTTGCGCTCGGCCGACTGTGGGAAATGCGCGATCGCGGGCAAAAGGTACTTACCCGGCGCGCCTTGCGCTCGGTTGGCGGCATCGCGGGCGCGCTTGCACAACACGCCCAAGGTACATTCGAGACGCTAACCCACGATGATCCGGGCGCCGTGCAGACCGCTCGCCGCGCGCTACTGGCGCTGACGACCGCTCGTGGCACGCGCACGACCAAGACCGAGCAACAGATTGCCGTGAGCGCCGGCCCCGGCAGTGCCAGAATCTTGCGCGGTTTCGAAGCGGCACGGCTGCTGGTCCGAACCCCAGCCGGGCTCACGCTCGCGCACGAGGTCCTGCTCAGCAACTGGCAGCTGCTCCGGACTTGGGTGGTAGAAGTGGAAGAAGCGCGAACGCTGGCTGAAGAGCTGGAGCAAAACGGCGAGCGCTTTCGGAGCGAGCCGGCAGTCGTGCCGCTCTGGCCACGACGTCGACTGCTGGCAATCTCCGAGGTGCTGTCGCGCGGCGACGTAGAGATTACCGGCAGCGCGCGCGAGTTCCTACGCGCGAGCCAACGCGCAGCACGCCGTCGCTGGATGCTGGCCGTTGGCGCGCTTTCGCTGGTGTTGTTGTTCGCGGCGATCGGTGCTGGCTTCTACGTGGACGGCATCAACACCGCGAGCACGGCGACGAGGCGAGCGCTGGCTGAAGAAACCAAGAGCCGCAAGCTGGCAGACGAACGCACCCGCGACGTTCAAGCCAAGCAGCAGCGGATCGACGAGTTGTTGCGCAACATCGCGGATTCGCCGACGAAAGACGCTGTCCTCGAACTGCAGCGCCAAATTCGCAATCCGGGCGCGCCGCCACCCGCTGGCGCGCGCGCCGCCCGACCCGCTGCCCCTCGAAGCGAAACGGCGGCGCCGCCGCCGTCGACCACGCCCGCAACCGTGGTCGGCGCCGCGCCCCCGAGCATCAAGGTGCAGAGCGACTGGTAGCGCGTCGCCGCCGCCGGCCGTAGCGGCGCAAGGTTGCGAGCGCCAAACCAAGGCTCGCAAACCACTTTTCCGAGGTCGGCGACTCGCCGCTCGCAACGCGGCACCCCGGCGCACAACCGATACTCGTGTTCGCCTGGGGCAAGGGCGCTTGGCACTGCCCTTGGACATTGCACAAGAAGCCTTCGACGCAGTCGACGTTGGTCGTGCATTCGTCGAGGCACGCGTTTTTTGCCACGCCGCATCGAAAGTGATCCTTACACGGAGTCTTGTTGCCGTTGCTGTCGGTGACTTCGTTGTCGCTATCGCTGCTGCAATGGCTTCGGGTATCGACCAGCGTGCAAATGCCTTGCCGGCAGGCGTTTGCGCCGTCGGGCGTGCAAGCCGCACCTTCCGGGTACAGCGCACAGTGTCCTTGGCCGTCACACAGGCCGCTACGACCGCACGTCTTGAGCTCTTGCTGGTTGCAGGCCTCGTCCACCGTGTCATCGGCTGGGCTGGGGCCGCAAACGCCGTCGGCCCCCGCGGCTTTTTTCGAGCTGGTGCACGCCTCGCACGCGCCATCGCAGGCGCGATCGCAGCACACGCCGTCAACGCAGTAGCTGCTGCCACACTCACTGCTTTGGACGCACGCCTTGCCGTCGCCTAGCTCCTCGATTTTCACGAGCCGAAGCGGATGCAGAACACCGCTCAGCACGTAGCCCAAGATGCCGAGCCCGGGGAATGCCGGATGCGGCACGCGCCAGGTGGCGCGGTCTGCCGACCACTCGGTGAAAGTGCCGGTCACCGGCCAGCCGATGGCTGGTTGGAGCGGAAGCCAGATAGCGACGGGAAAATTGGTCGCCGAGCTGCCGCTGATGCCGCCGGAGTTTTCGGGCCAGGTCCTCGAAAACTTGAGGTCGGTCAGCTCTTGGTCGGTGCCCGGCGTGACCTCCAACGGCGCACGACTGAGATCGAGGTCTGTCGAATCCGAGGTCATGAAGTCGAGTCGCTGTGGCGCGTCGACCACGCTGGGGTCAGGCTGTTCGACCAGTGACGCAACCAAGACGCTGCCATCGGCCAGCGCGGTCACGCTGGGGTCGTGGGAGACGACCTGGTTGGTGAAAGGCCCCGATGCTGCGCCGGTTGCCCACTTGACCAACTGCGGTGGAAACGGCGTCAGCGCGCCGCCGAGCAGAAAAAGATTGGAGAACCGCACCAGTGCCTGCGCGCCCGCCACCGGGTTGAGCAGGTTGGCCGCAATGCTGACGAGGCGAGCGGCCGGATCATAAAGCTCCACGGTCGTGCTCGGTACGCCGGGCTCGCTACTGCCACCGGCGATCATCAGCGTACCGTCTGGCAGAGCCGTCAAGGCTGGGTCGCAACGCGGCACGTGCAAGGCCACGGCTTTCGAGGCCGTGGCTTGTTGCAAATCCAGCTCGAAGAGCGAGCTTCGAGTCAACACCGCGACACGGCCGTTCAGCAATCGGGCGAGAGCCGGGGCGGCGCAACCGAGCGGCTCGGGCGGCTCGATCGTTCGCGTGTGGAAGTCCGCGGCTCGCGCGGCATCTCCGGCGTCGAGCAGCTCGAGCCCCGCTTGGCTCGCAAACAGGTAGCGATGACCGCCTGCGGCGATGCCGTTGTGGCGCGCCTGCAGCCGAAACCCCAAGTCTACGCTGTGTCCGGTTGGGAGCTTCTGCGTCGGCGGCTGGAAAAGCTCTTCGTTTGCTCGCTCGGGCTGGGTATCACCACCGGCGAGCAGCACGCGACCCGAAGAAAGGAGGAACGCTCGATGGTGGGCGCGCTGGGTCGCGACCTCTCCGCCATTCTCGGGTGCTCCAGCGACGAGCGAGGGATCGCGGCTGGAGCCCGCCCCGACGCGCCAGATCCGGGCAGTCTTCGACTCGGCGTAGCCGCCGGTAAACAGCACGTTCCCGTCACCGAGCAAGGTGGTGGCATGCCCTGGGGCAATGGCGGCGCCCAAATTGGGAACCGGCGTGATCAGAATGCCGGGTGCATTCGCCAGGCCACCGACATTGACGCGTTGTGAGGCCACGCTCAGCTCCTCCAGCGACCGGAGCGGCTGGTCAGCGACGCCGCCGGTGACGAGCATGTCGCCACTCGGGAGCGACGTGGCCGTCGGCCACGCGCGCGCGGCAGCGAGCTGGCCCGCACCGATCCAGTTGGCCGCACGCTCCGAGCCAGACAAGCCCCGCTTCGGCAAGCTCAGCGCTTCCAGGCCGGAAGCGCCGCTGCTTCGCCACCCGCCGGCCAACGCGGGTCTGGGCCCAAAGTTAGCTGGTTCGATCGGGTTGCGGTCGTAGTTCGCCCCCAGCGCCGACCCGAACGCCATCGCGGCGGACGAGCCAGAACCTGACTCGTCGAACAGCGTTGCGGCCTGCCCCGGCCGGCCGGTGTCGAGGAAGTTCAACGCGTGGTCGGCGCGTTCGATGTTGCCGCTAGCAAGCTCGAAGCTGATCTGTTCCTGTGCGGTAACGAGCTCGAGGCGCGCCGTTGATTCGGCGGCCGGGCCCGCGGCTTGATAGTGAACGAGCAAGTCTTGACAAGGCGCCGTGCACGGGAGCTCACCCGCATCGGTGAACTGATCGTTCCGAGGCTGGAACCAGGCGAGCTCGACGCTTTGCTGCGGCTCCGGGCTGCCCGCTTCACGCACCGGCAGCCGAGGCCAAGCGATGCCCACTCTGCCATCGTCCAGCAGCGCCGCGGCGTGCGGAAACGTAGCGCCAGGCGCGTCGCCCAGCTCACCGAAATGGGCCGTGCGGGGTTGATAGGCTTCGGCCGCTGAAACTACCGCGTCGTAGACGTGAGCGTACGGCGGCCGTGGCGGTCCGGCCGTGAGATCGTCGATACCGCCCAACAGCAGCACGCGATCATCGGCGAGCAGGGTGGCCGTGTGCAGCGCGCGCGCATGATTCATCGCGCGGGTTTCGACGAAAGCCTGGGTCACCGGATCGTAAAGCTCGGCCGAGCTGAGCGCGGCGTTTGCTTCGTCGAAGCCACCTGCGATCAGCACGCGGCCGTCGTGGAGCAGGGTGGCACTGTGACCCCAACGCGCATGGGCCAGCGCTCCGACCGGCTCAAAGAAGCCGCTGACCGGATCGAACAGCTCGGCGCTGGCGCTGGGGACGCTGCCGAGACCGGGGCCGCCTGCTGCGGCTTCGGTTGCGCCGCCCACCACCAGCAGCTTGCCGTCCAACAGCAACGTCCCGGTGTGACGAAAGCGGGGCGTGCTCAGCGTGTCCGTCCTGCTCCAGGTTGGATCGATGACGACCGGGAAGCGCGCTTCGTCAGGCAACGCGAGCCGCACCCGCTGTCCGTCGACCTTCAGCTGGATCGGCCACTGTCGGCCGTCAGCGTCCCAAGACGTGCCGAAAGCGACCCGCACCCAGGGTCGTCCTCCGGCATCGTCGACCAATAGCATCGTCGGCGAGCCGGGCGGTTGACGCAGCCGCAGGCCGCCCGCGAGCTCGAAGTCGTAGCCAACGTCAGCCTGGCGGCTCGGAACGTAGAGCAGCTCTTCGATACAATCGTCGAGCGCGAACAGCAGCGCCGAGCTGCCCGGCGCAGGGCTCGTTTGACGGACTGCGTCACCCTCGAGTGTTAGACTCGCAGACGCGCCTCCGACCCGATGAACAGCGAGCGAGCGGCCGCCCACGCCGACGCGCAAAGCTGCGCCGTCCGCCTCGAGCTCGACTTCGAGTCGGCTGCGAGCCGCGCTGCCGGTACTGACGCGAAAACCGTGACCGAGCGCCTCGATCGCGGCTTTTTTCGGCGTACCTAGCCGCGCCGCGAGCGCCTTCAAGCGCTGGGCAGGCTCGGCTGCGGGCGCTCGTTCGTCAGCAGCGATTTGCGCCTGGCCGGCGCTCGAGCACGCCGAGCACGCCGAAGACAAACCGAGCACACAGCGCGTGATCCAGCCGCGACTCATGGCTGCACCGGCGGCGGGAAGCCGATATTTTCCCGGTACAGCGCCACGTCATCCAAGGTAAAATCGAAGGTCGAGCTCATGCTGGGGCCGTCCTGCCGCGCGAACCACGCTATCGACACGATGTTGGACGGATTGAACGGGAACCTGCCGGTGCGAAGCACTTGCCAGCCCTGCAGCACGGGCAGGTCGAAGCGCAGCGGCGGCTGCAATTTCCCGCATTGTTCGGTGCACGTTCCGCCTTGTTCGATCGGGACACTGTCGAGCGTCGAGACCTCTACGGTGACGGTGAATCGCCTGGGCGCGTTAATCGCGAACTCGATCCCGGTGTAATCGTAGAGAGGGCAGCTTGGCCCCGAGCGATCGAACACGAGCGCAAGGCCCGCACCCCACAGGCTGAACCCGCAGCCATAAGTGTGCATGGACCACTGACTGTCGGCCGTCCGCCCCCGCTCACGGCGCGGTGCAACACACGGTGCAGGGTACTGATCACCGCGCACGCTGCCGTCGTTGAAGAGCTGCCAATCGGCAACGCCGATCAGACCTGGCAGCGAAAATGCGTCGCCGTCTTCGAAGTCATCGAGCAGCAATCGGGCGGGCGTGTCCATGCCGCCCGACCCACTGCCGCCGCTCCCGCCGCCCGGTGGAAAGACGATGACGCCCCCGAAGCCACCTTTGCCGTCCGAACCGTCCGAACCGCCCGAGCCGGCTGGGGGTAAGGGCGGCGGCGGGCCGTCTTTGCCAGGCGCGCGCACCGGGCCGTCCGTGGCGGGCAGGCCGCCTATACCCGGCAGCGGACCGTCTGTGCCGGGCAGGCCGCCTGTGCCCGGCAACGGATCGTCGGGACCGGGTAGCGGGCCCTTGGTCGGCGGTGCGCAGTCGAGCGCCGCCGCGGGGGCGTCGCGAGGCCGCGGGTTGGCGCTCGATTGCGCGGCCGCGCTCGAATCAACGCAGCTTGGGGGAGCGAGGTCGAGTGGCAGCGCGCATTTCGGCCCGGGGACGCCAACCCAGCGGATATCGTCGACCTGGATGACTTGGTGCCCCATCCCAGGATGCGTGAGCTTGATCGAGAAGGCGTTTCGGACACCGCCGGGCAGCACGTCTTGATTGTAGGCGACGCCATCTAGCGGCAGCTCGTACGTCGCCCATGTCGTCGTCAGCTCTACCTCCGGCAGTGAGGTGCCCTGCGCCCCGAACATGACCAGCTCGCCGCCGACCTCACCGCGCGCTTGAAATTGCACCTTGCTGGCGCCATCCTCGATACAGAGCCCGGGCCCAGTCCAGTTGTTGGCCGGATACTGCCACTCGAGTCCCACGAAGTCGCGGACGCTCGGTTTCCATTCGATTCGGAACTCATCGCCGAGCGCTCCGGGGGCGCGCTGCGGCAGGGTCGGCCAGCTCCACGGCGCCGCCGACGACAGGACGGTCATCTCGGTCCCCGAATCGTCGTAGTAGCCGCTGGCAATGAAGCGATTGCTGACCAGCAAGTCGAGCGGTACCAGCGCGGCGTTCTTACCGTCGCAGTAGCGTGGCGCGTTGAAACCGCCCTGGTCGAAACCCGCATCGCCGCCCAAGCTCAGGCCTTCAACCAGCGTTGACCCCGAGTCCCCTGCTCCACTCGCGCCCGCCTCGCCGACCGGTCCGCTGCCAGAAACACCGACCCTCGAGTCGCTGTCTGACATCGGCAGGTCGAGACACAGCCCACCCGGGCCGGTGCATTGGGTGCGAGACCTGCACGCAATCACCGCGATCCCTGCCATCGCGGACGCCGCCAGCCACCCTCGCATTCCAACCCAAGGCCGCAAGTTCAGCATCGCGATGTCACCGGCGGGATTAAGACCGCGTCTGGTTCGGACCACAAGAGCGGGTGACTCGATTGCGAGGTCATGTGCCACCCCACAGCAAGTGGCATGCCACTTGCGATACGCAGGGTTGCTTAACCCCAATGAGATCGCGTACGGATGTTCCCTTGAGTTGGCTCCTTCAGCATCGGCGCCTGAGCATTCTAGTCCTGACCTTGGTACTAGGGCTTTCGCCAGTCAGGCTTTGGGCGCAGGTGTCTCCGGAACGCCTGGAACAAGCCAAAGCTTTGTTTCGTCAGGGCAACGCGCTCTTGGCTGCGGGTGATCCGGAGCGCGCGCTGGAGAAGTTCTTGGCTTCACGCGAGGCGGTGGCGTCCGGAAAGAACACGGCCAATGCCGCGATCTGCTTGCAGCGGCTCGGGCGCTATGACGAGGCGCTCGACATGTATGAAGAGCTTTTGGCGCGCTTTTCCGCGGATCTCGACGAGCAGGACCGCCAAAATCTTGCGCCGATCATGGCCCGATTGCGAGCTGGTCTGGGCAGCCTGGATATCTCGTCCAACGTCGAAGCGCTGGTCACGATCGACGGCAAGCCGCGCGGAAGGCTGCCGCGCGCGACCGCGTTGCGGGCGCTTCCAGGCAGGCGCCGCGTGCGCATCGTGAACGAAGGCTACCGCACGTTCGACGTAGTGGTGAGCGTGCGGGCGGGCGAGAGCGTTGCCGTCGACGCCCCGCTCGAGCCGCTTTCCGGCCTGGGTGCGCTGCGCGTCGAGCAAGCCGGTGCGGAGCCCGTGCAGCTGCTGGTCGACGGCAAACCGGTCGGGAACCTGCCCTGGGAAGGCACGCTGCGCGTCGGTGCTCACTTGCTGCAAGCGCTCGGCGACGAGCGCGGCTCGAAGCCGCAAGCCGTACAGGTAATCGAGCGCAAAACGCAGCTGATCCGCGTGAGCGTGCGCGCGCTTGGGCCGCCCGTGCAGCTGCTCGCCCGCCCCGCAACCGCCATGCTCCGACTCGATGGCGTGGCGCTCGGCCCGGGCAGGTGGTCCGGTCGACTGCCGCTCGGCTCGTATGTCGTCAACGCTCAAGAGACCGGATATTTCGCGCGCGAAAAGCCGCTCGCCACGACCAGCGCGAGCGCTCCCACGACGCTGCGTCTCGAGCTCGAGCCAGATCCTAAGAGCGCCCGCTGGCCGCAAAAAAGCCCGTTTCGGTATGCGGCCGGCGTTGGCGCCGGCTTGCTCTACGCACCGAAGCTCAACGGCGGTCAGGAAAACCTGTGTCCGGAGTTTTGCCGCGGTGGCCGCGCCGCTACCGGCGCTCGATTCGAGGTTTCTTTCGAGGTTTTGCACGAGCTAGGTTTCGGCGCCGAGCTCGGCGTTGGTTACTTGTTCGCCGCACAGTCCTTCACGCGTGCCGCCTTTGCGAAGACCCACGATCGCGCGCTCGAAGTCGCGTACGCACTCGACGAACAGCTCGTCCTGGGTGGCGGTTACTTGCGGGCTGCAGCCGTCACTCGGCTGCCGTTGCCGCGGGGCTTCAAGCTGCGAACCGCGCTTGGCGCGGCCGTGGTTGCGGCTTCGTACGAGGCGCGCAGCAAGGGTTTTGCCTGGAGCCGTGGCCCGGAGCTCGCGGTCGCGGAAGGCTTTGGCTACACGCGGATTTCGGAGCTGCTGCCGCTCGTCACGACGGGCATTCGCTTGCAGCATGCGGTCGGTCCGCTGCAGCTCTCGTTGGGCATCGACGCTTGGTTCGCGCTGAAAAGCGGCCCGCGTTTCCCCGACGTTCAACTGCAGGTGTCTCCCAGTTGTCCGCCGCAAGCTCCGCAAGCCGTCGGCTGCGCGCCGCTTTCTGATCTGCTGAGCCGCGAGCGGGTCCATGGGCTGTTTGCGGCTTTGTCGCCAGAAGCCACTGCTCGCTACGCCTTCTAGTCAGCCACGTTTTCGAAGCTTGCGGCCGCCGAGCTCGTGCTCGACTTGCGCAAAGACGTTGCGCGATTGACGCATCCACTGCGCCAATCGCGTCGAGCGCGGGAGGCGGCGGCCTGTTGTAGCTGCCCGGATGCCTGGCATGGCGCGTGCTGTAGAGGTGGCATGGCATGCCTTTCCAAGCTCGTTCTGCGCCCCACGTTCGTCGTCGTTTCGCTGCTCGCGACGCTCGGCCCGCTCGTGGCGTGTGGTGGTCAATCACAACGCGACAGTCAGCCAGCTCGGGGCGACGCAAACCCGCCAGGCAGCGCTGGAGCCGTCGATCGCCCCGATGCCAGCATCGCACCGGCGGCTGGTGGCGCGTTTGCTGGAAGCGGTCCGGCTCCCCAGACGGAACCGGACACGGGCAACCCAGCCCAGCTGGGAGGCGCTCCGACCTCCGAGCCCGGCGGGCAAGGCGGCGCGGGTAGTCCGAGCAATGCTTGCTCGTCGACGACTTGGGTCGCAACGGCCTCGGTGCTGTGCGTTCCCTATGGCGAGTTCTGCGCAGGCTGGGCTTTCGGGCCCCAAACTCCGACCCAGGCGATCGATGGTGACCCGACAACCCGTTACACCTCGGGCCGCGCTCAAGCCGGCGATGAAGAGTTTACCGTGACCTTTCCGGACACCGTGAGCATCTCGGGCATCGCAGTCACTGCGCCGTACTCGCTCGACGCGAGCGGGGCCTACGCGCTCGAATTCTCCGTTGATGGCGCGACGTTCTCGGCATTCGCTCCTCCGCTCACCGGGCCCGGGCCCGCCGCGGGTCCCGCAACCGGGCCAGTCACACTGACCATCAGCTTCCCGGCGACCAGCCTGCGGGCGATCAAGCTGAGGCAGACGGACACCAGTATGCAGCACGGCTGGTGGTCGATCATCGAGTTTACGGTCATCGACTGTAGGGCGGGCTAACCCGCAACGTTTCTAGTCAAATCGTTGCCGGGTTTGCGTCCGTGGCGGGGCCGATGCGTATAATCCGCCGGTCGTTTTGCAAGCCGGCCCTAGCTCACCGCTCGCGTTGCTCGTCGTCACTTCCGACGGTGTGCTGCGTCACGTGCTGCCAGCGACGGGCAGCGTGCGTATCGGTCGCGCGGAGGGCAACGATCTGCGCATCGAGGAAGCTTCGGTTTCTCGGCAGCATGCCGTCCTGCATCTGGGCCCCGCCCCAATATTGGAAGATCTCGGCGGCTCGAACGGCACCGCCCTGCGCCGCGGCGCCGCCGAGAGCCCCGACAAGACCCAGAACCTGATCCGACTCGAGCGCGAGCAGCTCGGATTGCAAGTCGGCGACCGCATTTTGCTCGGCACCGTGCAGCTGATGTTGGTCGAGGGAGCGAGCGAGCCGGCGCCAACGCCTGGCGACACGCGCTCTGCCGCGATGCAGGCGCTCTACGCGCAGGCGGAGCTTGCGGCAAGATCGCCGATCAGCGTGCTGATCGGCGGCGAGACCGGGGTCGGCAAGGACGTGTTGGCGCGCTTCATTCACGGCGCGTCGTCCCGCAGCGTGGGACCGTTCGTTGCCCTCAACTGCGCCGCGCTGCCCGAGAACTTGCTCGAGGCGGAGCTGTTCGGCAGCGAGCGCGGCGCGTTCACCGGTGCCGCTCAAGCTCGTCCCGGGCTGTTCGAATCAGCCGAAGGCGGCACGGTATTCCTCGACGAAGTCGGAGAATTGCCGCTGACCACGCAATCCAAACTCCTGCGCGTGGTCGAGGAGCGAGCCGTCATGCGCGTCGGTGGTCGGGCCATGCGTCAGATTGACGTGAGGTTCTTGGCCGCGACCAATCGCGATCTCGAGGCGTACAGCCAAGCCGGCAAGTTCCGAGAAGACCTGTACTACCGGCTCAGCGGGCTGGTGCTGGTCGTTCCGCCGTTGCGCGAGCGCTCGACGGAGATCGAGCCGTTGGCGTCGAGCTTCTTGCGACAAACGTGCCAAGCGCTGAACCGATCGGCTTTGACTTTCTCCGACGAGGCGCGGCAACGTCTTTTGGCGCATGGCTGGCCCGGCAACGTCCGCGAGCTAAAGAACGCTGTTGAGCGCGCCGCGCTGCTCTGCACGGGCAATGTTGTCGAGGTCGACGACCTGCCGGCAAAGGTCCGCTCGTCGGCAGTCTCGGCTCCGCCGGTGCCCGAAGCGAACCACGAGCGCACACCCGCTGCGGTAGAAAACGGCGAGAGCTTGATGGATCGCGCCCAACGCGAACAGCGCGAGGCGGAGCGAGAGCGGATTCGCCAGGCACTCAACGACTGCGCAGGCAACCAGCGGCGCGCGGCAGATCTGCTGGGCATCTCGCGTCGCACGCTGGTCAATCGTCTGAACGAGCTCGACCTTCCTCGTCCGCGCAAATAGCCTGCGCCAGTTGCGCAACGTGATTGCGCGAATGCTTGTCCGGTGCGCCGGGGACGACGTCAACTAGCGGTTTTTCGCAGTTTTTAGCCAAATTCGCAGAGCCGCTCGTGCTGGCACGCCTCGTGCTGAATGCCTGGTCGAAGCGCGAGCAAAACGCTCCCGCGAAGAAACCAAGGAAACACCATGTCGTTGAAGCAATCGGTCGCCGTCGTCTCCAGCCTCCTCGCACTCGCCTCCACGGCCTGTGGAGCTCGCGCAGTCGCTCCGCTGACGGCGGCTGCGACGGTGAGCTGCCGCGGCGGAACGATCCACAGCGTCGCCGACGCCGGCAGCTTCAGCGCATGCAACGTCGTGCACGGCGATCTCGTCGTCAGCGCGACCGACCTCACGGACCTGACGGCGCTGTCGCACCTGCGTCGGATCACCGGCACGCTGCGCATCACCGAAAACTCGGGCCTCGATGATCTCAGCGGCCTCGAGAATCTCAGTAGCGTTGGCGCGCTCGAGATTCACCACGACACCGATCTCGACGACCTGGCGGGCCTGGAGAGCCTGCGTGAGGCAGGTCGGGTCGAGGTGACCGACAACCCCGAGCTGACGACACTCAACGGCCTGCAAGGGCTCAGGGCAACGGGGCGCCTGGTGCTGCGCAACAACGCTCTGTTCACGGCCACCGGCCTTGCTGGACTGCGCGAGGTAGGCGACCTGGTAGTCGTGAACAATCACCGCTTGAACAGCTTGAGCAGTCTCAGCGCGCTGAGCCACGCCCGTTCCGTCGAGATCGCGCATAACCCCGTGCTCTACGGTAAGAACCTGTTGCCGGAGCTAAAGCACCTGGATGCTCCGCTGGTGTTGGACGCCAACCGCGCCATCTCCAAGAGCGACGCGCGCGCGCTGCTCGAGCGCACCGGCCAGTCTGGCTTCTCTCAGCTGGCGCTGCGGCCCAACCAAAAGCTCGAAGCTTCGGCCCGCTGAACCAGCCGCACCAAGGCACCGGAAGGGAAGGCACATGGAATCACTCGGTCACCATCCACGGGTCATGAGGTCGTTGGCGCAGCACGTTCCAGCACCCGCGGCGATCAAGATCTACACCCTGGGTTGCTTCTCCATCCTGGTCGATGGCAAGGCGATCAAGCTCACGCGCAAAGCCAGGAGCAAGCCGCTCGAGCTGCTCAAGGCCGTGATTGCCCTGGGTGGTCGCGACGTGCATGAAGCGAGGCTGACGGCAGCGCTTTGGCCCGACTCGGACACCGAGCTGGCGGCCAGCGCGTTGACATCGACCTTGCGCCGCTTGCGCGCCCTGGTCGGACGCGGAGCGATCCGGCGCCAGTCCGGTCGACTCTCACTCGATGCCGACCGTTGTTGGGTCGACGCCTGGTCGTTCGAGCACAACCTAACGGCGCTCGAGCACGCCCACCGCGCTCAGGATCTGGAAAAAACTGCCAGCCTGGCCGCCGGCGTGGTCTTGCAATACCGCGGAGCATTCCTAGCCGGAGAGGCCGACGATGCCTGGGCCCTTTGCGCCCGCGAGCGACTACAGGGGCGGCTGCTCAACTTGCTCGATTCGATCGGAACCCAACATGCGCTCGCGGGTCGCTACGAGCAGGCGTTCGCGTGCTTCAGAAAGGCCGTCGCGATCGAGCCGCTGGCCGAAGGCCCCTACCGCCGCCTGATGCAAATGAATCTCGACCAAGGCCGGCACGCGGACGTGCTCCTCACCTATCAGCATTGCCGCAACATGCTCGCCGTGGGCTTGGGCCGTGCGCCATCGTCAGAGACAGAGGCGCTGCTGCGCAAAGTACGCGCGGATTGACGACACTCGCTTCCGTCGCATGGTCAAATAACTAGTCACCTCTCTGATCGAAACACCGAGTTTGGAATGACGGTGAGTCGTTGATATCGAGTCGCGGTCACGTGACAACATAACAACGCTGAGAGGTGGGGAAGTGTGATCGCAGGGGTGCAAGCCTGCCACACACGGGCTTGGCGCAGCATTGGCGAGCTGGCGCCGGCTCTAACTTGTTGCCTCTAGCGGTCCCCGGCTCGGGGAAGGGAATTCCGATGAATAGTGTTTACTTGCGTTTTCTAGGTAATGCGACGCTCCTGCTGGTCGGGCTAGCTGGCGCTGGCAGCCTTGGCTGTAGCGACAAGAGTGAAACCTCCCCCATGGACGGGGGCGGAGCCGGCGGCATGGACGGGCTCGGCGGTGCGAGCAGCGGCGCGAGTGGCGAAGACGCGACCGGCGCCGGACGACCTGCCGGGCTCGACGCGCGCACCAATGCCTTGCTCGATCGCGCGAACGGTCAGACGAAGCCAATCACCGATACTCACGTTCACCTTTTCCAGCCATCACGCTCGGGCGTGGCCTGGCCTGATGCCGCGAACGCCACCCTTTACAAGGATTACCTGCCGCAGTCGTACCTGGACATGGCGGCGCCGCTCGGCATTTTGGGCTCCGGTATCGTCGAAGCTAGCCCGTGGAATGACGACACGCAGTGGGTGCTGGGCGAGGTAGCCAAGACCACCAAGCCTGACTTTTTCCCCTGGTACGTGGCACAGCTCGACATGGGGTCGGCCGATTTCATCAAGAACCTGACTGCATATCTGACGGTCGACCCAATGACCAATCCGGACGCCGACAAGGTCGTCGGACTGCGTGTCTACCTGTGGAGCGCGGCGATCGATCCCAAGGATCCGATTCAAAAGGCCAATCTCGCCGAGGTGCAGAAGCGAGGCATGACGCTCGACATCATCAGTCGTGGCACTGGGATGAACGAGAAGAATCCGAAAGCGCAGGTCGTGGCACTGGCCAAGGCGTTCCCCAAGATTCGCATCATCATCGACCACATGGCCGGCGCCAAGATCGCCGACGCGATGCCGGACCCGAAGTGGATGACGGACATCGCGTCGCTCGCAGCGCTACCGAATATCTACGTGAAGTGGTCAGCGTTCTTCGACGCTGCCAACGCGACCGGCGACGAGAGCAAGCCCTGGACTGCCCCGAAGGACATGGCTTCCTACAAGCCGATTTTCGACGCGCTGTGGGGCGCCTTCGGCGAAGACCGGATCATTTGGGGCTCCAACTATCCGGTTTCGCTGCTCGGCGGCAGCATCGAAGAAGAGCTCAAGATTGCCGAGGACTATTTGGCGACCAAGACGCCCGCGCAGCGTGACAAGGTCATGTTCGACAACGCCGTGCTGTTCTATCGCCGCGTCCTGCCGGATGCCGGCGTCGAGCCGGATGCCAACACGACCGCCCTGCTCGCCCGCAAAACGGGCAAGACGAAGCCGATCATGGACACGCACGTGCACGTCTTCCAGCCGTCGCGGCCTGGTGTCGTGTGGCCAGATCCGGCAAACGAGACCCTGTTCCAAGACTACCTTCCCGACACATGCAAAAGTGGCAAGGCTCCGAAGGCGCCTTGCGGCCCGACGTATGCCGAAGAGATTGCCGACCTCGGGATCCTTGCGACCAACGTCGTCGAGGCCAGTCCGCGAAACAACGCGGCCACCGGCCCCGGGGACACCGATTGGATCCTCAGTCAGGTCAAAGACAACGAGCAGTTCTTCAACTATGCCGCCCAGCTCGACATCAGCTCCGCGGACTTCATCACGAACTTGGACCTGAACGCGGAGGGTATGACCGACGACAAAATCGACCGCAGTGTCGCCGTCTCGGGTTTGCGGGTCTACTTGTGGAGCGCGGCGATCGATCCCAAGGATCCCGTTCAAAAGGCCAACCTCGCCGAGGTGCAGAAGCGCGGCATGACGCTCGACATCATCAGTCGTGGCACCGGGATGAACGAGAAGAATCCCAAGGCGCAGGTCGTCGCGCTAGCCAAGGCGTTCCCCAAGATTCGCATCATCATCGACCACATGGCGGGCGCCAAGATCGAAGACGCCATGCCGGACCCGGAGTGGATGACCGACATCGCGTCGCTCGCTGCACAACCGAATATCTACGTGAAGTGGTCGGCGTTCTTCGACGCCGCCAACGCCACCGGCGACGAGAGCAAGCCCTGGACCGCGCCCAAGGACATGGCCACCTATCAGCCGATCTTCGATGCGCTGTGGGACGCGTTCGGCGAAGACCGCATCATCTGGGGCAGCAACTGGCCGGTGGTCAAGCTGGCCGGCACCATCGCCGAAGAAGTCGACATCGCCGAAGACTACCTGGCGACCAAAACCCCCGCGCAGCGCGACAAAGTGATGTTCAGCAACGCGATCCTCTTCTACCGCAGAGTTCCCTGATACGGGACCAACCGGCAGCGGGTGGGGGTAACCATTCCCTCACCCGCCGCTGTCGACCCGTTGACCACGGCCTCACGGCATCACAGCTCCGCATCTGACGGGCGAGGTCTCCGATCAGCGTTAAACAGCCTGAAGGGTGAGAGCATCGCTGACGCTGATCGGGCCAAGAGAGCAGCATTGGTGACTGCCTACGTCGTGCACTACGAGTCGACGAGAGTCGTGCGCGTTGACTGGTCAGTTGACAGATAAGATCGATGTCGTTCGGTGCAGTCGTTGACTGTGAGGTGTCGCGCGAAGTAGAGAATGCGGACCGCGTGATTCGCGCGGTAGGGAGACCGCATGAAAACATTTCGGGTTGGGGCATTAGTGGGTGTCGCTTGTTTCGCGGCCATCATCGGGTGCGGAACCGACGGCGAAAAATCAGCGACCGTCGAGGCGCTAAACGGCGGGCCGGTCGCCAACGCTCCGCATCAGGGCACGGAAGCAAGCCCAGGAATTCCCGTGAAGGTGGCCCAATTGCTGTCGCGCATGGACGGCATCGGCGAGGGCAGTCAAGCCAGGTACGACGAGGCGTTGAACGAGTTTCGCGCGTCGCCCGATCCGATCGGCACGTTGGCCAACGTTTACGATCAGCTACCCGCGAATGCCCTCGGCGCTCGCTGGAAGGTCGTTCACGCTGCCACCCAGATTGACTCAGCGCAGTCGATCGAATTTCTGGAGCGCATCGCTGGCGGCCCGAAAACCGTGCCAACGGCGGACGGTGGCGGCGATACCAGCTTTCGCATGCGTTACACGGCCTCCGTCGGCGTGGTCCAGCAGTATGCCGCCGGCCGCAGCGAGGCAAAAACCGCTATCGAACGGCTGTTGAACGACGCCGATGCATCGATCGCGCAACTGATGGGAGTCGAGCTGTTCAGCATGGGCAAGCTGAGTGACGCTTGGCGAGCGATTTTGACCAAGCGCGGCATCTCGAACAACTTCCGTCAGTTCACCGACGCCGAGCTGAGCGCCCTGCGCACCATCAATCCAGCGGAGCTACGTCATCGCGACGGCGGGGGCACGCCCAATGTCACGAATGTTCCGGCACTTCCGGAAAACGAGTGAGCGAAAGAGGGAGGACCAGATGAAATTCAAAATTCTAATCGCGTTGGCGGTTTCGGGCCTGGGGCTACTAACGAGTCAACACGGTCAAGCGGCAACGAGCTGCAGCCGAAACGCCAGCTCGGCGCAGTTTGACTCGTTCTACGCGCCGTTGTGGGGCTGCCAGCAGGTGTTCATCAACGACATGTGGAGTCGCTTCCACTTCGACCACGACGACTGGGACCAGGGCTTCGGCTTCGAGGATGCGTGCAACGACACCCTGCCCTTGAAGCGCACGTTCAACGCATTGCAGCTGCTTGCTTACGGTGTAACCGCCACCCCAACATGTTCCACCAGCTCGAGCAACGTTGGCCTGTGGGGGTATTGCTGGGCTGGTAGCAACATCGATGAGCTCGACGGTCGTTGTGGCGACTCGCCCAGGGCAAAGACAGCCATTGGCCCCGTGATTGACAACCACACCGAGCTGTTCATGCCGTTTTTCTTCGATGAAACGGTGGTTCAGCGAGCTGGGACGATCTTTCACGAAGCGCGCCACGCCAACGGTTGGTGTGTGCACACGAACTCGTGCGCCGACGGGACTGGTAGTTGTGATCCGAACTTCTGGTCCGGTTGCGTTGGTGTTGGTAGCTCCTCTGGCGTAGGAGCCAACGGGTACACGGTCTTGTACATGAACTGGTTCGCAACCACCGCCCGCGCGGGCTGGATCAACGCCGCGATTCGGGCGGACGCTGTGGCAGAAGGGAACCACTATCTCACCAGCCGCTTCGGGACCGACCCCTGTTTCAGAATGAACAGCGGCGGCGGCACGTTCAACGTGTGCTAGCGTCGATCCATGAGGAACTCAGTCGAGCTACGGGGGTTCGTTGGCGCGTTGGTGGCCCTAGTGGCCACCGCGTGCGCCTCAGGCGGGGACGCCAACAGTCGAGAGCTGATGGCGATCAGCCATCAGGCAACGCCGGACGGTTCACTTTCGGTGAACGATGACGGGCGCTACTCCTTCATCGATTCTACGAAAGAAATCGAGACGCATGGCACGCTCACGTCGGCCGAGCTGGCCGACGTGAAAGCTCATGTCGTCCCCGCGCAGCTCGACTCGCTTTACGCACACGGCAACCCGATTGAAAAAGAGTGCGCCAAGGTCGACGACGCCTATGTGCTGATCTCCAAGCGCGGCTCCGCATGTTTCGTTATTTCGACCATCTCAGACGCGTCGGCAAAGTCAGACTTGATGTTCTTCGTCTCGCTCTTCAATGAAAAATCGGGGACGCAGTAGCCATCCGATAGCTCGTCGCAGGATACTTGCCATGCATGACCGAATGATTCCCACGAGAGCACCAATCGGTATGCTGGGCGCTCTCCTGTGTACGTTAGCCTGCGGTGGGCAGTCGACGGAGCCGCGTCGCACCGGTGGCACCCACACGTCCGCGGGCGACGCCGCCACATCGGGGGCGCCAAGCGGCCATAGTGGTGGAAGCTCGGCGGCTTCGGAGCCTCCACGCGGCTTGGATGCTGGGGCGCCCGGCAATCATGATCCGGGTTCCGGAGCGTCCAATGACGGAGACATGTTCGTTCCGCCCGACGAGCTGGAGAAACAACACGAGCAGCTGCTGCAGGCGCACCTGCGCAGCCCGAGCTGCGTCAAATCGTGCGCCGTGCTCGACCTGGCTTGCGACGGCGCGGGCTTCAACGATTGCGACTTGGCTTGTCCAGGCCGCTTGGCGGACGACGCCAAATGCGCACCGCTGATCGAGGCCGTATACGCTTGCCTTGCCGAGCACGTGGACGAGGCAGTCGCGTGCAACACGGGTGTTGGTGCGCCTCGCCCGCGCTGTGGAGCATGCGACGACCCTTTGCGAACGTTCACGCAGTCTTGCGGTCTCACCCTCGATTGTCAGTTCTGACAAGCGGGGCTCGTCATGGACGGCCCCAAAGGCAACGGCTTCGACAGCTAGCGATCTGGTCACGGAAGCTCGCCTCAGAATGCCCGCCCAAGCGGCGTTCCGTGCGACGTGCGCGGAACACGTCCTTGGTCGCCATCAGCTCGATACGACGGCGAGCCAGGCGCAATCGCGAACGTAGTGTGCCCACCGACACCTGCAACAACTCCGCGATGCGCAGCGCAGGCAACTCCTCGAGCTCCAACAGAACGAGCGCCACGCGCTGTGTTTCGGGCAGCCGAGCAAGCAGAGCATCCGCGGCATCGAGCCGCTCTTCGCGTTCGAGCTCAGCGCTCGGATCTTCGGCTTCGGAGTGAAGCTCCTCGAAGTAGTCAAAGCCCACCGCGATCTGCCGCCGCCGAGAAGCGGCCCTACGGTAGGTGGAGGCGGTGCGACGGCAAATGGCGAAAAGCCAGCTGGTCAGGCTCGAGCGACCCTGGAATTGAGGCAGGAGCCGAAAAACCACCAGGAAGACGTGTTGGGCGAGATCAGCCACGTCAGGCTCGTGCACACCCAGGCTCCTCAACGTTCGCCAGACGAAGGTAAAATACTCGTCGTGAACAGCTCTAAAGGAAACTGCTTCGGCAGCTGGCGGTGTCGGCACGGAAGCTCACCTGGCAAATGCCCGCCCAGGGCGGATTCCGTGCGCGACCTGCAAGTCCGTGGCGCGTCTTCAAACCCTTCGTTCTGACTTACCGCTATCGCGAGCGCGGCACGAGGCGCACCTCGTCGACTTCGAAGTCAGACTTCTCGACCGGGCCGTCGTTGATCCATAAGAGGGAGTTGGCGATGCCGGCGAAGTGGGCGGGCGACCCCCATCCGTATTGGTTGAGGTCGCTCCACGACACCGTGAATTGCTTCCATTGCGAATCGAGGACGAAGGGGTTGCCGGGGTGGTCGTTGCACTTCGCCGCTGCGGGATTGCAGTCACCGCGGCCGGGTTGCGCATCGGTTTCGGGGATGGCGACCAAGAATCGCATGTGCTCGCCGCCGTTGCCCTTGGCCCAGAACGAGATGCCTTGGTAGCTCGAGACGTCGTCGCAAAACAGGCCGAAGCCGATGCCCGAGCTCTTCGCCGAGCCGCCTTTGAAGCGCACGGCGGTTTGTGTGCCCGTGGCGCCCGGACGCTCCACCGAGACCGCTACATCGTGATCGTCCAGGTATGCGAACCAGCCCTGAGCGCCAGCCTCGCAATTTGCGAGCAGCGGTTGGGCCACGACCGTGTGCCCGCGGCAAGCCGAGCCCAGCGGTACGACGACGCCAGACCCCGCGTCACCGCCCAGCGCCGTGTTGCCACCGCTGCCCCCTTGAGCTCCGCCGCCAGCCGCTGTCGCCCCGCCCATTCCGCTCATGTTGCCAGCGTCGCTCCCGGCAGCACCCGCCGTATTCAGCGTCCCCGCGCTGGAGACCGTGCCGCCGGCGGGGTTAGCGGAGAAGCTGCCTGCTTGAGGGCCGCCAGCCTCCGAACCACCGCTGCTGCTGACCGAACCACCAGCCGCTGGCGGCTGTGCGGTGCCACCCGCAAACGGGTCGAGTGAGGGGCCGCCGCAAGCGGCGAGAAGTACGACGCCCGCGGCGCCGTAGCGAGAGCAGGTGAGCATGCTGAGTTTGCCTCGACCGCTTTGATACAGCGCGCCAACGCGCAAACCTTTCATCGCGCATGGCCAAGGAGATCAAATACAACGTCGGCGCGCGCTGACGTTCATGTCGCGAGCGTTGCAGGTGAAACGAACACAACTCGCCGCTATGCCTATCGCCGCGGCGCGTGTTTTCCGTGCGCTAGCTCAGGCTTGAGATTCGAAAAGCTGTCAGCGAACAGCGCGCACCGTGGCGAGCGCTTCCGTCCAACGCGCAGCTCATCGAGCATCAGTACCGCCGAGCTCACAGAGTGCGGAAGCAACGCTCGGGAAACGACGCGGACACGTCACCTCTTGAGTTTCGTCTCGGAACTGAGGGGCGGTTCGGTCGGTCTGGGCGGCTCGAGTTGGAGCAGCAGCGCGAGCCTGGTGACGATTTCCTTCAGCGCGTTTTTTTCGAAGTAGTCGAGGGCGCCGGCGCCGAGCGCTTTCGAGCGTCCCTCCTCCACGTCGCTGCCTGACCACACGACCACCGGAATGTCCGCGGTTTTCGGCTCGGCTTTCAGACGAGCTAAGACGTCGATGCCGCTACCATCCGGAAGGTGAAGATCGAGCAGGATGGCGTCGGGTCCTACCGCTCTTGCAAGCTCGAACGCTTCGGTGGCGCTCTCCGCGATCGTCACGTCGAAACCTACGCGTTCCGCGTGGCGCCCCATGAGCTTTTGAAGACCCACTTCGTCATCGACGACGAGCAGGCGCGGCCTCCGCGCGGACATCCGGCCACCTTACCGCAGCCCGTCGGCCGCGTACACGTGCGCGTAGCAGGCGTACCGTTGCGGCTGACGCGCCGCACGCTTCGCGTCTTCGACGGAAGGCGGGTGCCTGCTGCTATTTGGCATCGTTCGTATGGCCGCCGCCAACGAGGGCGCTTTGGGGACCAGTGCGCGCCCGCAGCGCAACCGCGACCGCTGACAGATCGCGCCGAGCAAGGACCATATCGAAGCGCCGTCGAGCGGCCCGTAGGCGGCTGTAGATGGTGTTCATGTTCACGTCGAGCTCGTCTGCAATCTCCCTGGCGGTCAGCCCTTCGACGTTGGCAAGATAGAACGCGAGCCGCTCCGATTCCTTGAGTCCTTCCAGAAATTCCGACACGATTCGTCCGGCTTCACGACGGCGTAGCAGCTCCTCCAAGTCGAAATCGGGCAGCGCCACGACCCAGCGATCGCGGTTGTGCGCACGCCTTCTGCCCCGGTGATAGTTGCGCGAGACGAGCTCGCTCACGGCAAACAGCCAACCGCGCTTCGAAGCTACCGCCACGTATTCGTCAAAGCGCCGATAGACCACCAGAAAGACTTGCTGCAGGGCGTCATCAGCGTCAGAAATCGTCACCCCCAACCTGCGAAGTGATCGCTTTACGAAGCGCGAGTGGTCGACAAAAGCTCGAGCAATTTCCGGTGCGCCCGAGCAGGTCACGCCTCGATCCGTCGCCGCAGCCATCCTTCAACGTACAGATGCCCACCCGGTAAGTTTTCCGTGTGGACGTGGCGACTTCCGGCTCGATGTTCGACCAATTGGGTCGCGCACGGCAGGCGGGGCCGCTTATTGGGGCGCGGGCGTCAGTGTGAAGTTGGTCCGGAGCATAAGCTCGGCTGTCGCCCCCATACGCTCGGCATAAAACGCGTCGAAGGCGTACGACTGCCCTGGAGTCAGAGCAAGCTCGTCAAAGTTGAGCGAGGGCTCGACGGCCACGTGCGTTCCGCCAGCGTCGATCACCAGCTTCTGATCGACGAACAGATAAAAGTCGTCGTCTGAGCGGATGTCGACCTTGTCACCGGGGCTACTCGTGAACGTGGCATGGAGCTCCGCCGTAAAACCGAAGTTGTGCACGCCGCCCTGATTTCCGAACGGCGTGGCATACGGCGAACCGTCATCCAACGGAAAGAAGACGTGGCGCGCGACACCCTGGTACCTGTCGGCGACGCCGGATTTTCGGCTGTCGTATTCATAGGTACCACCGGGCTGCGCGGACAGCGGCAGCGGGTATACACGAAGGTAGTTGGTGCCAGCGACGTCGCGATACCATTGGTCGAAATACTCTTGGCCGAACGTGGGCAGGGCGTTTTGAGGCGGTCGATACACCGGCTTCCGATCAGGACCTAGCGCGTCGCTGACAACGCTCTTCTCGCATTCGCCGTTGCCGAAAGCCGGATTAGTCAGCGGATCGGTAGCCGAATATTTTTTGAAGTCGCGCAGGTACATAGTCAGAAAGAGCGCTGGCTCGACCACAGGCGGCGCCCCGCCTGACGCGTCGCTGCTGCCGCCGGACGCGCTGCTGCCGCGACCTGACTGGCCACCGTCGCTGGTTTTGGATGGATAGATTCCGACCTCATGGCGACCGCTCTCGACGGGACAACCAGCGAGGCTCGTGGCGATAGCGACAGCGCCCAAGCTGATCGCGGCGGCCGGCCTTTGGAGCTGGATAGGTGACAACATCTGCGACGGTCGTTCTGGAGTGCAACCTACAGACTAAACCTGGGGCCGCGAGGAAGCTATGACCAGCTTGCGTTCCAAGCCTCATGGCCCAACGTGCAGGTCGCGGAACGATTGCCGTCGGCCACAGCGCGTTTCATGGCTTCATCTGACAGAATCCGCCACCCGCAGTGTTGCAGAACTGACTTTGGCAATCGGTGCTCGCGACGCAGCGCTTGAAGTTCATGCACGCCGGGCAGTGCCCGCCGCAATCGAGATCGGTTTCATTGCCGTTCTTGATGTGATCATTGCAAGCTGCCGCTTGGCAGGTCCCTTGAGCACACTTGGCTTTGTCGCAGTCGGCGTCAGCGGCACAATGCTGCGTGGTCGCGCACGGCCCGCAGGTTTTCCCACCGCAGTCGGTGTCAGTCTCGTCCTGATTGCGGAGGCCGTCGCTGCACGTTTGCAGTTGGCAGCGGTTGGCGGTGCACCTTGCCGTGTTGCAGTCGACTTCTGCCGAACACGACTTGCCCGCCTGGCACGGCGGGCATCCATCGCCACCGCCGCAGTGGACATCGCTTTCGGACTGATTCTTGACACCGTCCGTACAGCTCGGGGTGAGGCAGGTGCCATGCGCACAGTAGCCCGTTGCACAGTCAGCCCCGCTGCTACACATGGGCGTTGACTCAGCTCCTGCGCCCCCGCCAGCTCCAGCTCCAGCTCCAGCTCCAGCTCCAGCTCCAGCAGCCATTGCGCCTGCCCCTGCGACGACGACAGCGCACGATTGGTCGTCCGAGCACGCTCCGCCCGAGTCCGTCCGCTGTTCGGGCCCGAGGCTATACTCTGGAAACGAGCATCCGAAGCTGACCGCTACCGCCACGAACGCCCACACGTAGCCGTGCATATCCTCTCAATCGTAACGGCTGCGCGCCCCGAACGCATAACAAACGTTCGAGAAATCTCGAATGCCCGCAAGACCCGGTGTTCAGGTGGGTGAACCTGGGCGGGGGTCGCTGCGCCTGCGCCCGCGCCGCGCTGCGGTCATCGGCCAGTGAGGCTGACGCAAGTCCGTCACAGCTTGGCGGAGAAGATGCTGCAGCCGCTGGCCCAATAGACGTGCGCCGCGTCGAGCACGACGGAAGACACGTTCATCTGATCGCGCGCCAGCGCTGCCGGAGGCACCACCGTCGCGTCGTTGTTGGGGTCAGCCGGTGGCGTCAAAACGTGCTTCAAGAGCCCGCCCGTTTGGCTGGCGAAGTAGACGTCAGTGGCGCTGATGGAGAACGCCGTAATTGCGTCCGACTTGAACGTCTTCGAAACGTTCACGTTGCCTTTCGTGTCGGCTTTGGCGCGCACCAGCTGGTCACCGTTCGCCCAATACACATAGGTACCGTCGGTCGCAATGTCATCGAGCAGCAGATCGCCCTGCGACTCACCGAGCTCCACATAGCCGGCAACACCGGGCAAAATGTCGTCGCGCTCGACGCCTTGACGTGCGGCGGTCGTCCAGCACACCAGGGCATCGCTCGCAGCAAGCCCGGACGGCTCTCCGGAAGGCATGCCATCCGGCGGATTCACGTCGTAGTTGATGGCCCTGCCGACAACATCGTCACTGGTCACCTTCTCGTCGGTCGAGATCGCGTGAACGTCGTGACCAACCGCGTAGTAGAGCTTGTTCGCGTGCACGGTCAGGGCGCGGATCTTGTCCGTGCTGGAGGCCTTGAGCACCACCGGTGGACTAGCCCCCAGCGGCAGTGATTTTTTCATCACCTTGCTGCTACCGGGCGAGCCATCGCCATCGACGAGCCAGTAGACGCCCGAGGCGTCCGCCGCGATTTGGCTGGGGCTGGCCTGTCCGCTTGCGAGGTCGGTAGCGCTGCCGCCGGCGACTGGCAGCGTCTGCACCGCACCGGACATTTTCGCGGTCAGGTACAAGCTTGCTCCCGAGAGCGCCATTCGCACGCTGCCACAGCCGGGCACCATGCCGACCTGCACCGGCGCGTCGCCGCATTTGCCCGCGCTGCAAGCCGCGCCGGGCGCGCACTTCATGCCGCAAGCGCCACAATTGTCGGCATCGATTTGCTTCGCGACGCAACTACCCTTGCCCGCGCCGGCGCAAAGGTCAGGCGTGTCCGCGGGACAAGCACACACGCCGCTTCTGCAAACTCCACCACTCGGGCACTCGTCGGTCGTCGCGCACGTGGCGCTGCCGGCCGCGCCTCCGTTCATCGTGGCCGCGCTGCCGGCCATGCCGGCGCCTGTGCTACCGGCGACGGACCCGGGCGGTGGAGGGAGGATGGGCGCATTTGCGTCAGGCGCTGAACAGGCCCACGACAACGCGCACAGTAGGCCGAATGCCGGCAACAGGTGGCGCCGCAGCGCCATGGAATTGAACATGCCGCCTCTAAGCCAACAGCTCGGCGATTTCAGCGTTGGGGCGCTTGCGCATGTCGTCGCCAAAGCTGGCCACGCCGAGCCCAAAGTAGTGATTCATGATCGTGAAGTACAGGTCGCGGTATTGGCGCGAGTTCTCTGGGTCGTCGGGCAAGACGATGTACTCGCCCTGGCGAAAGGTCCCCGCACCACCGAACAACATCACGGGCAGGTCGAAGCCGGCGTGGTCGCCGTGGTGCATATCGCTGAACAGCATCAGCAGGCTGTTGTCGAGCAGCGTACGCTCGCCTTCTTTGATGGCGTCCAACTTCTGCGCGAGGTCAACCGCGACCCGCAGCTGCCAGTTGGTGATCGAAGCAAAGTCGTTGTTGCGCAGCCCCGCGTGCTGCGCTGCGTGGTTGTTGCCGGCCGTACCGGCAACGGGCTTGTCGTTCGTGAAGTCGTATTTCGGAACGTGGCCGTAGACGAGCTCCGAGCGGCTGTTGTCGAGCATGTAGCTGACGACGCGCGTCATGTCGCATTGCAACGCCATGACGATGAGATCGTTCATGACGCCCATGCGGGCGACCGCGTTCTGATTGGCGTCCGTGGTGGCCATCGGCCGATTGATCGGCTTGCACTCAGCGTTAGGTGCCGTGGGCATGGTGGCGACCTTCGTCTCGAGCTCACGTACGCCGGTCAAGAACTTGTCGAGCTCGGCGCGATCCGACATCGAAAGCCGGTTCTGGAGTGCCACGGTGCTGGCCTTCAGCGAATCGAGGGCGCTTTGGTCGAGCGCGCGGCGACGAGCTGCCGCGGCAACCGCGTCGACGCCTTGCATGGGTGCGGTGGCTCCACCCTCGACCAACGCGTCGAACACCTTCTGCGGATTGAGCTCCTTACCCATCGGAGTCTCCGGATCCGACCACGACATGTTCTGCGAAAAAACGCTATTTCGCCCATCGAACTCGCCCGACCCGTTGAGCAAGCCAAGTTGCATGCTGGCGATCGGCGTCTTGCCAGCGAGCGCCTTGGCAATGATCTGATCGACGGTGGTGGCGTTGATGGGCGACGTAGTGATGTCGACCTTGCGATCCTTGCGCACGCCGTCACCATCGACGCACGTCAGCATCGCGCCTGGATCGCGCGAATGCGACGGCGTGTTGAAGGCGCCGGCAGGCATCATCGTCCCGATGTCGGCGCGTGGGATCAGCGAGTACCAGGGCGTGCCCATCGTCAACAGATCGCGGCGCCAGGTGTAGTTGCCGAGGTTCTTGATGAAGAGCGTCTTCGACTTCACGGGTTCGAGCGGCCGCAGCAGCGGCGCCAGCTCCCACGTCTTGCCGGCGCCGGGCTTGTCCCACCATTCGACCGCCGCGCCGTTCGGGAAGTACATCGGCACAAAGCGCTTGGGCGTGGCTAGCGTCTGTCCGACGGCGCGCTTGGGCAGCAGCGACTCCAAGAACGGCAGCGACAACGTCACGCCCAGGCCACGCAAAACATTTCTTCTGGTCAGCACTACTTGCTCCTAGTTTCCGTGCCGAGAGCGGAAGGCGTCGCTGGCCGCCAGCGCCTTCAGCAGGTTGCGCAGCGACAGCCCCTGCCCTTGCCAATTGGCAACGACCTGATCGAGATAGCCCTCACTCGGCCCGACCGTTCGCCCCAAGCCGTACACGAACAGCTTGCGCGCGGCGCAGGCCACGAACCCCGGATCTTTCGACATCACGTCCGCCAGTGGAACTAGACCATCGAAGGTCGAGCCGTCGCTCAATGTGCCCAGCGAATCGACCGGCTGCCCATCGGCGTACTTGTCGCGGTAGCGACCGATGGCATCGAAGTGCTCCAGCCCCATGCCCACCGGATCCAAAATATTGTGACAAGGCGAGCACGAGGCATTCGCGCGGTGGGTCTCCAAAACCTGGCGTACGGTTTGCCCCGGCATCGGGTCGCCGAGCGGTGGCGGGGTCAGGTTGGGCGGGAGCTCCAGCTCCATGCACTTGAGCGAATTGACGATCCACTTGCCACGGATCGACGGCGCCGTGCGCTCCATGCGTGACGTGTGGGTGAGAAAGCCGGCCAAGCCCAAAAACCCGGTGCGTTGCCCCGTCGAGTTCTGGACTCGCGTGAGCGTCGCACTCCCCGGGTCGGGCAAGCCATACAGCGCCGCCAACTTCGAGTCGACGAAGTTGATCGGCGACGTGAGAAACTTGTCGTAGGTCTGATCACCGTGCAGGAAATCGTCGAAGTAGGCGCCCATTTCCTGCTGCATGGCGGCGCCAAGCGCCGGGCTCCACGAGGGGTAGAGGGTGGTGTCGACGAGGTGGCCGTCCAAACGTCGCGAGCCCAGCCATTGCGCCGCGAAGTTGTCGACGAGCTCGCGCGAGCGCGGATCGGCCAGCAAGCGGTCGACCTCGGCCGTCAGTTTGTCGGCACTGGCCAGCTCTCCCTTGCCCGCGGCCGCGAACAGCGGCTCGTCGGGCATGGAGCTCCACAGCATGTAAGAGAGTCGCGACGCCAGCTCGTAGCCGCCAAGCGGGTGAACCGACATCATGTCGGGATCGAATTCGATCCGGTAGATGAACTGCGGCGAAGTCAGCATGATGCGGACGACGTGCTGCAATGCGCCGGCGTGGTCGAGCTGCTGGGCGAGCGCCTCTTTGTAGCGCACCAGTAGGTCAGCGACCTCCGCTTGCTCGAGCGGCCGCCGGAACGCTCGCAATCCGAACGTCTTGATGATGCCTTCCGCGCACGCCGTGTCGCCGGCCGCAGCGGGCTGGCAGGTCACGAATGCCGCCCGACGCGTGGCGTCGCCGAACAGCTCGGTCGCCAAGGTCGACGCGGCGCTGAAGTAGTCGGCCACCTTGCGCGAATTCATCACCCCGGCGGCGGCCAGCGTGTCAAAACCGGCCGCTTCGAACGATTGGAACGCCTCGCCGGGCTCGAGCGCCGTGCCCAACAGGTCGCGAACCGTGTTGTTGTATTCGCGCGCGCTGACCTGATGAATCGGCAGCGTGCCCACGTCGCCCCCCGGCGCCACGCCCGGCACCCCGGCGCCGCCGCCTTGGCTCGCCGCGCCAGCGCCACCGCCATTGGCGTTCACGCCGCCGCGGCCGCCGCCGGCTTCGGCGGTGCAACCGAGCACGCCCACTAGAAGGAGGGTGACGAGCGAGCCGCCACGAAGCCGTGCGTCGGGAGAGAGCATGTGTCAGCAGGGTCATGCCCGCCACCCAGCTGTTCCGTGTCGTGGGCAAAAGAAAATCGGGCCGCACGGAATCACGCACGGGCGGGCATTGCTCTGACGAGGTACCGCTGGATGCATTTATCGTTCGCCCGACCCATGTACGTGGCCGCCCTCGGGTCGGCGCTTAGTGTCGTGGCTTGTGGATCTGCGGGAGAAAACCCGGTTCAGCCCGGTCCCGGCACCGGGGGCGTGGCGCAGACCGGCGGCAGTGTCAGCGGTAGCTCGGGTTCAACCATGGCCGCGGCGGGCTCTGGCGGCGCTCCCGCAGCAGGCGGAATCGGCGGCGGTGGGCAGGGGGGCATGCCCGGCGGCGGGCTCGGCGGCTCGAGCACGAGCGGAGGCGCGCAAGGCGGTGGCAGCACCGTTGGCGGTGGCAGCGCGGGCGGCGGCGCTGGCGGCACGAGCGATGCCGGCGACACCGTGCCACCCAAGCCGCTGAATTTCACGGCCGCGGCCGGGCAGCACGTGCACATGGTGTCCGGTCACGGTGCGGGTGTTTACGGCGGCGTGCCGCACCTGATGGGCAAGCTGATCGTGCAGCTCGACAACAACGTGTACAACTTTGGGCTGAAGCGCGGCTTTCACGTGCTGGGCGTGAATTTGCCAATCTGTCCTATCAACTACACGACGCGCGAGCACAACGGCGATTGTCGGCTCGAGGTGTTCGATGGCGTCGATCGCGTTTCTGACTTCGCCGTGACGCCCGCCGAGAGCGTCACCGGTCAGGTGGTCGCAACCCTGAAGCAGCTGCAGACGACCTACCCCGAAGAAGATTGGGGCTTCTTCCTCAACGCGGATGGCAGCGTGCGCTGGTCGGACGTCGGCTTCACCGGTCACTCGCACCGCGCGCAAAGCGCCACGCGGTTTGCGGTGGCGGTGCGAGCCTACCGGGCGGTTGCTCGTTCGGGGCCGCGCGACAACATTTGCGGCACTGGCGTGGCAACGGGCGATTTTGACCCGCAGCATCCGCCGTTCGACCCCAATTGTGCGCCCGCGAAGATCAGCGCCTGGCTCGACGAGACGCCCAAGACCCCGATTGACCGTTTCTTCGGCTTCGTCGGCAAGACCGACGAAGAGTACGGCGACATCCAGTTCACCATGGAGCACATGAAGTTCATCGGTGCCCCGGTAAACGTGTCGACAGCCAAGGCGCCGTACGGCGGCACGCATCGCTTCTATGCCGATGCTGGCCACGACGGCTTCGACAGCGCCCCCTACTATGACGCGCTGAACATCGCCTGGGGTGTTCCTCCCGAAAATGCCGCCTGGGCCTTGACGCACTGACGCGCGGCCCCCGGACGAATCTCCACAGCGCGCGACGGCGCAGCGCTTAAGCTGGAGCTGGTGACGGATCTCCCTGCCATAGACATTCAATGGGAAGCGCCCGCTGAGTGTCCGAGCACTAACAATGTGCGCGCCGCCATCGAGCGGCTGCTGGGTAAGCCGCTCGCTAGCTCGTTAGGCCGTGATGTTCAGGCACGCGGCTTGGTGCAAAAATCCGAGGGCGGCAACTGGGAATTGCAAGTGTCCTTGGCCGTCGGTGAGCACACGGAACAAGACCGATTGGTGGCGAAGAAATGCCAAGCGCTGGCCGACGCGATGGCGCTCAAGGTCGCCTTGGCGATCGATCCACTGGCGGTCGCGGACGCCGTGCAGCGCCCCGAACCGGCGCATGCCGACGCGCCACCACCGGAAATTCCGAGCCAGCCGGCGAGGGCCGCCGTAGCCCCAAACGAGCGTTTGGCCCTGCGTCTCGTCGGTGGCGTCGGGCTCGGGCCGCTACCAGGAGCAACCCCGGGCGCCGGTGTCTACGGGTCGCTGCAGCTCTCGTCGTTCCGAGTCGAGCTCGGTGGCGAAGCGTTTTGGGGCGGAGTTGCTCGTTACTCGGCTCTCGAAAACGTCGGCGCCGACTTGGGAGTCTTCATGGCAGCCGCGCGGGGCTGTGCGACCCCGGGCAACGAGCGGTGGACGCTTCCGCTGTGCGGCGGCTTCGAGCTAGGCATCATGCACGGCAAAGGCTTCGGGGTAGACGCGACCAACGACACCAGCAGTGTGTGGGGCGGTGTCGTCCTTGGCCCGGCGGTGCGATTCAAGATCGCTCGCAGGCTCGCGCTCTGGGGCGAGGCTGATGTCCAGTTCACGCTCCTAAAGCCTGAATTTCACATGCGAAATCTGGGAACACTCTACGAACCTGCGACAGCGGGCGCGCGCGCGTCGCTCGGGTTCGAGGTCAATCTCTAGGTGGCCACACGGAAAAGCTCCCCTGCGGGTATACATTCTCGACAGGCAATGATCGATGCCGTCACCCGGCGAGATGAGAGCTCGTCGGCCGTCCAAATCGCGGAGATTTTCTCGGCGCACGCTGACTTTGTTTGGCGCTCGCTGCGTCGCTTGGGTGTGCCCGCGGCGGACGTGGATGACGCGCTGCAGGAAGTGTTTCTAGTCGTGCATCGACGCATCGCCCAGTACGAAGATCGAGGTCTCATGCGCGCGTGGCTGTTTTCCATTAGCCGACAAGTTTCGAGCCACTACCACCGCGGTGCGAAGCGTGCAGAAGACCGTCATCGTGGCCTCGTGATCAGCACGACCGCCCCCGACCTCGAAGAAGTCGTGGCGCGGCGCGAAGCCGAACAACTCGTCAGCACGTTTCTCGAAGGCCTCGAAGAGCCCCAGCGCTTGGTCTTCTTCTTGGCAGATATCGAGGGGCTGACCGCGCCCGAAATCGCATCCGCCCTGGACGTGAACTTGAACACCGTTTACGGCCGCCTGCGGCAAGCTCGAAAACGCTTCGAGCAACTGGTCGCGTCTCGCGAGGGGTTGGCTGCGACATGAAGCCGCCGAGCGAACGAGCGCGGGAAGTGCTGGAGCGCTACAAGGCAGCGTCCGGTTTAGGCGCTGACGAAAAGTCTCGTCTCGGTGACATCGTGCGCGAGCGAGTGTTGCGTGGTGATCTGCCGCGCTTCGACGTTCTACCGCTCGCGGCCAGCGTGCCCCACGCAAGCCTGGCGCAAAAGCTATGGAGTACGACAATCGGCAAGCTCGGAACGGCAGTTCTGGTCGCCGGTGCGGCCGGCGGGATTGGCTATCAGCTACAAAAAAACCCGGTCGACAACCTGGCCGCACCCGCCACGACCGTCGTGCGAGCGCGGCTAACGGCGAGCAATGCCACCGTACCTGCGCCGGTCGCCCCGCAAGAGCCAGCGCCGGAGCCTTCAACCGAAGCCGCGCAAGCCGATGCGGCTCGGGTGTTACCGCGCCCGAAAGAAAGATCGGCAGCTCCCAGCGCCGACGTCGCCGAACCGACCATCGATGACGAAGTGAAGCTGGTCAGCGGCGCGCAGACGGCGCTTCGCGGCGGCAACACCGCGCGCGCCATGCAACTCTTGAAGGAGCACGAGACACGCTTCCCCGCCGGCAAGCTGGCAACCTTGCGCCAGGTCACCTACATGATGGCGCTCTGCCAATCTGGTCAGACCGCGCAGGCGCGCCAAGCCGCGGCGCGCTTCTTGGCTAAGAATCCGAGCTCACCGTTCGCCGAGCGCGTGAGTGGCATTTGCGCGGCGAAGCCCGCCCCATGACGTCTGGCCGCCTGCACCGCTATACTTACGCTGACTACGTTGCGTTGGAAGATTCGAGCCCCACGAAGCACGAGTACTTCCAGGGCGAAATCTACGCCATGGCCGGCGGCTCCGAAGAGCATTCGGCGCTCGCCGCGGAAGTCTTGCGAGCGCTCGGCAACGCGCTCGGCGACCGACCGTGTCGTGCGCACACCCCGGATTTGCGCATCTACGTCGAGGCCACCGGCATGGCCACGTTTCCGGACGGCTGCGTTGTCTGCGGCAAGCTCGAGCAGCACGCACCCAGCCCCCGCGCCACCGCACTCAACCCGACGGTGCTTGTTGAAGTAACTAGCGACTCCTCCGAGGAGTACGACACGACGACCAAACTGGAAAGCTACCGGACCATCCCCTCCCTGCGCGACTATCTGCTCGTCTCTCATCGCGAGCGCCGAATCACACTCCATTCTCGGACCAGCGACGGCGGCTGGGAGACTCGCGTGGCCATTGCCGGAGGCAGACTCACGCTCTCGAGTCTCGGCGCCGAGCTCGTCGTCGACGAGATTTATAGGGCCAGCTCGATCGCATAGCGTAGGCTTCGCGGAAGGTCATTGGTCGTCCCAAGCCGCGACGGTTCTGCGCGCTCTCACTAGTGCGTGGCGCCTGCCGCGCAGCGGACGCCGACGCATTCTCGGTGCCCGCTCTCGCCGATGCCACAAAACTGCAGATTGGGCGTGGTGCAGTCGGCATTCGTCGCGCACTTGTCCGCCGGGCTACTTCCGGCCGGTTTGTTCAACCTCCGGCCGCGGCGCTATTCCGTCAGCTCGTAGTACGAGACGGTAGCGCCGTACACTTCGGAAATCGAGAGCACGGCCAGGCCGCGACCCTGAGGGTTGAAGGCAATGAACGCCGGTCCCTGCGCGTAACCATCCAGGGAGGAGGCCTGCTTCGGGGCCTCGAGTGTGGTGATGACGCGACCGTCGCAAGCGCGCCGCAGGACCGTGTTGTCCGCTTCATCGGCAGTGGCGAGGTACCGTTCGTCGGGTGACCAGGCCACCGGTGCGAAGTCGCGCGGAGTGCAGTAACAATCGCGGAAAGCATGTGTGACGCTGACTTGGATCTCGGGAAGCGACTGCAGCAGCTCAGGGTAGCTCCAAATGCGCAGAGCGCCGGCGCCGTTGACGGTCGCCAGTGCGCGCTCGCTCGGAGAAAGCGCCAGCTCAACTGCCATATCGGTGCGTGGGCTGGCGTCCGGCGGAGCCGCCTCGTAGATGGCATGCGCGCGCGTCGTCCCGGCGGACAAGCTCGCGAGCACCAGAGCGTGACCCTGCTCGGCTAGGAACGCGGCGCTGTCGTTCGAGCTGGTGACAACGAACGGAGCGTTGAGATCGAGGTAGCCCGCGGAGTTGCCGACGGTGCAGGGGCTCAGCTCAGCGCTCAACGGTACTACTGTGCTCTCGCCGTCGGAAATCCGCCGTCGCTCCAGCCGATCGCCGTCGTGGCAATACACGCCGAAGGCGTATTTTCCGTCCGCCGACAGGCTGATCAGCCGCGACACCGAATCGAGCGACAGCAGGGTCTGTTCGAGCCCGATCTCGACGACGGTCACGTCCCCAGCTGGGCCGTAGTGATCCGTCCCGCGCAACTCGCGCGACCAGGCTGCGTCGCGACCGAGCACGCGCGCCTTGGCTCCCGTGATGCGGGCGCCATCGGCGACCGCGAAGGTCACGTTGCCGTCCATGCCGTACTCGTCACTGGGCGTGATCAACTTGCTGCCGTCGCCCGAGAAGGCGAAATAGGGCGTAGCGTCCATGCCGTAGAAGGGAACGACCTGAGCCCAAAGCAGCTTGGCGCCGAGCGAGCTTGGCGGACCACCGCACGGGTCTTCCGTCGAGCGTGGGTCCCGATATCCGGGAGCGGGCAGCATCTGGGAGCCGTCTGCCGAGTAGCCCGGGTTGGAAGGCTGCTGCGACGGGCCGTTCGCCGGTTCGCCACCGCCACCGCCAGGGTACTCAGGCGGCCCGTCCAGCGGGCTGTCGAACGCGGTTCGCTCAGCTCGCCCGCCACACGCGCACAGCCCAGCAACCAAGCAAAGGACCATACTGCCGAGGAACCTGGCACGCTTTTCCATCTCGCTCTCGAGCCTAGGCACTCCCTGTCATCACGACAATCAGTATATCGAGCACCATATTGAACTGATTTTCAGTACACTCCAGACCGGAGGATTCTTAGTTCGCGAGCGCCTGCACCAGCAGCGCCGCCAGGTCCCGGAGGTCCGCACGATTCTGAGTCAGGACGCGGTACACGATCTCGGGGTCGATACGGTCGTAGAGGTGCACGACTCGGTTGCGGAAGCCAACGATGGGCGCGAAGCG
>FSUE01000327.1_pt1 | contig 38222 bp, 25 predicted proteins | sample 1637031 | NCBI WGS metagenome assembly FSUE01 (sample SAMEA3914819, study PRJEB12502) | metagenome | biome: forest; material: soil | place: Canada | collected 2010-06-26 | depth 0.3 m | reverse complement strand
TCTCGAACCGAATAGAGTTGCCTGGTTCCGACACGGAAGTTTCTGCGAGTGGGGCTGCGGCGCGGCAGCCAAAAACGAGATGCATTGTCAGCGTTACGGCAGGCCGAGGAAGAAGTCGGCGATGGCGTTGCTGGCGAAGCAGGGCCAGCCGTGCTCGTGGCCGTCAGTGAGGTTGTAGCCGTTGTCGTTGTGCGAGCACCAGATGGTGGGCTGCGAACAGCCTTGGTAGGTGACGCAGCCCGGCGTGACGGGCTTTTGGTCGAAGCTGCTGTTGCACATTGGCACGGCGGTGTCGGGCATGGTTTGCGCAGTGCAGGTGTTGCTGGCGGTAAAGACGGCCACGACGTTGGCGCCGTCGCCGCCGCCGCGCTGCGCGTCCATCATGCCTTGGATGTACATGACCGGGACCGGCGTGAGCGCGTTGCAGTATTTGCTAGCCGCCACGGGCGCGACCGCCTTGAAGCGCTGGTCGCCGCCGGCCACGCACATCATCTGCACCGCCATCTGTGCGCCGGAGCTGTGGCCGGTCAAAAATACGCGGCTCTTGTCGATGCAGTAGCTGGCGAGCAGCTCGTCGTAGATGGCGCTGATGCGTTGCGAGTCAGCGCCGGTGCCGTTGCTGAACTGCCAGGCGGAGCCGTTGCTCTTGGGGAAGGCGCGCACGAAGCCGGTCTCGAGCCGCGAGCCTTTGCTCAGCGTTTGCAGGATGGTGTTCGGATTGTTGGCGCCGTGCAGCGCGATCACCAGCGGCATCGGCTTGGTGCCGTCGTAGCTGGTCGGAAAGTCGTAAATGCGATCATTCGGGACGCTGACCTCACCGCCAGCAGGGCGGCCTGCTTTGCCGCAGCCAGCGCTGGGCACCGCTGCGCCCGAGCCGGCAGCGCCGGCGCTGCCGGCTTGAGACGCGCCCGCTGTGCCACCGCCTGCGCCTGCCAGGCCGCCGCTTCCGCCGAGCACACCTTCCGCGCCAGCGCCGGTGTTGCTCCCAGCCATGCCGCTACTGCCAGCGCTGCTCCCGCCCTGCATCACGAGCCCGCCGGAACCCGCGCTCGACTGCGAGCCGCCTCCGCCGGCACTGCCGCCCGAACCCGTGCCCGCGGTACCCGATTGGGACGCCGGCGAGCTGCTGCAGGCGGCAAACAGCAGTGCACATGCCGAAATGTACGTGGAGCGCATCGGGCAAAACCTCTTTTGTGAATGTATTCGCGAGGCGATTCCCGTGAAAGCATCTCGCGCACGGCGCACTAGTCGAAGCTACTGAAAAGTTCGTATGCTTATGGATCATGCGCCGAAGTTTCTTCTCCGGGTTCATGTTTGCGACGTCGATGTGGTGCGCGGGTTGCGGGGTCTTCCCCGAGGAGCCGACCAAGCTTACCGATCGCGCGCACTGTGAAAAGGCCGATCAGTGCAAGAGCGGGTACTGCTCGAGCGATGGGCTGTGCGCGCCCAGTTCGTGCGATTGCTCTGGCGACACCTGTCCAGCCAACGGTCAGCATTCGGGGGACTGCGCCGCCAATGAGCTGTGCGTGCTCTCGACCAATATCCTGGAAGATGTCGGGCAGTTCTTCAGCGGCGACAAAGACAACGACGGCTACTGTCAGCTGCCTTGTACCCAAACCTGCCCGGAGCATTTCTCGTGCGGAGGCGAGTTCTGCGAGCCAATCCTCGGCTGGGCCGACCCGGTGCCGAGCGTGACGTGGAGTGGAGGCGCCGAAGGAACGCTGACAGGCAAGGGCGCCGAGCAAATGGTGCCGCTCGAGCATGGCAAGCCCGTCACCTTGACGGCCTCTGGGGAGTCGCCGCAGGGTACGAAGCTCAAGCCGTTCGCCTGGACGGTCGTGAACGACTCCGGCGAACGCGCCGAGTCGACGGGCGAATCGGTCGACTTGATGATCGATCCGGGCGGCAGCTTCCGCCGAGCGGAGCTGACCATTAGCGACGAGAAATCGCGCAGCAGCATCCTGTACGTGATCTTCAACGCGTGTAGCGGCACCGGCGAGGAGTGCGGCTACCAAGGTTCGGGTTGCTGCACGAGCTGCGACGACGCAACGAACAGTTGCAAATGAACTTCGCGCCGCCGCAACGGGCTCCCACATCTCTTCGGATGTCGCACTTGCGACAACGCCATGCCAGTGAATGGGCATCGCGAAATCATTGAACAAAGCGTGTCGCACTTGCGACACGGAATTGCGCGCGGAGAAGCCTTGCTTGCGGCTGGTTTGCGGCCCGCTAGCGCTGACGCGGACGCTCGCGCTTGCTTACAGGTGAAGCTTCGGCGAGGCGCTTAGAAGCGCGTCAGCGCGCTGAGCCCGCCGCCGCCGAAGCAGCAACCCGGCGCCATCGTCACTTGCGTGACGGCGATCGTGGGTAAATGCCCGGGAGCGAAAGCGAAGCTATTCTTCGCATTGAGCGCGCGCACTTCGACCTGACCCTTGGCGGTGGGTGCCCCGCTGACAAGGAGCACGCGATACACGCCGGTCAATAGCCCCGAGAAGGCGAACGAGGTCGCGCTGGAGCGGCCAAGCGCCGGCGTCCACGGTGAGAACACGGTGCCGGTTGGGGTGATCACGATCGCATACGGGCAGTCGCTTTTTTGCTCGCAGGTCAGCGTTACCTCGAATTGACCCGGGCTGCCGCTCGACTTGGCGAACGCCGGTGGCTGTCCGGCCTCGAGCAGCGGCAACAGCTTTTGCAAGAGCGGACCCGGTTTGGCCACCGCCTTGGCGTCCCGCAACGCCGCTTCGCGATCACCCATGCTGCGCGCGCGGCAACGCAGCGCTTCGAACAGCGCCGAGTCGGAGGTTGGCGCGAGCTCGAACACCGAGCGCCAATGCGCACAGGCACGCGTTTCGTCGCCGAGCGCTTCGAAGGCGCGCGCAGCACGCCCCTGCGCCTTCAGCTCGGTCGGTGCGGCCTCGGTCAGCGCGTCGACGGCGGCGGTCGCGCGTTGCCGATCACCGGTCGCCACCGCGCCATAGGCGAGCAGCTCGCGCGCTACTGGCAGATCCGGATCGACCTCGACGAAACGCTCTGCTGCGGCCAAGGCTTGCGCGAAGCGTCCGCGCAACAAGAGCCCGCGCACCAGCGCCTCGTGACGCTTGCGGCTGGTCGGGCTGACGGCCAAGTCGGCTTGCAGCTTGTCGAGCGCGGCTTGGCCTTGCTGCAGCCACGCTTCGTCACCGGCACGGCTCACGGCGACGTCGTCGGGCGGCTGAAAACGCGGCGCCAGCGCGCCGGGCGGCGAGGGTACCAGCACCGCACCCGGCTGGACCACGAAGGTGACCGGCACCGTGATCGTCGGCGAGCCGCCTGCAGGAGCGTCGAATTGCGCGGCCCTTGCCCGAGCAACGACGCAGGCAACGACAGAAGGCGGCAGACTCGCGCTGGCATTGCTGGGAGTGACGTTAGTTACTTCGCCGCCGGGCCCGACCTTGATCGCCAGGCGCACCGAGCCCTGCGCGCCGGGGTCTTGCGCTAACCCGCGCTGGAAGCAACTGCGGAAACCGGCACGCATACCCGCTACCACCCGCGACGCGTTGGCGACCGTCCCACCCGAAACCGCAGCGCCGCCGACTGAAGCGTTGCCTTTCGGCCCTTCTACCTGCGCACCCGAACCGTCGCCAGCGCCAGTAGCCGTGGAGCCGATGCCCGCAAGTCCACCGCCTGACGCGCCTGGCCGGATCGGCGCCGACGCTTTGGCGGGCGACGGCGCAGCCGGAGCCGGAGCCGAGCGTGGCGCCTCCGCCTGCGCAGAATCTGCCGCGCGTTTGTCGACGCCGGCACTGGGCGTCGCGTTGCCAGACGGCGCACCATTGCCCGACAGCGCGCCGAGCTCCAGCTGATCGAGCTCCTGCGCTTGAGCGGCGCGGTCCGGCTGCGAAGTCGCGGCGCCGCCGGAACCTTCCGCTGCCGTTGCGCTGCGCTTGATGCCGAATTCGGCGAACATTTGCTCGCTCTCCAGCACCAGCCACGACGTCTCGCGTGACATCACGCGAAAGCGCTTGGAAAAGTCGATGATCTCTTTGGTCGAGCTCGCGTCGCCCGACGTCTCAAGCTCGCGGATTCTGCCCTGCGCCCACAAGCGCGACGCGAACGGCAACGCACCGGGCGTCGTCTCGACACTGACCGGGCGCACCAGCGTGTACGCCGCGCCATTCAGCCGACCGCGCAGCGTGACGTTGAACGGTGCCGCACTGCTGCGCTTGCCGACCACGACCAGCTCCTCACCCAGGCGCAAGTTCGGCAACACGCGCGGCTCGAGCTCCGCCAAGTCGCCGGCCTCCAACGTTGGCGCGACGATCAGCGGTAGGCGCAGGCCGTCGATCAACACCTCGGCTTGCTCATCGAGCGAGCCTGCGCTCGACACGTTGTCGAAGCTACCCGACAGCGCGCGCGCCAGACCACCGAGCGTCACTTCGTCCACGCTCGCACCCGCGCCGAACAGCCGCAGATCGACCCGGCGCCGCTCGAAACTGTCGCGAACTCGCGCAGCGATCGTCGGCGCCGTCAGCTCGCCCGCGCTGGCCACGCCGTCGCCGACATAAACGACTTGCACTGGCGCACCGGCGGCAACGCGCTCGGCGGCCGTACGCAGCGCACCTGCCAGGTCCGAAGAGCCGGAAGGCTTGCGCGCTTTGAGCAGCGCCTTGGCTTCGGCAACGGCCTGACCGGTTGCCGGCGCCAGGCCGGTTTTCGGCAGGGTGTCGCAGGCACTGTCACACACCAAAAGCGCGAAATGCTCGTCGGGCTCCAAGCTGCGCAGCATGCCCAGCGCCAGCTCTTTCACCGCCGCAAACGACTCAGCCGACTGGCTCTGACTCGCGTCGATGACCAGAACGCGGTCCTTCGGTTGGAAGACGGGCACGGGCGCGTCGTTCGGCAGCTCGGCGCGCAGCCGCACGGCGACGAAACCCGACTCACTGGTCGCTACCGTAGCGCTCGGCGCCGCCCGCCCGAAGCTCACGACGAAGTCATGATCGGGCGCGCTAGCTTTGGCGCGCATCGTCACGCGTGTCGAGCGCGGCGTTGGCTCGACGGTGGCCGCGTAGCCGCTCGGCACGACGGCTTGCGTGGGCTGCCCGCCGTCGCTCAGCTCGACGTCGATCGAAACATCGTCAATGGGCGTGCGGCGCTCGGCACCGAACGACATCGGGTACACGTAGGCTTGACGCGGGCCGTCCGCCGTCAGGACTTGCTGGTAGCGCAGCGTGAGCCTACGGCTGCCGCGAGCCGGGATTGGAAATACCTTGAGCGAAAACTTGCTGCCGCTGACCCATTCGAGCAGCGCCGGATCGCGCGGCCGCACGGTATCTTCGACGATGCCCTGAAAAATCGCGGCCGCGCGCTTCTTCTCGACCAGCTCGCCTTCGACCGGCTTGTCGCCGACCACCAGCGTCAAGCCGGAGATGGTCGCGTCCGCCGGCAGCGGGAAGACGTAGCGGCCCTCCAGCACGCGATCGGTGTCGTTTTGAAATACCTCCTCGACCTCGGTTTGCGCCACGCTGTCGCGGACGACGGCTCGAACGTGGTGCTGCGCGAGCCGCACACCGCCGACCACGGCGGTCGTGCCGGGCACCCGCGCCGTCATCGTGCCCAAGCCGCGTGGCTCGGTCACGCTGGCCGGGGGTGGCGACGTGTCGGCCACCGCCAGCACGGTTTGGCGGAACCGACTCAGCTTGCCGGCAAACAGCGCGGTCATGTCGGGCGCTGCCTTGCGCTCGAACACCGCGCCTTCGCCGGGATGGAACTGGCGCACGGGTGGGGACGCGCCGACCGGCTCCACGGCGGTCACGACGCCGCGCGACACGAACAGCTGCCCGTGATTCAGCGTATCCGCACGCGCAACCAGCGCGGCCCGCCCCACCAGCGTCAGCGTGCGATCGATCAACTTGATGGTCAGCGCTCCGGCTTCTGCCAGCGCATCTTCGCGAGTCAACGCGATCCCACCGGCGCGCAGCTCCAGCGTGCGCGGCGAGTCTTGCAGCAGCAGCTCGGAGCCTTCGCCGAGCGAGACGTGGGTCGCGCCGTCGAGCTCGAAGTCGCTCGTCCCGCGCTCGAGCCGCACGAGCTTGCTACCACTGAGCCGCACGCCGGCTTTCACCGGCGCACAGCCGCTGCCGTTGGCCTCACACACCACCAGCGCCGGCGCAGACGCGACGCTACCCGGTTTCATGCCGGTCACGACCCACTGCCACGGTGGCACGACCTGCGGGCTCGGTGCGTCCTTCGAACAGCCGAGCACGCCGAGCCCAAGCAGCACCAGTAAGCCGACCCTCTTCATACTGCTCGGCATGGTCTCACGAAATGCCGAAGCTTGGCGCGCGCGCGATGGATGCGCAGAAAAACGCACGACGACTGGCGGGCGGCGTCTCGATCGCGCCCGACGCGCCTGACGCGCCCGACGCGCCCGACGCGCCCGAGGCCTAATCCGCGCGGCTCAATGCGCCGGCATGCGACCATACGCAGCCCCCAACGAATCCGGTTTGGGGCTAAGCTCGAGCCATGAAGCTGTATCGCACGCGGGCCGGCACGGTGATCGAGGCGGGCGGCAAGACGGTGCTGGTTTCGCTCGGTTGGGACGAGATTTTTCGGAGCGCCGAGCCGAGCGCGCTGCTGCGTGACGCCGTGATTGGCGCGACGGTCGACTCGCCCGCGCTGATCGAAGCCGGAGTGCTAGCGCCGATCGGTCGGCAAGAAGTCTGGGCAGCCGGCGTGACCTACTACCGCAGCCGCGATGCGCGGATGGCCGAGTCGCAGGCCGCCGCAGGCGCCGATTTCTACGCGCGCGTGTACGAGGCCGAGCGCCCCGAGCTGTTCTTCAAGAATAGCGCGCACCGCGTGGTCGGACCGGGTGGGCAGGTTCGAGTGCGCGCTGACTCGCGTTGGAACGTGCCGGAGCCGGAGCTGGTGCTGGCCGTCAACGCCGCGGGTAAGATCTTCGGTTACACGGTCGGCAACGACATGAGCTCGCGTGACATCGAGGGTGAGAATCCGCTCTACCTGCCGCAAGCCAAGGTGTACGACGGCTCGTGCGCGCTCGGTCCGTGCATCGTCGTGACCCAGCAGCCGCCCAGCCCCGAGAGCGTGATTCGGCTCGAGATCGTGCGCCGTGGCGAGGTCGCGTTCGCGGGTGAAACGACGCTCGCGCAGCTCAAGCGCCAGCCGACGGATTTGGTCGGCTTTCTATTTCGCGACAACAGCTTCCCCGACGGCGCGTTCCTGATGACCGGCACCGGCATCGTGCCACCGAACGATTTTACGTTGGCGGGCGGCGACGAAATCCGCATCGACATCGAAAACGTCGGACGACTCGTGAATACGGTGGCGACTTGACGATCGCCAGTGCCAGCGCCGACACCGCGCTGCCGGCCGCCGAGTCTGCTTTTGCCAGCTATCGTCACGTCGAGCCCGAGCGCCGCGCCCAGCTGCTCGAGGCGATCGCCGACGAGCTCGTGGCGCTCGGTGATGACTTGCTGGTCGCGGCCGATAGCGAAACCGGTCTGGGCTTGCCGCGCCTGACCGGCGAGCGCGTCCGCACGGTCAATCAACTGCGACTGTTCGCCGCGGTGGTGCGCGAGGGCTCGTGGGTCGACGCCCGCATCGATCGCGCGTTGCCGACGCGCCAGCCGCCCAAGCCCGACTTGCGGCGGCTGCTGATTCCGCTTGGACCGGTGGTGGTGTTTGCGGCCAGCAACTTCCCGCTGGCGTTTTCGGTCGCAGGCGGCGACACGGCGGCGGCGCTCGCCGCCGGTAACTCGGTGGTGTTGAAGGCGCACCCGGCGCACCCAGAAACCTCGGCGCGGGTCGCCGCTGCCGTGGCGCGCGCGCTGGTCCGCTGTGAGCTGCCCCCAGCCATATTTTCGCTGGTCAGCGGCGCTGGCCACGACGTCGGGCTCGCCCTGGTGCGGCATCCGTTGACGCGCGCGGTGGCGTTCACCGGCTCGCTGTCGGGCGGGCGTGCGTTGTTCGACGCAGCGGCAGCGCGACCTGAACCGATCCCGGTTTACGCCGAGATGGGTAGCACCAACCCGGTATTCGTCTTGCCGGGCGCGCTGGACGAGCAAGCGGCGGCGCTCGGCGCGGCGCTGGCCGACTCGGCCACGCTCGGTGTCGGTCAATTCTGTACCAAGCCGGGGCTGGTGTTCGCGGGCGCCGGACCGGGTTTCGATGTGTTCGCGAGCGCGCTCGGCACGCGCGTCGCCAGCAAGCCTGCCGCGAGAATGCTCTACCCGGAGCTAGCCGAGCGCTTTCGCCACGGCAGCGCCGCCCTCGCTAAAACGCCCGGCGTCACCCAGCTGGGCCAGGCGCCGCCCGCCGACGGTGCCGGGCTCGGCCGCCCCGTCGCCTGGCAGGTCGACTTCGCTGACTTCGCGCGCTGTCCCGCGCTGCACACGGAGTTGTTCGGCCCCTCCACGTTGCTGGTGCGCGCGCAGAACCAGGCCGAGCTGAGCGCCGCTGCCGCGCAACTCGAGGGGCAGCTGACCGCGACCGTTCACGCCACGCCGGCTGACTTGGTCAGCGCAAGCTCGTTGATCCACGAGCTGGAACGCAAAGTCGGCCGCTTGCTGTTCGGCGGCGTCCCGACCGGCGTCGAAGTCGCAGCAGCGATGAACCACGGCGGCCCGTACCCGGCCAGCACCGACTCGCGCACCACGTCGGTCGGCACCGCCGCGATCACGCGCTTTGCGCGACCGCTCTGCTACCAAGACGCGGCATCATCGGTGCTGCCGCCCGAGCTGCACAACCGCAACCTGCGCGGCATTTGGCGCTTGGTCGACGGCATTCTCACGCGCGACGACGTGGGCGCCTGATGGGCGCGCTGTTCGACGCGGACGACGCCAGCCTTTACGACGTGGTCACGCGCGCACCGGGTCCGCCCGGGCGCTTGCCGTTGACGGCCGACGACTTGGTGCGTCGACCCAGCGGAGATCTCTTCGGTTGGACCCAAGACGTGGGCATGGGCCTACCGCCGCGCGAGCTAGGCCGACCCGAGGTGCTGGTGCTGTCGACGAGCGGCGGCCTACGCGGTCCCCAAGGCGAGCCGGTGGCGCTCGGCTACCACACCGGTCACTGGGAGATCAGCCTATTGGTGGAAGAAGCCGCGCGCGCACTGCGCTCGAGCGGCTGCATTCCATTCGCCGGCTTTTGTACCGACCCGTGCGATGGCCGCACGCAAGGCACCACCGGCATGTTCGACAGCTTGCCGTTTCGCAATGACGCCGCGATCGTGCTGCGGCGCCTGATTCGCTCGCTGCCGACGCGCCAAGGCGTGATCGGCGTCGCCACTTGCGACAAAGGCTTGCCGGCGATGATGATGGCGCTCGTCGGCGCGCCTCATTTACCGGTCGTGCTCGTGCCAGGAGGCGTGACGCTGCCGGCCAGCGACGGTGAAGACGCCGGCAAGGTGCAGACGATCGGCGCGCGCTTCGCCCACGGTCAGCTGTCGCTAGAAGAAGCCGCGGATTTGGGTTGCCGTGCCTGCGCGTCGCCCGGTGGCGGCTGCCAATTTTTGGGCACCGCGGCCACCTCGCAAGTCGTCGCCGAGGCGCTCGGGTTGGCCGTGCCGCACAGCGCGCTGGCGCCTTCCGGGCAACCGATTTGGCGTGAAGGCGCGCGCCGCTCGGTGACGGCGCTGGCGGCCCAACGCGGACGCGGCATCGGCAACCGCGACATCGTCACGCCGGCGGCGCTGCGCAACGCGATGATGGTGTTCGCGGCCGTCGGCGGCTCGACCAACTTGCTGCTACATCTGCCGGCGATCGCGCACGCCGCTGGGCTTGCCGCGCCCAGCGTCGATGAATGGGCCGAGGTGAATCGCCGCGTGCCGCGCTTGGTCGATTGCCTGCCGAACGGTGTCCACCCGACGATTCGCGTATTTCTGGCCGGTGGCGTGCCCGAGGTGATGCTGCAGCTGCGCGGCTTGGGTTTGTTGAATCTCGCCGCGCTGACGGCTTACGGGACGCCGCTCGGCGACGCGCTCGAGACGTGGCAGCACTCGGAGCGCCGTGAACGGCTGCGCGAGCGCCTGCGCTCCGAAGACGGCATCGAGCCGAGTCGCGTGATCCTCGAGCCGGCAGCCGCGGCCCAAGCCGGGCTGCGACCGACGATCACGTTCGTGGGCGGCAATTTGGCGCCAGCCGGCGCGGTAGTGAAGAGCACGGCCATCGACCCGGCAGCGCTCGACGCCGAGGGCGTGTACCGCTTGGTCGGCCGCGCGCGTGTCTTCACCACCGAGCGCGCAGCCATCGCGGCGATCAAGAGCCAGGGCGCCGACGCGATCCGTTCGGGAGACGTCGTGGTCTTGTGCTGCCGTGGGCCGCTCGGCGCGGGCATGGAGGAGTCGTACCAGGTGACGGCGGCGTTGAAGTACCTACCCGAAGCGCGCCACGTACCGCTGCTCACCGACGCGCGCTTCTCTGGGCTCTCCACCGGTCCGTGCATCGGTCACATCAGCCCCGAGGCGCTCGCCGGCGGCCCGCTCGGCAAGCTGCTCGACGGCGATCGCATCCGCGTCGAGATCGACACGCGCGGCTTGCGCGGCCGCATCGATCTCGTTTGCCAGATCCAGCCAGACGAGACGGATGCAAATAGCTTCAAGCCGGACGACGACGAGCTTGCGCGCCGTACGCCGCGCCCCGATCTGGCGGCAGATCCCGAGCTGCCCGACGACACCCGCTTGTGGGCGGCACTGCAAACGGCCAGCGGCGGCGTGTGGCAGGGCTGCGTATACGATGTGCCGAAGATCCTCGCGCAGCTCGAAGCCGGCAAGCTGGCGCTAGCCAAGCTCACAAACTAAGCGCGAGCTCAGCCCAAGGGCTTGTTACTCGAAGGTGGCCGGCGGCGGCGGCACGCGCGCTTGCAAAGACCGGCGGTGCCGCGACGACGCTCGCCCAAGGCCTGGATATGAGCGGTGTCGGTTGGTACCTGGGCTCTCCCAAGCACTTGGCCGTGGACGCGAGGCCGCGAACGGGCACGCAATTAGCGACGGGGGCCGCTTGCAGCAGGCGGGACCACCTATTTCGCTGACTCGGCGTCGCGTCTACACTCGAGCGCGATGCGTGCCTCCAACTGCGCCACGGGGTTTCTCGCGCTGTTGCTCGTCAGCTGTGGGAGCACTCAACCTAGCTCCGGCACCGGCAGCACAGGTGGCGCAGGGGGTGGCGGAGCCGGCGCGCCTGCGGGCAACAGCGCAGGCGTGATGAGCGGCGGTGGAGCCAGCGGCGGGAACGGCGGAGCCAGCGCCGGCGGAGCCAGCGGCGGCTTTGCCAGTGCCGGCGAAGCCAGCGCCGGCAAAGCCAGCGGCGGCGCACCGATGATGCCCCCGACCAAAGTCGCCAATTGCGACGGCTTGGCCGCACCCGGCGTGTTCGAAGAGATCACGCCGGCACAGGTCAAAGCCGGCATCGGTATGAAGATGCCGGACAACCAAACCCAAGGCGGCCCCTTCGCGATGGCCGTCGACCCAGTCAACCTCGGCACCGTTTACTCCGGGACCTTGTTTCAAGGCGTTTGGAAAAGCACCGATTGCGGCGCGACTTGGACCAAAATCGCCACCGGCAGCAACGCCGCCGACGTCAATCGCGGCATGAATTGGACGCTGGCTGTCGACCCACAAGACGCCAACATCGTCTACACGAACTCCGGCTACGGCTCGAACGGCTTGTTCAAGTCGAAGGACGGCGGCGTCAATTGGACTGACGTCTGGTCGCAAAAGTCGCAGCCCGAGCTCGCGAAAGCGTTCACCTACAACTTTGCCAACGTGATTGCGATCGACCCGGTCGACCACTTGCACATCCTGCTCACGTTCCACGAAGCCTGCTTGGCGCCGCACCCGGCAACCTGCATCGTCGAAAGCATGAACGGCGGCGACAGCTGGCGCATCATCGACGGCGAGCCGACGTGGAACGGCAACGAAGGCCAAGTCATCTTCTTTCTCGAAAACTCAACGACGTGGCTGTGGGGCTCACAAACCAACGGTTTTTGGCGCTCTCCCGACAGCGGCAAGACCTGGCAGGCGATCCCGAAAATGACCACCAGCCACCTGCAGGGCTCGCAGATCTTGCGCACCAAAGCCGGCACCTTCTACGCCGCCGGCGCCGACGGCATCTGGACCAGTAGCGACGGCACCGTACCCACGTGGAAGCTCATTGCCGACACCGGGCCAATCGTCGGCGGGCTCGTGTCCGACGGCACGAACATGTACGCCAGCACCTGCTACTTTGGCGGCTTCTGCAACCCACGCTACCTGCACTCCGCCGAAACCGACGGCCAAACTTGGACAGCCATGCCCAACAGCCCGACGCTCACGCAAGGCGGCAACCTGGGCTACGACAAAGCGCACAAGCTCTTGTATTCGTCGAATCTCGATGCTGGCTTGTGGCGCGTCGTCGTGCCGTGAGCAGGCCGCGTCAGAAAAAGACGCCCAAATCGAGGCTGGCGGTGCCGTAAACCGTGCTCTTGTCTTCGACCACGAAGGCGCTGGCCGAGCTGCCGCCAGGCAAGCTCTCGATCTGACCCGACGTCTTTCGCAAAACACGCCAGAAACATCGCGACCTTCAGCGCTCGTGATCCGGCCCACGCTTCGCAGATGTGACAGCGCGATCGCGGCAGTCTACCTTTTCCCGGTCGTGCCCCGCTATGTCGTCTACGATCCCGAAGACCCGCGCAAAGGCAAAGTGCTCCCCGATCCAACGCTCGGCCAAATCATCCTGGCCGAAGGCGAAACGATCACGAAAGCGTTGAGCGCGGCCTCGCCTCCGCCCGGCGCGGTGGTGTGGGACCGCAAACAAGCGCGCATCGCCTACGTCGTTCCCGGCAGCGGCTGAAGCGGAGCATCAACGGCCGACGTCAGTGCATTGCATCTGGGGCTGCCAAATCGCAGCCCAAATTGCAGAAACTATCGTAGCGGTTCCGGGCAACGCCGAGCGGCTCGAGATTTTACAGGGAGCAGAGTGGAGGACGTGAGGTCCGCGAGGCGAGAATTTTTGGGTTTCGAGACGTGCGGCGATGCAACAAGTCTGCGCAGTCTCGGCGCGGCGAATCGCGGCTCGAACAATAAAAACCTCGCGGACCTCCCGTCCTCCACTCTGCTCCCGGTTAATCTCGCAGGGCTCGCGACGAGCGTTCAGGAACCAGGCAGCCCGAGACATGCCGCTCAGGGCGACCGACGGCGATACGTGAGCTTCTGCAAGCGGGCTGCGGTTGGGCAGCCTACGCGTGCGACGACGCGTGCGGCGCGGGTCCGTGCGAGTCGAGAGCTGAATTCGTTGGTGTGAGGGGAGCGGCACCGAGGTCCAGCACTTCGGGCGGCAAGTGCTCGAAGGCTTCGGTGGCGGCTTCGAGCAAGAGCGGCACGCTGGGTTGGCGCAGCAGCGCGCGTGCGAAGGCGGCGCTATTGGGCACCGCGCGGCACAAGTAGCCGAGTTGTTCTTTCAGCGGACCGACCGGCGCCTTTGCCGGATCGTTTTGGCGCACGATCAGGCCAGCTGCCAAACGTTGCAGGTGCTGCGCGATGTCGCGTCCGCTGGGACGATACGGCTCGCGGCCGGCGAGCAGCTCGCTCAATTGCCGAAAGATCCACGGGTTGCGCAGCGCGGGGCGGCCGATCATCACCGCGTCGCAGTTGGTTTGTTCGAACATGCGCAGCGCCGATTCGGCGTACCAAATGTCGCCGTTACCGACGACCGGAATGCTGAGCTCGCGCCGAATCCGCTCGATGATGCGCCAATCGGCCGTGCCGCGATAGTGGTCGACGCGACGACGTGGATGCACGGCTAGAAAATCGAGTCCGCAGTCTTCGACGATGCGCGCGTTGACGAGCGCGTCGTCGGTGTTGTCGAAGCCGGCGCGTAACTTGGCAGACAGGCGCCCGGGCACCGCAGCGCGCATGGTGCGCAGCAGCTGCGCGAGCAATGCCGGCTGCTTCAGCAGCGCCGCGCCGACGCCCTTGCGCACCGCGGTGTTGGTCGGGCAACCCAAGTTCAGATCGACGACGTCGGCGCCAGCCTCCGCCACGACCGCGCCGGCTTCGGCCATCAGCTCCGGGTCATTGCCCATCACCTGAACGCTGAGCGGCAAGCGCGGCAGTTTTTCGACCTGCCGCTGCAGGTACGGGCGCGAGATGCGCTCGCCCGAAATGCGCACGAACTCCGTGCACACCAAGCCAATCGTTCCGTAGCTGGCCAGCACCTCGCGCACCGCGGCGTTGGTGACGCCCTCCATCGGCGCCAACACGGCCGCTGGCGAAAACGGAAAGCGTCCCACGGTTGAAGTCGCCTAGACCGCTTTGCGGCGGATCGGATTGGCAGCCGTCGCGATGCGCTCTTTCGGCTTGTGGCCGGCCGAACCAGCGTTGCGCGAGGTGGCCTTCTTGGCGGCAGCAGCTGCAGCTGCGGCGGCCTTCGGGTTGGCTTCCGCTTCGGCTTCCTCGGCAACGCGCGCCTCTTCGGCTTTGGCCTGCACGGCGGCGAGCTCGGCCGATTCCTTGGCGGCGTCGGCGGCCTCGTGACACTTCTTGTACTTCTTGCCTGAACCGCAGTGGCAAGGCTCGTTCCGTCCGGGTTTCATGATGCTGGCGTCAATCTAGCGCTTGTCCGCCGGCTCGTCACGTTTGGCTAGGCAATGCTATTGGTGCGCTACCGGCCATGTCCGTCGATCCGAGCGAGAACGGCTACTCTTACGCCTACTCCTACTCCTATCTGGTAAAGCCGGAACAGGTCGCGGCGTACGGGCGCGACGGCTACCTGGTCCTGCCGCAGGTCTTGACCGAAGCCGAGCTGGCACCGCTGGAGGTCGTGTTCGAGCGATTCATTTACGGCAAAGTCAGCGGCATGGGTCGTGATTTTTGCGACATGAGCGGGCCGTACGGGCGCGCGTTCGAAGACTTCAACTTGATCAACGCCGTCTTGCCGCGCGTGTACGAGCCGGCGCTGGTCGGCAACGTCTTCGAACGCCGCGCGACCTCGATCGCCCAGCAGCTGATCGGCGAAGACGCCGTCATCGACTACGACCAGTTTCTGGCCAAGCGCCCGCGACGCCCGGGCGCCGTGTTCGCATGGCATCAAGATCTCGGCTACTGGCCGTCTGGCACGCCCGACACCCGCACCGTGACGTGCTCGCTGGCGCTCGACGACGCCAACGTCGACAACGGCTGCCTGCGCGTCGTGCCCGGCTCGCATACCGAGCCCAAGCTGCGCCCGCATCGGCCGTCAGCCTGGTCGACGTCGCCCGAGCTACGCGCCGAAGCGCATACACTGACGGTCGAGCTCGGCGAAAGCGACCAAGTCGTCGCCCTGCCGTTGCGGCGCGGCAGCATCACCGTGCACAACGAGCGCATCGTGCACGGTTCCTCCGGCAACCAGACCGACGGCTGGCGACGCACGTACGTCATCGCGCACCGCTCACGCCAAACCGTCGCCTACGAGCGCAGCATCGGCTTCACGCACTCGCACAACGACACGATCAACTGGCAAACGAACCTCGAAGCGCTCGAACCACGCTAGCTCGAACCGTCAGCGCGTGACCGCAACCAGCGCCAACGCCGCGCCTTGCAGCGGCTTTGCGACGAGCGTGAGCCGATCGGTCGCGACCGGACCGAACAGGCGCGACGCGCCGGGGATCGCGGCGAGCGTGGGCACCGCCGCGGAGCCGAGCGCGACGCGGAACAGTTGCGGCGAGCTTGCCACCTCGTCGACATAGTCGAGGTAAGCGCCGTGGAGCGACGGGCGCACGTAGGCGGGATTGGTCGAGACCAGGGCGTCGCCGCCTTTGACATTGAAGTCAGTCTCCACAGGCTGGCCGATTTGGCCGGCTTTGAGCTTGAATTGGCTGAACTTCGGCTCGGGATGCACGGCGCCCCACTCCAAGTACGACAGCGCGCCGTTGGCGCCGAGCAACGGAAAAGCCTGCTTGCCTGGCGCCGCACGCTGCGTGCGTTTGCCGGTGCTGCGTTCGATCAGCACGACGTCGGAAATCGACCCGGCTTCGTCGAAGTAGCCGCGCGGATCCTCCGAAAAATCGGTGACGGCAACGTGCGTCGGGGACACGTCGGCGAAGCGCTGCTGGCCCGCACCCGTGGCGACCGTCGTGACCTCCTGGGTCGTCACGTCGAACAGGTGCACGTCGGTATCAGCGCTCGGACCCACGCCCAAGAAAGCCGTGAACACGACGGCGTCGAAAGTCGCTCGCGGCTCGCCGGCGTTGAAGAAGCCCAGTTCCAGTAGCTCGCGACCACCGGAGTAGCGCAAGCGCACTCGACTGCCGCCGGCGCTGACGATCTCCCAGGCAATCACCGCGCCAGCGACGGTCGGCCGGCGCGGGTGCTCGCTCGCTTCTGCCAGCACCACGTCGACGCCGGTAGACAAGTCGCGTAAATGCAGCGCACCACCGGTGCCGTCGGCGTTGCCAGCAACGTAAACGAACGTGCAGCCGTCGAGCGCGTAGGGCGGGTAACCGAGCGGATCCCAACCGCTCTCTGCGTACACCACGACGCCGTCGAGCGCAGCGGGCCCGCAGTTGGGCTCGCCGTCACCGGCTGCACCGGCCGTTAGCAGCGCACCGGCGTCGCCGTTGGTTGCGTTGGCAGCGGCTCCGCCCTGCCCGCCCGCGTCAGGGCGCGTCGGAACGGCGCCGCCCGTCCCGAGCTGCTGGCCGCCTGCTGCGGCTCCGGCTCCGGCGGCGACGCTCGGCCGCGTATCGGCCCCGCCGCACGAAAACAATCCAGCGCCGGCGAGACCAAGCCACACGCCCAACAGCGCGCTCCGACGCATCATTCGCGACCTTGCTTGGCTGATGCGCGTAGACCGAGCCGCAGCATGCGTTTCTTCAGGCCGTGGCGGGTGAGCCCGAGCGCGCGCGCAGCGTGGGTGATGTTGCCCTGCGACGACTCCAACACGCGCTCCAGCTCGGCGCGTGGGTCGGCTGCCCGGTTGCTTTCGACGGCGGCCTTTTGCGGCGCGCGACCTGGCGCGAGCTGGCGCAGACTGCGCGGCAGGTGCGCGCGTTCGATGCGCGCCACGCCGAGCGAGAGCAGCCGCTGCACGTGGTGCAAAAGCTCGCGCACGTTGCCCGGCCAGCTATGGCTCTCGAGCGCGTTCATCGCCGCCGGCGACAGCACCGTACCGGGGGCTTCACGCTCGATGAACGCGCGCACCAAAAGCGGAACGTCGTCGAGCCGCTCGCGCAGCGCCGGCACGCGAATCTCGATCACGTTGATTCGGAACAGCAAGTCTTGCCGAAACGTGCCGCGCTCGACCTCGGCTTCGAGCGGACGGTTGGTGGCGGCGACGATGTGGACGTCGAAGGCCCGCTCTTCATCGCTACCGACCGGACGGTAACGACGCGACTCGAGCACGCGCAACAGCGCCGCTTGCCGGGCCAGCGGCAACTCGCCCAGCTCGTCCAGAAACAACGTGCCACCCTCGGCGCGCGCGAGCAGGCCGGCACGCGCACGATCGGCTCCCGTAAACGCACCGCGCGCGTGTCCAAACAGCTCGGCTTCGAACAGCGCGTCAGGCACGGCCGCGCAGTTGACAGCTACCAACGGCGCCGCGGCGCGCGGCCCCAGCTCGTGCAGCGCGCGTGCGAACAGCTCCTTGCCGGTGCCGGTCTCACCGACGATCAGCACCGGTAGCTCGCTGCCGATCGCCGCGTCGAGCTTGGCCAGCGCGAGCCGAAGCGCGCGACTGGCACCGACGATGCCGGGAAACACGCGTTGCGCGTCGCGCAGCGGAAACGCCGTAGTTTCGCCGTGCTCGCTGGCGGCCGCGAGCTGCAACGGCGGTCGCTGCGGTTCCGCCGCGTCACCGCCACGCGCGGCGACCGGGCTCGCCAGCTGCACCGCCAAACCCCCCAACACCGCAAAGCGTGCGGCCTGCTCGGCCGAAACGCCATCGAACGCGCCAGGCTTGAAGCGATGTTCGAAAATCAGGACAGCGTTGCCGCGCTCGGCGCGAGAGGCCAGCGCCACCGCCAGTCGCGAGCCGCGACCCGGCAGCGTTTCGACGTCGCGCTGGTAGAGCGGAGCGCCGGCTTCGAGCGCGCTCGCCAGTAGCTCCGCGTCACAACGTTCGAGCGCGGAGCCAAGCGCGAAGCCTTCCAGATCGACGCCCCAAGCTTGCTCCGCCGCCCCGCCGGCGTGACAGGCCACGAGTAGCGCTCGCTCGGCGCCAGTCAGACGTCGCAGCACGCGCAGCAGCTCGAGCACGACCGGCTCGCCGCTGACGCCGGAGGCCAGCTCGGCGAGCCAGCTCCAAAGCTCGGCGCTTCCATCGTGCATCGGACGATCATAGCCCGGGCCGGGCGTGGTCGCTCGCTGAGCGCGAGCCGTACGCAAGAGCGCCAGGGCCTGGGCTTCGACCTCGGGCAAGCGCGCCGCACGCGCGGCACGCACCACCTGCACGGCCAGGCGCGCCGCCCGCCGCGGCTCGGCCGGCAGTGACGCGAGCAGAGCGCCGGCTTCGACGACGCGCGCCCGCGCCTGCAACAGCGGGTCGCCCTCACACAGGCCGCGATCGAGCGTTTCGAGCGCCGCGCGCGCACGCTGGGCGTCGCCTGCCAGCAGCGCCGCCTGCGCGCGCACGATCGCTAGATCTGCTCGAACCACCGGCGGCACGTCGACGATCGCGTCGGCTTCGGCCACGAAGCGCTCGGCAGCGCGCGCATCACCGCGCCGCACTTCGACGTCGGCGCGCGCGGCCAAGCACCAAGCCCGCCCGGCCGGCTGCTTCAGCGCCCGCGCCAGCGCGATCGCCTCGGTCAAGGTCGTGGCGGCCTCGTCGTAGCGAGCGCGGCGCGCGAACGCGAGCCCCAGGTTCAGCAAACACGAGCGCACGCCGGCGCGGTCACCCAGCCGGCGCTTGATGCCGAGCGAGCGTTCGAACGCGGCGATCGCGTCGTCGACCCGATCGCCATACAGCGCCACGACGCCGGTATTGTGGTCGAGCCGGGCCAGCTCTTCGGGATCACCGACGTCGAGGGGAGCCAGCATCAGCGCCGCATCGCGCAGCTTGACCTCGGCCACGCCGACGTCGGCGCGGTACAGCGCGATCGCGCCGCGCGTAGCGACCGCCAAAGCTTCCGCGCTGCGCTCACCGAGCGCGCGCGCGGCCTCGAGCGCCTCGTCGGCGCGTTGCTCGGCCAGCGCCAGCTGCCCGGAGCGCGCAGCCTGCTCGGCCTGGCGACGACGCCACAGCGGGACCAGCGATGCCTCGCGCTCGGCAGCCTCACCGAGCCAGGTCATCACCTGCGGATGATTCGAGCCGGCGCTGCGTGTCAGCCGCTCGAGCCGCACGACCAGCTCGCGCGAACGAGCAGCTGGGTCGGCAGCCAGCGCGAACAACGCGTCGGTTTCGTCTCCGGCCAGGCTTTCGCGACGCGCGATCTCGGCCGCGCGAACCAGCAGTGCCTTGCGCGCGTTGGGCGAAAACGGCGCGCCGGCCAGCGCGAGCAGGCTACGCGGACCAACCGCCTGGTCAGCGAGCGCCAGCCGCGACAGCTGCTCCACCAGCTCGAACGATCCCAGCGCCGAGGCAAGCTCCGGCGCCAACTCGGTGACTTGCAGGGCATAACTGACGCGACCCTCGTTTCCGCGACGCGTCACCAGCGCTGCGCTCAGCAGCTCCGAGAGCGCAGCCGGAGTCGTTGCGCCAGCAACCGACGGCGCATCGCAGGCAAGCAACTCAGTGGCGACGCCACCCAGCAAAGCGATCCGCGCCAACACGTCGACCGCAGGCCGCGACAATGCACGCGCGCGCGCCAGGATCGAATCTTTCGTGAGCGGCACTCGCCCGCAAGCCGCAACCGCCCAACCGGGGCTGCGCTCGGTCATCCGCGCCAGCGCCGCAATTTGCTCGGTGTCGCTCACGCCCAGCTGTTGGCAGACGCTGGCGAAAGCTGCCTCGCTCAATGCCCCGAGCACGACTCCGGCGGCGCCATCGGGCGCTTCGCGCAAGCTGGCCAAGACATCGAGCGGCCGCGTCGGCTCGTCGCGACAGCGAAATGCATCGAGCGCGGCGACCAGCTCAACCGGGGCGTGCTGCAAGTCGTCGAGCGCCAGCAGCAGCATGCGATCGTCGGTAGCCGCCTGTTCGGTGAACGGCCAAGCCGCGTCAGCACCGCGAAAAAAGGCGATCAACCGCGCCAAAAGCGGCTGATCGTCGCAGGGAAAGCTGATTTTTCGCGCCGCGCGCCCGGCCAGCAGCGCGCTCGTCAAGACCTCGCGCAGCAGGTGGCTCTTGCCCGAGCCGCTCGGCCCGCTCAGGTAGCGCACACCCGAGCGGGCCTGTTTGAGCAGCGCCAACTCGCGCTCTCGACCGATCGCCGCCGGCGCGGAACGCTGCGCGGCGGCTAACCCGGCCAGCCCCAGCTGTTGCAGGACCTGCTCCGCGCTGGCCGGCCGATCACGCGGGTGCGACGCGAGCAACTGTTCGATGACGACGCTCGAGCTCGGCGGGACCCACGGCGCCAGCGTGCGCAGGCCACGACTCTTCGAGCCCGGCGGCGCGCCCGTGGCCAACGCCCAGCCCAACGCGCCCAGCGAATACAGATCGGCGCCGATCGTGGTGCGGGCACCAGCGCGCACTTCCGGCGCGGCAAACGCCGGCGTGAAGGCCTGGCTCTCGAGCCCGGGCGGTCGCGCTCGCGCCACTGCGGCGCCGAGATCGAGCAGCATCATTCGCCCCTCAGCACCAGCGCGCACGTGCGCAGGCTTGATGTCGCCATGCACGAAGGCGGCGTCGTGCAGCGCAGCCAGCGTCGTCGTGACGTCGGCGAGCACGCCCAGCAGCCGCTCGGCGCGCAGCCGTGGCACCTCTTGCACCAGCTCCAACGCCGACTGGCCGTCGACGAAATCCTCCACGAAAAACGGCGCTTGCGTGCGCTCGTCGCGCCCCAGATCGTGCGCGCCGACCAAGCCGGGAATATTCAGCCGCCGCAGCAGCGCAAATTCTCCGGCCAGGGCCGACGCATCGAACGCGCCCGGTTGCCACAGCTTGGCCACCAGCCGTCGTTCGGGGGCTTCGCGGTCGGTGACGCGGAGCACGACACCCTGCGCGCCGCGCCCCAGCACCGCACCTGCCGCATAGCGTGCGTGATGCAGGAGCGGGGACGGAAGCGGGGCGTCGCTCATGCTGTCATTCGCCGCTGGCGATCGCCGTGTTGGCGCTCTTGATCTGAGACAAGTAGGCTTCGCCGCTCTTGCTCGGCGACAACGCCAGCGCGCGCCGCAAGCGCGGCTCGGCGAACCGCCCCAGCTCGGCAAAATGCGCGCCTTGGCTGGCATCGGTGTCGAGCAGCTTCAGCGCCTTGATGTCGCTCGCCTCTTGCTCGGGCGTGATCACTTCCACGCGAATCAGCATGACCCTCAGCATTTCGTCCGGGCTTGGCGTCACGCTGAGCGGAATCGAGGCGTCAGTCCAAGTTTGGGGAATCAGGTACAGCACGCGAACACCCGGCGTGCGGAACCATTGGCGCTTCCAGGTGTTGACCATTGCCGTCGCCTCGTCGTGGTACAGCCCGGTCGCGTCCAGCGCTCGCGTGACGGCGCCGCCAAGCTCGCTCGCATAGTCGTCCAGACTGGCAGCCGCGTCGAGGCTGGGCGCCAGGTCGTTCAGCGTCGCGCCCGGCGCAATGCCGGCTCGACGCTCGCTGAACGCAGCGCGCTCGGCCCCGACATTCAGCACGAAAACCCGCCCCACGGGCTCGCTATAGCCATTCGTGAGCGCGACATGACCTTGGGCTCCGGCCTGCACTTTGACGGGCAGGTCGAAGTCACCGAGCCCGCGATAGAACAGAAAGCGCTCGGTTTCGCCGTTGAGCGTTTGGACCGGATTAGCGTCGACGTCACGCGCGTAGCTCCACCCAAACTCACTGAGCGGAGCGTTGGGCAACTTGGCGGCCACGTCACTGCCGCGCGCCAGCACCGACACGGCGCCCCAGTCGAGCTCACCGCCTGCCAGCGCCGAGAACTTGTCGCGGCACAGCTGGCTGCCGAAGGGGAACGTCGTGTCGAGCACCGGGTCGGCGTAGGCGAGCGGCGCGCCGGTCAGCGCAGAGCCCGGCGCGGCAATCTGCGGGGCAAACTTGCGCGCGGCCGGGTACCACTGCGTCAACAACCCCTTCGGAAACGTGACGCGAGCTTGAACCGAGAGTGGCACGTCGGAATAGAAGTAGGTGACCGGCGTCTCCATCTTGACGTTGACCGAGGGCGGTGAGCCGGGCGCGGCTTTCAAGCGGTCGTAGACGAATCCCGGCAGGTCTTCCTCTTCGTGGTGTAGCCCGCGCTGCAACGAACCGTCGGACCCGACGACGATTGTGTCAGTGCCCCACTCGTGGACGATGAATCCGTGACCGGGGTATTGCTTGGCTTCGACGACCTCGGGCGCGCCAGCGTCTCCGAGCGGCGCATCACCCCCGGTCATGGCCCCGCCGCTGCCCGTTTGCGAAGCGCGCCCCGCGACCGCGCCCGGTTCATGCCCGCCCGAGCTGGGATTCGGAGTCGAGCTCGTGCCCGCTTGTTCGGCGCTGCCCTCGCTGAAAGTCGTCGTGCTGCTGCAGCCAATGGCGGCGGCGCCCCCGAACGCTGCCAACAGGTAACCGGCACGCACCCCGAAACGCCCATTGACCAAACCCTGGATTGCCATCTGTATTGCTCCAAGTCCCGGAACAAGCAGAAATGGTGCCAGAGCAGAAGTCGTGTGGGTTTCGAGCCGGAAGGCAGCCAGTTACCATCCAGTTACCATTTATCCGGGCACACTCGAGCCTCGCGGTTACCACCTCCGAACAGCCGTGCGCCTCGACCTGACGCCTGTTCAACGCTCGGCGCCGGTACACTCCAAGGATGCAAAGGTTGGCGTCGCTGAGGTTCGTCGCGGTGTTGGCGCTGGCCGGCCCAAGCCTATTCGCAGCCTGCAGCGGCGACGACGATGACAGCGCGGGCTCGGGCGGCTCAGGCGCAACGGCTGGGCACACCGCGGGTGGCAGCGCCAGCGGCAGCACGAACAACATCGGTGGAGACGCCGGCAACACGGGCGGCAGCAGCGATGCCGGCGGCAAGACCAACACTGGCGGCAACACCAGCACTGGCGGCAACACCAGCACCGGCGGCAACACCAACACTGGCGGCAAGACGGGAACCGCTGGCGGCCCCGCGTGCGAAATCAACGAATGCTTTCGGGCCAACGTTTGCCTCGACAAGTGCGGCGGTAAGGTCGTCTACACCGGCTGCTGCCCGTGCCAGGCGCCGGCGGTCGACGAGCTGAGCTGCGGCGCGGGCGGTGCCGGATCAGGCGGCGGCAGCGCGACCTGTGTCGGCATGACCTGCGGCGCCGGTCAAACCTGCGTCGCCCACCGCACGATCGGCGGCGCGCAGATCCCCCCCAACGCCGGCACCTGCCCCACCGGCAAGCACGTCGAGAACAACACGTGCAAAAATGACTTCGGGTACACCTGCTCGGCGCTCGTCGGTTGCGCGACGCCGACACCCACCTGCCAATGCGCCGAAGCGTCGAAGTGCGGCTACACCGACGGCTGCATTTTGCCTTACAAAGCCGCTTGGCTCGACACCGACGCCGATCTGATTTGCGAACAGCACGCGCCCTGACCGCGCGCATTTGCAGACCACCAAACTATCTGAACGGTTTGGAGCGGGTAAGTTCACCTAGGCGGGATGCGCGTGCTCTTGCCGAGATGCTGGTGGGTGGGTTGGGCGGCGGCCGCCTTGGTAGTCGCGGCGCCGGTTTTCGGCCAAACCGTGGAGGTCCACGTCGACGGCACCACGCCGGGCACCCCCGTCAATCCGGTGTGGTCGTATTTTGGCTATGACGAAGTCAACACCACTACGTCTGCACAGAGTCAGGAGCTGCTGGCGGCGATCGCAAAAATGACCGGCGCCCCGGTGCGAGTTCGGACGCATTTCTTGCTCAACTCGACCAGCGGCCCCGCCGGCTTGAAGTGGGGCGCGACCAACGCCTACACCGAAAACCCTGCCGGCACGCCCATCTACGACTGGACGGTGATGGACCAGATCATGGACGCCATCACCAAGACCGGCGCGCGCCCGTACGCCGAGATCGCGTTCATGCCGCAAGCGCTCACACGCAGCACCGGCCCGTATCGTAACAGCGCCTACGACGCGCTCGATGGCGGGCTTTTCTATCCGCCGAAGGACGACGCGTGGGCTCGCTGGGGCGGCTTGATCGAAGCCTGGGCCAAGCACACCAAGCAGCGCTACCCCGACGCCGAGCAAAGTTGGATTTGGGAGCTGTGGAACGAGCCGAACATCGGCTACTGGCACGGCACCGCCGCCGAATACCACAAGCTCTTCGACTACACCGAGCAAGCGCTGCACGGCGTGTTTCCGACTTCTCAGCTCGGTGGTCCGGAGACCGCCGGGGTCGGCGCCGACTTTCTACGCGCGTTCTTGACGCATTGCGAGAGCGGCACCAACGCGGCCACCGGCCAAACCGGCACGCGGCTCGACTACGTGAGCTTTCACGCCAAGGGCGGCGTCAGCATCACCGCCAACCACGTGCGGATGGATCTGGGCAATCAGCTGGCCCAACACCTCGAGGCCTTCAAGATTGTCGCCGGTTCGACCAACTTCAAAACCGCGCCGATCGTGATTGGCGAGGCCGATCCGGACGGCTGTGCCGCGTGCTCGGCACCGCCCGCCAACGCGTACCGCACGATGGCCGCGTACGGCGTGTACGAGATGGCCATGATGAAGCACTCGCTCGATCTCGCCAAAGCCAACGGCGTCAAGCTGCAAGGCGTCACGACTTGGGCGTGGATGTTCGAGAACCTGGCGTACTTTTCGAACTACCGGCAACTGGCCACCAACGGCATTCAGCTGCCGGTTTTGAACGCGTTCAAAATGCTCGGCGAGCTCCGCGGCAAGGAGCTGCCCGTCACCAGCACCGGCGCGCTCACCGCTGACGCGATCATCGCCAACAAGGTGCACGGTGCACCAGACATCAACGGCATGGCGGCGCTGCTCGACAATCACTTGCGCGTCGTCGTCTGGAACTACCACGACGATTTGACCACGGCGACACCAGCCCAAGTCACTTTGAAGGTGAAGCTGCCAATCGATTTCGCCGATCCGCGCATCACGCAGCTACGCTTCGACGAAGAGCGCGCCAGCTCGACCGCCAAGTGGGTGGCCTTGGGCAAGCCCGCGCAACCGAGCCCCGACCAACTCGGCGCGCTGCGCCAAGCGTCGGAGTTGGTGACGCTCGAGCCCACGCAGCCCGCAACCGTCACCAACGGCGAGCTCACGGCCACGTTCGAGCTGCCACGCAGCGGCGCTGCGCTGTTCCAAATCGATCGCGGTCCGGTTGCCGATGGCGGCACCGGCGGCGGCGGAGCTGGCGGCGCAGCTGGCGGCAGCGACGGACAGCCAACGGCCGGCAACGCCTCCGCGGGCATGCCGCCAGCCGGCGCTGCAAACATGTCCGGCGGCGGAGCCACCGCGAACGGCGGAACAGCACCGGCACAAGCCGGCGCGGCGACCACCGCCACCGCGCCCGAGACCGCGTCGGGCTGTGGCTGCCGCGTTGGCGGTCAGCACCCGACAGGCGTTCTTTGGGGTTGGATTGGTCTCGCGTGCCTGGCGATCAGGCGCCGCCGCCGCAACTCCGTGTAATCTGCGCGGCATGAGCTGGCGTTTCTTCGCCCTGGGCGTGTCGTGCTTGTGCCTCGCGCTGGGCTGCAGCTCGGACGACGACGACGCTTCCGGTGGCGACGCGGGCGCCAGCGGCAAGGCCGGCGCAGGCGCTAGCGCCGGTTCAGGCGGCAGCGCCGGTTCAGGCGGCAGCGCCGGTTCAGGCGGCAGCGCAGCGCAAGCGGGTGGCGCGAACGTCGCTGGCTCGAGCTCCGGTGGTGCCGCAGGCGCGGGCGGCGCGCCCTCCGAGGCTTGTACGAAGTATTGCGAGTGCCACGAGAAGAATTGCGCCGACCATCCGATCCCAGACGGCAAGTCGTGTGCCGCCTTCTGCGCGGGCATGACGGCGGATCAGCTAGCTTGCCGACAGAACATGTGCAGCCTGGTGCCCTTCCAACCCGACAACGACCACTGCACGCATTCGCTCGGAATCGTCCAATGCTTGTGATTTAGGGATGGATCGAGCGCGGGCCGGACAGGATCTAGCGTCTGTTCGACGGGAACGCGCTTCGATGAAAACTTCATTCCTCATTTCATCATTCTTCGCCATCGGTGCCCTCAACTGGGCGTGTTCGTCGTCGCAGGGTGACGCGCCCGTACCCGGCGGTGGTTCTAGCGGCTCAACATTCGGCGGCAGCGGCGCGGGCGTGGCGAGCGCGGGCGGCAGCGCCAGCGGTGCGACCGCCGCGGGCAATGGCGGCAACTCGACCAACGCCGGCGCGAGCGCGGGCGGCTCGGCTGGAACCAGCAGCGCAGGCGCAGGCGGCACTGCTGGAGCCGGCGGCGGCGCTGGCGCCGGTGGCACTGGCGGCGCGCAAAACCAGCCGGCGGTGGATCGCGCCGCAACCCTTCTGCAGCTGCGCAAGGTCGCCGACTACTACCTGGCCAGCTTCGGCAACACGACCGTCAACGACTGGATTCGCTCGACCTTTTACACCGGGCTGATGGCGACGTACCGCGCCACGAAAGACAACAAGTACCGCGACGCCTCGCTCAGCTGGGCTGACGCCAACCAATGGAAACCGGCAACGGGCGACGCACGCTTTGCGGACAACCAATGCTGCGCGCAAACCTACGCCGAGCTTTACCTCGACGCGATGCCGGGTGACCCGAAGATGCTCGCGCCAATCAGCACCGTGCTCGACGACATGGTCGCGAACCCGAAAGCCGGGCGCGTCGAATGGTGGTGGTGTGATTCGCTGTTCATGGCGCCGGCTGCACTGGCCCGTTACGCAAAGGCGACCGGCAAAGCGCAATACCTCGACCTCATGCACAGCATGTACTGGGACACGACCGACTTTTTGTACAACAAGCAGGTGAACTTGTTCTGGCGCGACAGCAACTACGTCGGCAAGAACGTGTATTGGGCACGCGGCAACGGTTGGGTGTTCGGCGGCCTAGCGCGAATCATGGACTACCTGCCAGCGGCCGACGCCAAGAAGCCCAACTACGAAACGCTATTCAAAGACATGGCAGCCGCGCTGCTCAAGCTGCAGCAGCCGGACGGCTTTTGGCGCTCGGATTTGCTCGACGCCAACCGCTTTCCGAATCCCGAGTCGAGCGGAACTGCGTTCTTCACGTACGGCATGGCTTGGGGCATCCACCACGGCTTGCTCGATCGCGCGACGTATTTGCCGTCGGCGCTGGCCGGCTGGAACGCATTGATCAAAACCGCGCTCAACGACACCGGCAAGATCGGTTGGGTGCAAGTCGTGGCCAGCGCGCCCGGCGCCGCCATGGCCGGCGACACCAAGGACTACGCGGCCGGCGCGTTCTTGCTCGCCGGTAGCGAGCTGCTCGAGCTCTGAAAAAACAACGGCCGCATCGTGGGTGAGACGCAAGTCCCGCAAACGACGCGGCCGATGCCGGCGCTAGCGCTGCTCACTAGCGCGTCCCAGCAACTGAGACGGCAAAAGCGACTGCAGACTATCCGCTCCGACCACGATCCGAACTTCGTGGATCTCGGCGGCGATCTCCTTCATGGCCTCCAGCTCCTTCAACCGAAGCAGAATCGGCTGATCAGCCATCAAGCGCGCCGTGTTCACGAGCGAGCGGGTTGCTGCCGTCTCTTCGCGACGCGAAATGACGTTTGCTGCAGCAGCCTTCTCGGCTTCGATCACCCGGTTGAGCAAGGTCTTCATCTCGCCCGGCAGCACGACGTCCTTCACGCCCAGGTCGTCGATGCGAACGCCAAAGGCCTTGGCCTTCGGCACGACTTCGTTGCTCAAGAAGCGCGCGAACGCATCGCGACCCTCGAGCAATTCGTCGAGCGTGACGCCCGCCACGTAACCGCGGGCAGCCAGCTGCACCGCCGTGTACACGGCCGTCTGCACGTTTTCGACCTTGTGCGTCGCCACGACCGCGTCCTCGATGGCGTAAGCCACCGTGAGCGAGAGCCGCAGCGAGACCTTGTCCTTCGTCATCAGCTCCTGGCCGGTGATGGCGACTTCGGTCCGACGCATGTCGGCCGTGGCGATGCGCGCCTGAGCTTCCGGGTGCGTCCACAGCTTGTAGCGACCCGGCTCGAGCACGGCCGTCAGGCGGCCCTGCTCGTAGCGCAGACCGATCTCGTGCGCCTGCACCGTAACGTCGATGTACTCGGCGCGCGGGATCAGCTGCTCGAGCTCGTGCGTGAGCGCCGGCAACGCCTTGGTCACGTCGAGCTTCTGCAACGTCACCGACGCGTCGACCGTCCAGAAACGGTGCACGCCCGGGCGCAAAAACGCCACCGGCATCCCGTCGCGGAACAGCACCGCGCGTTCGAGCGGCGCGATCGTCACCTCACGCGACCACTCCGGGCTGAGCATCGCGCGCACCTCCGGCAGCGCCCGGAACACCAGCTCGCTGGTGTTGAAGCGCTGCTCCGTCAACCGACGACCCCACACGAAGTGGCGGCCCGGGGCGAGCGCGCGAAACGGCAAGCTGTCCTTGAACAGCACCACGCGCTCGTTGAGCTTGACCTGCACTACCTTGAACATGGCTATTTCTCCTTAAGAATCACGAAGTAACGAAGCGAGAGATCTGAAGACTCAGACTCCGAAGAGTTGGACCGAAAGCCATGCACACCTGACGGCGAGGTCGGCACCGCGTCGTCGTTCCCGCTTGGAGAGCGACTCGACCTGTGCCCGAGCGCGACGTCGCTGCCCCGACGCGAAGCAGGCGCACGCAGGCTCGAGTCAGGGAGCTCGGGCGGTCGTGCGTACACGCTGGCCCTCGCCTGCCGACTCAGCAGACGTGCGTTGGTTCGAGACGGAGTCGAGTGGCTACGCGCAAGCGCGCAGCACTCGAGTGGCGTGAAATGACTTCCGAGTCCGTTTATGTACCGACGATTTTCAAGATCGTTGTTCCTTGCTCTACCGATGAGCTATCGCCGAAAAGTCAGCGAATCGGATTCGAACCGACTACCCAGGATGTAGTGTGCAACCGCGCAAGCTCGCACCGCGGAACGCGGCACCCGAACGCGCCCCAGAAACTTCTCGCGAAGTCCAAAGCGCGCAGAGCCGTGCCGTATGATGAGTGCTTCGTGGGAGTCGAACCCACGGTGTCACGAGCAAGGATCGAACTTGCAAGCGCGAGACACACGTGCCCCGCGGCTTCACCAGAAGCATGACTTTGGTCAACCCCCAAAACGACGAAAGCCGCCTGGGGTAACCCGGCGGCTTTCACGAAAACTCGAAAAAACCGCCTATATTCGCCCGAAATCCAGCTGGGTGGATGCAGGCGCCACCGCGAACGATGCGAGCGCACACGACCGCCCGACGCCACCGCGCCGCGTTGTCGAGCAAAGCTCTAAGCAATTGAAATACACCACCGCGTTCATGACCCGAGATGAGTGTACGCCCCGCGCCGAATTCGTCAACGAAAATGTTCAAGAGCGCGAGCTGCGCGCGGCAGCACCACACGGATCGAACCGTCTATGAGCTCATCATCGGTCATACCTTAGCGAGCAGGCCGAGCGCGGCCTGTGGCCTTAGCTTGTCGCGAATGCGGATCGGCCGCGCAACGCGACCTGGTGACGCACGGCAGCTTCTGCAATTCGAGCTGTTCCGCACGGCAAAGTGAAGCAATGCGGCGGGGCCTAGCCGGTCAGCGGGGGGCCCGGTCGCGTAGTCGCTCGGCCGGGTCGAAGCGGAAGAAAGTCGCGAGCTCGGCGTAGAGCTCGCGATGGCGTCGCAGCAGCGACGTCGGCTGCTCGAAGAATTTTTCGACCACGACCGCGAAGAATTCGGGCGCATTGGTGGCGGCGTAAGCGTCGATGCTGGTCTTGCGGTGCTGCTCGACGGCCTCGCACAGCTCGGTGTATTCGGCGCCCGCCACCCTCGACCACACGCTGTAGCGCTCCAAGTCGTCGAGCTCGGGGGTGCCGTCCATCGCGCCGTCTTCGGCGTCGAGCTGGTGGGCGAACTCGTGCAGCACGACGTCATGGCCGTCGCTCAAATTGGCGGCGCCGCTCACCACGGCGTCCCAAGCCAGCACGACCACGCCGTGCGTCCACGATTCGCCGAGTCGCGATTGTTCGTCGTCGATCGTGACGTAACCTTCGCGCCGCTGCAGCTTGGCGCGGTAGGCCGACGGGTAAACGATGACGGTGCTGAGCTCGGGGTAGAGCGCGCCGTCGAGCTCCACGCGCTGCAGCACCAGCAAACACGCGCGCGCCGCGATCACGACGCGCATCTCCTCGTCGACCTCGAGCCCGCCCGCACCCTCGAACGCCTTTTCCGAATTGAAGATACGCACCAAGGTTTCGAGCTTCACGAGCTCGGCTTCGGTCAATAGCTCGGCGCACGGCACGCGCTGCCGCACCAGCTCCCGAAACCGATCCGGAAACGGCTCGGCGATGACCTCAGCGCGACTCAGCCGACGCCACCAATCGAACATGCGGGGAAGCATGGCACGGCCCCGGGCTTCGGTTATAGTCGCGCGAACTTTCACGAGCGCACGAGAGGCCGAGCGAGATGGCGACAGCAAACGTTTCCGAGATTTTCGAAGCCGACAAATGGCAGGCCGTCGAAGGCTTCGCGTTCGAAGACATCACGTACCACCGCGCGCGTGACGTCGGCGCGGTGCGCATCGCCTTCAATCGCCCCGAAGTGCGCAACGCGTTTCGGCCGAAGACGGTCGACGAGTTGTACACCGCGCTCGAGCACTCGCGAACCTGGAGTGACGTCGGCGCGGTGTTGATCACCGGTAACGGCCCTTCACCGAAGGACGGCGGCTGGGCGTTTTGCTCGGGCGGCGATCAGCGCATCCGCGGCAAGGACGGCTACAAGTACGAAGGCTCGGGCAGCGGCGACGCCGCCAGCCTCGGCCGCCTGCACATTTTGGAGGTGCAACGGCTGATTCGTTTCACGCCCAAGGTCGTGATCGCCGTCGTGCCGGGCTGGGCGGTCGGTGGCGGGCACAGCTTGCACGTCGTGTGCGACCTGACCATCGCCAGTAAAGAGCACGCGATCTTCAAGCAAACCGATCCCGACGTCGCAAGCTTCGACAGCGGCTACGGTTCGGCGCTTTTGGCGCGGCAGATCGGTCAAAAGCGCGCCCGCGAAATCTTCTTTTTGGGCAACAACTACAGCGCCGACGAGGCGTTCCAGATGGGCATGGTCAACGCCGTCGTGCCGCACGCCGAGCTCGAAGGCGCCGCGCTCGACTGGTGTCGCAAGATCATGCAAAAGAGCCCGACCGCGATCCGCATGCTGAAGTACGGCTTCAACCTGCCGGACGAGGGCCTAGTCGGCCAGCAGCTGTTCGCCGGCGAAGCGACGCGCCTGGCCTACGGCGGCGAAGAAGCCATCGAAGGCCGCGACGCCTTCCTGGAAAAGCGCCCGCCCAACTTCGCCAAGTTTCCGTGGCACTATTGAAAAAGTGCCGAAAGCCTCGGGCTCAGGGCAGCTTCGCCAGGAAGGCCTTGTTCCCGAAGCTCGAGTGCCGTGCCGTGCCGACGATGGTGCGGCCGTCGGCACTGACGTCATACAGCCAGAGCGGCGTCCAGAGAGTCATGTCGAGGCCGCAGTCTTGGAGCAAGGTTTTCAAGTTGCCATCACCGAGGCTAGACCCTTGCACGAGGCCGCCACCCGCGGAGAGATGCCCGACCACCGTGCCTGCGTCGCCGACGGCTTGGGCCAAGAAGTCCGGCCCCAACGAGACCATGCCGCTGCCCTCGGTCCAACGGAAGCCCTCGCGCGAGCCATCGGCACGGGTGCTAGTGCCCACGACTATCTGACCGTTGGGGGAGATGGCGGTAGCGGTGCTGCTGCTACCTGCGCCGGTGCTCAACTTGCCAAGACGACGCGTCCCGGTAGCTTCGCTCCAGAGGTATGCTTCGGAGAGGCTCTCGCCTGGGAAGACGGCCCCGCCAACGATCCACGTGCCGTCGGCCGACACGCCGCTGGCGTCGCCGCGGAGCGGCCATGAGGCTCCCGCACCGTGAGAGCCGTCGGTCCCGAGTAGCTCGACGCTCGAACCTTCGACCCAGCGCTGGGCGACTCCCAACGGTTGCTGCGGATCCGGGTAGTAGCTTCGGTATCCGACCAAGACGCGTCCATCGGCGGACCCATCCGTCGCGATGAAGCCCTGCTCGCTGTAGACGAAGTTACCGAAGCTCAGCTCGCGAAAGCTGCGGCTCCCACTCTCGCCCGCAATTCTGCCGTCGTTGCCGATGGCCCTGCCTGGGAAAGTATCGCCCGCCAAAGTCACCATTCCGGTCTGCTCACTCCAGCGGAAGGTGCGGGCCGGGAAATAGGGGTACGTGTACCCGGTCACCCAGCGACCGTCGGCCGACACGGCGAACGCCGCGCTTTCGGTGCCGGCCTGCATCGATCCAAGCCCGCTGAAGCTGCATTCCCGGTCGACGCACTCCGCGGTTGCGGAGCAAAAGCCGTGTGCGCTGCACCTGGAGCCTTCGAGCACCGCGTGCTGACACGCCGCCGCGCTGCACGCGTCGCTGGTGCAAGCGTTGCCGTCGTCGCAGTCGGCCGCAGTCACACACTCCTGGCAGCCGTCGGGCTCCCCATTCGCGTCGACATCGACCGAGTCGTCGAAGCCAGGGCAGGCGTCGTCGGTATTGCAGACACCGTCTGCGTCGGAGTCGTCGCCCACGTCGAGCGGGCAGACGTCGACGCAATCTGCCGCGCCGTCGCCGTCGCTGTCGGTATCGACGGCGCCGCACCCGCACAGGCCCGGCTCGAGCTTAGCGGGGTCGTCGGGGCAATCGTCAGGTGGCGCGCACGCGCCGTTGCGGGTACAGCCCGAGCAATCCGTGGCCAGCCGCGTCGCCAGATCGGTCACGCTACAGCTGTCGAGCGCAGGGTTGTCGGCGACTTGGAAGGTGGGCGCGCGCGTGAGCTTGGCGAGCGCGGCGATGCTGCTCAACTGTGGGTTACGCCAGATGCGGAGTGTGCTGCCAATGCTGACCAGGTGGCCGAGGCCCTGCAGCGACGACAGCCCCGAGTTGTCGGTAATTTGCAGCAAATTGCCAATCGAGGCGATGGCGTTGAGGCCGTTCATGTCCGTTAGCTTGGGGTTCAGGCGTACGTCGATGTACGAATACACCTGGGTGATGCCCTCGAGGCCCCTGAGCGAGGTCAGGCCCGCATTGTTGACGACCTCGGCGTTCGAAATCGTCGTCACGCCCTGCAGTCCGTCTAGGTCGTTCAGTTTCGGGTTGATGTATGCCTGCAGCGACATCAGCGTCCGCAGCTGCGACAGCGCGGAGAGGGATGAAAGCGAAGCGTTGCGGAACAGCGCGAGCTTGCCGGCGCGCCGCAAGCCATCGAGCCCCTGCAGCGAGGCAAGCGCGGAGTTGTCCTCGATTGAGATGCTGCCCGCTACGGCATTCAGGCCGTTCAACCCGGTTAGGTCGGCCAGCGCGGTCTTCTTTACCGAGACATCTCCGGTCACGCACCAAGCGCCGTTCAGCGCCTGAAGGTCAGCTTGCGTATCGGTAGCGTCGATGACGAGTGACCCGGTCAGCACGCCGGCCCCAGTCGCACCGCTATAACAATTGGCGGGCCGCACGCAGGCGCCGGTGCTGGCGCAAATGTAGCCGCTGCCGCACTGTGAGTCGGCGCTGCAGCTCGTGACGAGGGCGGCGACGCCGCTTTCCACCTCTTCACCTCCGCCGTTCTCCAACGCGCACCCCGAGAGGGTCGAGACCACCGCCATGACACACGCGACCTGTCGTATCGTCGAAATCCCCACTTTGCCTCCGTCCTAAAACTGCGAGGACGATAGTCCGCTGTCGCGCTGCTTGCAACTACCCTGCGGCGAGCGCGGCTGCGAGCTCGCTGGCCAATGCGCTTGGGCGAGTCGTGAAGCAGCCATCGACGCCGAGCGCGACCAGCGCGACGGCGGTCGGCGCATCGTTGACGACCCACACCCAAACGCTGTCACCTGCGCGCCGAGCGTTGCGCACGAAAGAGTCGGTCACCACCCGCACTCCGCGGTAGCTTTGCGGCACGAAAAGCGCATGCCCACGCGGCGAGAATCGGCCGAGCCCGAGCCGCCCGAGCAGCAGCGCTAGCTTGGCCTCGCGCGCCGTCGCCGCGGTGCGAAGCCGAGGGCACAACGCCCGCACCGCGCCGATCAGCGCATCGTGCTCACTCGCGACGACGATGCGCTCACGCGTCGCGGGCGCAAATCGTTCTAGACAACGCACGAGCGCTTGGGCAACGCCCGGCTCGTTCGCATGGATGTCGAGCACGAGCTCGTGGCCCTCGGTGGCCTCGCACACCTCTTCACACGTGGGGACTCGCTCGCCGTTCGGCCCGGCCCGGAGCTGCCGCAACGCCGACAGGGTCACGCACGCTACGGGTCCGCGTCCGTTGCTGGTTCGCTCGAGCGTGGCGTCGTGCAACGCCACGAGCGCGCCGTCGGCAGTCGCACGCAAGTCCAGCTCGAACACGAGCCGAGCTTTGCGCGGCAGTTTCGCGGCGCGCGCGGCGACGCAGGCTTCGCAGGTGTTCTCGGCCGACTCGTCGGCGCCACCGGCCTTGGCCACCAGGGCGAATTCTGTCGACATGCCGCCGAATCGTCATACGAAAGCGGCAACGTGTCGTTAACCTCGGTTAAGAAAAGCGGGCGGATCGGTGACGGCGAGGGCTATGGACCGTACGATGTCCCAGCGCACGTCCCACCGGCGGTGAAAGGCCGACCCTGGCATTTGCCATCGACACATCGCAGTAGCGGAGGGCACCCCCCACACGTTTCGTTGAACGCCCTACACTTGCGCGTCTGGGCGTCGCAATCCGCTGCCGAGCCACACTGCTCGGGACTGGTGCAGGCGGCTCCGGTTGCGCGGATGGGCCGGCATTGTGGGCTTTGGATGCTGGACGTGTCGCAGTAGGTGCCTTCGGTCTCGAAACAGCCCGTGGGCGAGGCATCGGTTGCCGCGTAGGCACCCTGAACGCAGATCGCGCCGGTCACACCGTAGACCGCGTTGCTCTCGGAATAACAGTCGACGACGCACGCGTCGCCCGCTTTGCCGTGGACTATCTTCTTGCAGACGCTAGCGCTCTTTGCGTCCTCGGGACGGAGGCAGACCATCGGCTCAACGCCGGCGCATTCCGAATTGAACCGACACGACTGCCCCTCGGCAAGCGTGCCATGGACCAAGCCGCGGCACGCTGTCAGCACGCCCGTCTGTTCGCATGTTTCGGCTGCCGCCTCGTACGCGGTTAGGCAGCCTGCTAGCCCCGCAGAATCGAGCGTGATCGTTCCGCTAGCCAGTGCCTGGGACGTTGGGTCATTGACGCCGTAGCTCGACTCGCAGTGATCGAGCGGACGGGGTGGGCGGTCATTCTTGCAGCAGCTGCGCGCTGCGCCGCAGAAAGCGTTGGCGATCGGAACCAGCACTTCCGGCGTCATCAGCACGCCGCCTTGTCCGCCCGCCCCGCCGTGGCCACCGCCATCGTTGCCGGCATTGCCACTCGCGCCTCCGCTCCCACCTGTTCCGCCCCTTCCGCTATTGCCCGCGTTCGCCGAGCCACCGCTGGTATCGGTCCCACCGCTCGATCTTTCGCCGCCGATCGCGTTTCCGCCCGTCGCCGACGAGCCGCCCGTTCCGCCTTGGTCGTCCCCCACCTTCCCGATTGCCTCGCTGCCGCCGGATCCAGCTCCGCCAGTGTGCTCGGCCGGGTGCGCTGCCCTACCGCCGCACGCGACGAGCACGACCAGCACCGTCGACCACCTAATGCCAGGTCCCTTCATGCTTCGGCCTCCGGCATGCGACGAGCCCGAGCTAGACCAAGCCGGCGAACGCGCGATGCCAAGCCGCGTAGGGAGCAACGTTCATCTCAATCACAAGTGGCGATGGGCACCCTAATTGAGTCTTCAAAGGTTACCTTTCTGGGATTTCCGCGCATGTTCTTGGAAAACTTGCTCATCGACAGGCCCCGCCGAGCCAAAGGGGGCCTGCGCGCCTGCGGTTTGCGTCGACGCAGTCAGAAGCAGCGCTGCACCTTGTGGCCGGTCACGGTGACGTGATCTCGGTGCAGGGGGCGCCGGTGGCTGATTTGATCCACGGAACCTTCACGCTCAGGCGGGTGTAGCGCGCCGTAGGGGCAAGCGTGACAAAAAGCCCGTGACTTGCGGGCGCCTCGGCGTACGTCGCACCGATCGCTCGCATCGATTCCTGCGCGGCGCGCGACGGAAACGCCAGCGGCGCGCGATGGCCCGTGTCTTGCTGACCACCGGCGCCAAGGAGCGTCACATGCGCAAGCTCATTCTGAAGATGGACGTGTCTCTCGATGGGTTCGTCCGTGGGCCGAACGGCGAGTCAGACTGGATTTTCGAAACATGCGACGAGGGCTGCACGATCTGGGAGGTCGAAACGATCTGGCAAGCGGGCCTCCACGTCATGGGACGAAAGACGTTCGAAGACATGGCCCGCTACTGGCCCAGCTCCACCAATCCGTTTGCGGCAGCGATGAATGCGATTCCGAAGTTGGTTTTCACGCGCTCCGGCAAGGTGGATTTCGACGCCATCTCGAGCGCACCGCCGCGCGACAGCAAGGATGCTGCCGCCGACGACCAGAAGAAGCGGATGCAGCGCGCGTCGCCCGAGGAGACGCAGAAGAATCAACGATCGTGGCGCGATCCGATCGTCGCGACCGACGTCGTCGCCGAGATCACGCGCCAAAGGTCCCAGCCTGGCAAACCTCTGATCGCGTACGGTGGCGCCACGTTCGCGCGCGAGCTGATCAAGCACGATCTCATCGACGAGTATCGCCTAGTCGTCCACCCGATCGCGCTAGGGGCCGGCCTGGCGATTTTCGACGGTCTCGCGAAACCGCGCGCGCTGCGGCTCGTGAGCAGCAGCACCTTCCCTGGCGGCGCGACGGCGCGAATCTTCGCACGTGATCGCTAGCCCCAAAAGCGGCGGTTTTGCGGCTTGGGAGAGAAGTCGTAGCCAGAGGCGGCGCGGCTGGCTAGCCTGGCGAGGCTGCGCATGTTTTCGCCGCAAGCTGACGACGCTCTCGCTGTGTTGATGCAGGCGCTCACCCAGCAGCCCGAGCTGGAAGAGCACGTTCACGAACGCTGGCGCTCACGCGCCGGCGCGCTCGCCCAAGCCCAGGGCTCGCCACTTTCGAGCGAGGTGCTCGCTGCCACCGACACCTTGGGCAAAGTGCTCTTGGAGCTGGCGTTGCCGGGCCAAGACATCAGCTCGTTGTCGAAGCCGTTTGCGGAGCCAACCGCGCCGGTCTTGCTGCTGTGGTGCTACGCCAGCACGTGGCGGCGCGACATCCAGCTGACACCAATCTTGGCGTTGGCCGCCAAGCAACCCGAGCTGCGCGAGCGCGTGGCGGCGGTGGCCAGCCAGCGCGTGTTGGAAGGCCCGCTACACGACGCACTGGCGGCCGCGCCGTTGATCGGTGACGGCGACCAGCTGGCGTTGCCGCAAAATTCCGAAGCGCGCGCGCGGCTCGAGATCCTGATCTGGGAAGCCGGCGCCAGCGCGCTCGAGGTTCCCGGGCTCGGGCGTTGGCTGTTCGGTGCCAGCTCGACCTTCGAGCAGATGGTCCATGCGCCGGCGCGTGGCGCGCTGCGCGGACGCGTGCTGGCGGCACGCTGCTTGGAGGTGAGTGTGTCGGGGCTGCCCGCGATGGCCGATCCGGAGCTGGTCGGCCGCACGCTGCAGGTGTTGCAGCCGCTATTGTTGCATCCCGAGCCGTTGGTCTGGATTCACGCCGCGCGGGCGCTCGGGCGCCTGACCGGCAAGCTCGAGCAAATGGAAGGAACCTTGCTCGATTGGGTGCTGGGCGATTCGGCGGTGTTGAAACAGCGCGCCATGACCGCGTTCGCCTCGTTGCCCGAAGAGCGGCTGAAGTTCCTGGGCGGGCAGCTGATTGCGTTGCTCGAGTCACCCACCGAAGCGGTTTGGGCGCTCGGCGCGGCCGCCGCCGCCACTCCGTACCTGTTCTTCGAGCGTCGCCCACTTTGGGACAGGCTCGCCAAGCGCATCCTCAAAGGCGACGGCGGCGCGATCGCAGCGCGCGCCTTGGCCCGCGGTCTGGCGACGATTTGGCGACGCGGCCACCAAGCCGTCGACATCGAGCAGCCGCTGTTGGCG
>FSUE01000804.1_pt1 | contig 38254 bp, 32 predicted proteins | sample 1637031 | NCBI WGS metagenome assembly FSUE01 (sample SAMEA3914819, study PRJEB12502) | metagenome | biome: forest; material: soil | place: Canada | collected 2010-06-26 | depth 0.3 m | reverse complement strand
GTACAGACCTTTGCCGTCGAGCGGCACGGTACCGCCGCTGCCGCCACTGCCGCCGAGCGCGCCACCGCCAATGCCGGCCTGGCCGTTCGCGCTGCCAGCCTGGCCACTCGTGCCACCGGTCATTCCGACGAGGCCGCCGCTGCCGCTGACGCTCGAGCTGCCCGCCACCGCCGGGACTCCGCCGCTGCCTCCGCCGCCGTTCGCCGGCTGGCCCGCTGCGCCGCTGGCGAAGCTGCCGCCAGTTCCCAACAAGCCAGAATCCTCCAACCCATCGGAGCAGCCGATGCCAAGCGGCAACGCCACGGCGACCAAGAGAGCGACTAGGGGTTTCATGTAATCCCTCCGGGTGCCCCAAACTTCCGGAGATCAGGCAGCCGGCGAGACCCTGAAACGATCTTTCGTGAGCAGCATATTTTTCCTCAAATGCTGCCTTACTCCGGCCATTTAGCGGCACCTGCACGTGATGATCCTAAACCGTTGCCTTCGCTACCTTTCACCGCTCGTTGCTGCCGCTGGCGTCGTTGCCTGCGGCAGTGGTCCGGGTGACGCGACCGGTAGCACCTGCCCGACCAATTCCACGCTGTCTTATGCGAACTTTGGCCAGGCCTTCATGCAAAGCCATTGCCTGGCGTGCCATTCCGCCGCTGGCCCGCAGTCGCCCAGGCTCGACACGCTGGCGCAAGTGCAAGCAACCAAGGGCGACATCGATCGCTCGGCCGCTGCTGGCCCCAACATGGTCAACACGTACATGCCAGAAGGCGCGTCCGTCGACGAGGCCGAGCGACGCAAGCTGGGTGAATGGCTCGCCTGCGGTGCGCCGCAGTAACGGCCGGGTCGTGGGCACGGCGCGCCATTTGCTTACGGCGCAGCCAACATGTCCGACCGTCGCGCGGCCCGTTCGCTGTTCGAGTGATTCTTGAACGCAAACGGCGCGGTCAGGCGCAGGTCTTGCGCTAACCTGGCCCGTGCGCAGCGACGCAGCGGCGTTTCTCGCCGTGGTTCGAGGTCCAGGCAGTTGGCGCGGGCCTTGCTCTGGGGTCGCGCATGAAAGCTCGTCACTCTGTCGTGTGGCTCGACCATCAAGAAGCGCACGTCTTTGGCGTCGACACGGCAACGCTCCAAGCCGAGACGGTCACGGCGCCGGACCATCATCTCCATCGCCACCCCAAGGGCTCGACCGCCGAGCACCACCACCCCAACGACAGCGCGCAATTCTTTCGACATATTGCCACCGTCCTGCGTGAGGCCGAACAAGTCTTGGTGGTGGGACCATCGACGGCCAAGCTGCAATTTCTGAGGTTCCTGACCAAGCAGGACCAGGCGCTCGAAGCCAAGGTCGTCGGCGTCGAGACCGTCGATCACCCAACCGATCGCCAACTCGTGGCGCACGCGCGCCACTACTTCGACCCCAAGAACTACCCACGCGAGTAGGGCCAATCCCTGACTCGAGATCGCTCGCGTCACGGAAGGTCAGTGACAGCGCCCGCTTCACGCGGTCCGCACCTTGAGCACCTGGCGCGCGCCATCGGCATGAATAGCCAAGTGCTTGACGAAACGCCCACGCCATTCGAGCGGCGCCGTTACGCCCAAAGCCGCCAAAATGTGCAGCGTGCGCGGGTGCAGCACGACCGGGTAGGTGCGCTTGGTTTCGGCGGTCAGCTCGTCGATGACGCGCACCGCTAGCCCCTGTTCGCGCAGGTGAATGGCCGCGATCAGGCCAACCGGACCCGCTCCGACGACCAGCACGGGCGTGCGCGCACCTGATGTTGCTTCCATGCGCGATCGTGCTGCATCAAACGCGCCACGCGCAAAAGGATCGTCACAGCTTGGCCGGCGCGCTCATACACCGGCAGAATCTGCGCCCTGCTTCGCGCAGCGGCGCACCACGTGCGGGACTGGGCGGGTTGCGACCCACGAGCTAGGCCGAGGACTTCGCAGCTTGGCGGGCGGGGCGTCAGGCTCCGCAAAGTAGTCGAGCAGCGCGCGGGCCAGCTCGCGCGGCTGTTCCCAGTGCAAAAAGTGTCCGGCGCCGGCAAAGCGGCGAAGCGCACAATTCTCGACCGATGCGGCGAGCTCTTCAGCTTGAGCAATCGGAATGATGCGGTCGTTCTCGCCCCAAAACAGCCGGATGGCTGGCAGTGCCCGGACTTCGCCGGCACGCTCCAAAAACTGCCGCGTTTGACCGCGCCAACCGATCACGTCGCGGACCGTTCGCGCAAAAGCGCGCGCGGTCCCAGGGGAGGTGTTGAAGCGGAGGAGTTGGGCACGGTCTGCCGCGGCCACGGAATGGCCGTTCAGCGACAGCAGCAGCCGCGTGACAACTCCCATCCACGGCTGTCCGCAGCGCTCGGTGAAGAACGGCAGCGAAGCCAGCCGAAGCTCTGGCGCAACCTCTCGGCCCAAGCCGCCCGGAGCCACGAGCGCGAGCCGACGCACCTTGGCGGCTCGCCGCAGTAGGAGCCACATGGCTATGCCTCCACCGTAGGAATGTCCGACTACGTCGCACGCAGCAACGCCGATTCGATCTAGCCAGGCCGCTACCAAACCGGTCTGCCAATCGAGAGCGTAGCTCGCGTCCGGTCGTTCCGACAGGCCGCAGCCGGGCAAATCCAAGCCGAAAACTCGGTGATGCTGAGCTAGCTCGGCCATCACCGGCCACCAGCTGCGCTCGGAGTCCGAAAGGCCATGCAGCACCACGACAGGGCTGCCTGCTCCGCGCTCGGACCAGTGCAGCTCGACGCCATCGATGCGCTCTCGAAAGGACTGCGGTAGTTGCATCAGCGGCTCTCGGCTCAGCTTACGCCAGTGCCGCGCACCGTGAGCACAGGAACCGAGCTGAGTCGCACGAGTTTTTCTGCAACGCTGCCCATGATCGCGTGCTCGAAGCCGCGCCGACCGTGCGTGCCCATGACCAGCAGATCTGCCTTCGATTCTTTGATCGCGTCGACGATCTCTTGCCATGCCTGGCCCATCTTGAGCAGCGATTGCGCGCGTGGCAGGCGCGCCTGCACTTCTGTCAGCCGCTTGTGTAGGCATTCGGCCGCCGCCTTTTCCAGGTTGCTGGTGATTTCGGCGGCGTTCAGCATCAGCTCCATGTACGGATAGACCGGCAGCTCCCAAACATGCAGCAGCGTCAGCTCGGCGTTGAACTGAATGGCCATGTCGATCGCCAGCGCGACCGCAGCGGACGATGACGGTGAGAAGTCAGTCGGGACCAACAGGTGCTTGAACGTAGTCATGGAGTTCCTTCGTAAGCAAGGTGCGTACCGAGCGCCGTCGGCCGTTCATCTCGACGTGGTCTTGCGCGGCAGCCCTTGATAGAACGCGAAGCCGCTCGCCAACAAGATCGCCGCGGCCGGAAAGCACATTGCCCAGCGGCTGGCACGGAGGGTCAAGGTCGAGCCGAATATCGCGCCGACGACGAAGCTAGCCACCACGGCGCTGAGCAGCGAGACGCGCCCGAACGCGGGCCGCTCGGGCAAGACTTCGGATGGGCGGCGCGTCGGCAACGGCAACGTTGCCTGATACCAGCGGTACCAGCGGGCCGCTTCGATCCCGAGGTCGGTGACGACACCCGTGAGGTGGGTCGTGCGCACCACTGAACCGGACAGGCGCGTCATCAAGCTGTTCTGCATGCCCATCGCCAGACAAAGCAAAGCAGCCTCCGCATCCAAGATGCGGGCATGCGTCGCCCGTGAGAGGCCGGCAATGAACACGAAGCAAAGCAAAACCCCCGCCTCCACCAGCAACGCGAAGGCGTAACGCCCGGCGGGCCGAGAATGATCGGTGCGCTCCAGAATCAGGCTGGCCAGGACCGCCCCGGCGAAGAACGCCAAGACGAGCGACAGCGCCGAAAAGGCAGCGGGCATCTGCCAACGCGCGACATCGTCGCTCATTCGGCCGACGCTACCCGTCACGTGCGACGTGAACGACCCGATCATGATGAACCCGCCCGAATTCACGAAACCCGCCACGGCGGCCAAGTAGCCCGCCAGAATCATATTCGCCTTCGGATCGCGCGCCGGCCCTTCGTGTCGAAACACGACGGCAGCATACTCGGCTTCCGGACGGCGCAGATACCGCGCCGCCGCGCAAGAAATGCCGCCGGCCGAGCATAGCGCGGGGCGCTTCAGCCGTTTCGGGCCGGTTTGCGCTTGGCACGCACGATGCACTCCCGTGGGTGAGGCTGAATGACCAAACCCTTCATCGTCGTGGTTGGTACCGACTACTCGAAATACGCCGAACGCGCGTTGAAAGTCGCTTACGCCCAAGCTCTGCGTTCCGCCCCCGCCGAGCTGCACGTGGTGCACGCCACGTTCGCGGTCGGTCCCAGCGCGAGCGTATCTCTGGGTCAACCAGACGTGGGGGCTGGTCCGCTTGCCGCGTTGAGCGTCGATGAGCAACAAACCCAGCTCACGCAGCACATGGACAAGGTGTTCGCGTCCCTGCCAGGGTTCCACCCAGGCGACCTGCGAGTCTTTGCCCACGTCGTCCTGAACGAGCCCGTCGTGGGCTTGACCACGCTTGCCAGCGCGCTCGATGCGCAGCTGCTGGTCGTGGGCACCCACGGCCACCACGGCATCACTCGTTGGCTACTCGGATCGGTAGCAGAGGGCGCCGTGCGGCAGGCAACTTGCCCGGTGCTCGTCATCCCGCCCGAGCTAAACGACCTAGCGGTACCCGTCATCGAGCCGCCGTGCGCGCAATGCACGGCCGCGCGCGCCAAGTCGGAGGGTCGCGAAATGTGGTGCGAGCCGCACCGCGAACGCCATGACCGCCGCCACACCTACTACCAAAACGATCGCGTCAGTAGCGACCAGAACCTGCCGCTGGTCGTTCGTTGATTTCTCGAAACCGTAGCTCGGAAGAAAGCCCATGACCAAAAGCATTCCGCACATCAAAAAGTACATGACCACCGACGTGCAGACGATCGGCGACGAGCAACCGATGTCGGTAGCGCACCGCCTGATGCGCGAGCAACACATTCGGCACTTGCCCGTGCTTCACCAAGGCAAGCTAGTCGGCGTGGTCACGGATCGAGATCTGCGCTTGGTCGAGACGCTCAGCGACGTCGACCCGACGAAAGTCGCCGTCAGCGAGGCCATGACGCCCGAGCCGTACGTCGTCAGCCCCGACGCCGAGCTCGACGAGGTCGTTTCGATGATGGCGGCCAAGAAGTACGGCTCGGCCGTGATCAGCGACAACGGCAAAGTCGTCGGCATCTTCACGACCGTCGACGCGTGCAGCGCGTTCGCCGAGCTGCTGAACACGCGCCTCAGTCACTGACCGAGTCGCGGCGATGCTCCGCAGCGCAGCCCGAACGAAGACGGCTGCGGAGCGCGGCGTCCGCTTCAGCCCTTGCGCGAAACCGCGCCGTACTCGTGCAAGCGATACTGAATCGTCCGCGCGCTGATATCGAGCATTTCTGCGGCCTTGCTGGTGGAGCCGTTGACGGCGTCGAGCGTGGCCAAGATCGCGTGCTTTTCGAGCTCGGCCATCGTTGCGCCCGGAATGCGCGGACCGCCTTCGATCGTGGCCGGGGCAGCATCGAACGGCAGCGCAGCGGCCTCCACCAGCTCACCCTCGGTGAACACGACCGCGCGCTCGACGGCATTTTCCAGCTCGCGCACGTTGCCGGGCCAGCGATGAGCGACGAGCTTGGCGCGCGCCGCGTCGTCAAAGCCGTCAATTCGGCGGTTGTTCTCGGTCGCAAATCGACGCAAGAAGTGCGCTGCCAGCAACACCACGTCGTTACCGCGCTGCCGCAGCGGTGGCATGTCCACGTGCACGACGTTCAGACGGTAGTACAAGTCTTCGCGGAAACGCCGCTCGCGAACCTCTGCGGCGAGGTCCTTGTTGGTGGCCGCCACCACGCGAACGTCGACCTTGATCGTCTCGTTGCCGCCAACGCGCTCGAAGCAACGCTCTTGCAGCACACGCAGCAACTTGATCTGCGTTGCTAGCGGAATTTCTCCGATTTCATCCAGAAACAGCGTGCCGCCGTTGGCCTGTTCGATGCGCCCGATGCGGCGTTTGTCGGCGCCGGTAAAGGCGCCCTTTTCGTGCCCGAACAGCTCGCTCTCGAGCAGGCTCTCGGCAAGCGCGGCGCAGTGCAGCGCGACGAACGGTGCGGACGCGCGCGGACTCAGCGCGTGCAAGGCTCGCGCTACCTCACCCTTGCCGGTGCCGCTTTCACCGGTGATGAGCACGGTGGCCCGGGCGGGTGCGACCTGCTTGACCATGTGGTAAACGCGCTGCATGGCTGGGCTCGCGCCGAGCAAGCCCTCGAGCCCGTCATTGTCACGCGCGCGCAACTGGCGCCGCAGATTCTCGGCTTCCGCGCGCAACTCGGACCGGGCCAACGTGCGTTCGACGACCAGCAGCAGCGCATCGAAGTCGATCGGCTTGGTCAGGTAGTCTTCGGCTCCGGCGCGCATGGCCGCCACTGCCGAGGACACCTCGCCAAAGGCCGTAGCGACAATCGCCGGGGTCGGCACGTTGCGTTCGCGCAGCTGCTTCAGCAGCTCCATGCCGTCCATGACCGGCATCTTCAGGTCGGTGATGATCAGCTCCGGTGCCTGCTCGGCCACCGCTTCCAGCGCCTCGCGCCCGTCTGCTGCCAGAACGACTTGATAGCCCTCTTGCTCGAGCAGCTTGCCGAGCCCGCTTCGAGCGGTGGCTTCATCGTCTACGACTAAGATTTTGGCTTTCTTTGCGGTCATTGGCTCAACCTAGGCCGCTCATCGAGCGGTAGTGTGATGCGAAAGGTCGTTTTACCTGGCCGACTGGAAACATCGAGGGTGCCACGGTGATCGGTAACGATCCGGTGGGAAATGGCCAGCCCCAGGCCGGTGCCGCCCTCTTTGGTGGAGTAGAACGCGTCGAAGATTGGCGCATCGGGATTGCTGAGACCTGGCCCGTCGTCTTCGACGTCGATGACCAGGTTTCGGGGGCCGCGCCGGCCGCGCAGCAGCACCGAGCCACCGCCCGCGGCTCCGGTCGCCTCGACCGCGTTGTTCAGCAGGTTCAGCAGCACTTGAGTCAGCTTGGCGAAGTCGGCCGGGAACTCCACGTCCGAGCTCGGCGGATCGCAGACCAGCGTCACGCGCACCGTCCGCGCGGCGGCCTCGACCATGCCGTAGGCGTGCTCCAGACACTTGACCAGACTCGTCGGCTTCAGCTCGGGCGGCTTGGGACGCGCGAAGTCGAGGAACTCCGTGACCAGCAGCGCCAGTCGTTTGATTTCGTCACCCACGACGCGAGTCGCTTCGAGCATGTCCTGCTCGTCGCCCTTGCGCTTGATCGCCCGCTCCAAGAATGCCACGTGCAGCTGAGCGCCGTTCAGCGGGTTGCGAATCTCGTGCGCCAGGCCAGCCGCTAGCGTGCCAATCGCAGCCAGGCGCTCGTTTTGTCGCGACCGCTCGTCCTTCGCGCGTTCGTCGGTAACGTCGCGGCCAGCAACGACCAGCGCCACGTCGTCCGCACGCCCGTCCACCGCGGCGGTGAGATTCCAAACCACGTCTCGCACCCTACCGGCCCGCGTGCGAATGCAAGCCTCCACGGTTTGAACCTCGGACCGGCCCGCCAGACCTTGCTCGATGGCCTGAACCAGATGCTCGTCCTCGACCCGGAGCAGCTCGACGAACGGGCGCCCCAGGACCTCGTCGCGCGCGTAGCTGGTGACGCGCTCCGCCTCGCTGTTGAAGAGGGAAATCCGACCTGCACGGTCGATGCCGACGACGATCGCACCGGTCAGCTCGTCGGCGTTGACGTAGCGGCCACCGACGAGCGGTCGAGCTTCGTGCGAGCCGTACTTTTCGCGGGAGACCTGCTGCAGACGCTCGATGTACGAATCTTTGTAGGCCTGGAGCATGATAGCCAGCTCGACGTCGAGCACGCGCACGATCGCCTCACGCGTTGCGGCCGCTTCCGAGCCGAGCTTTTGGTCGGCGATGCGCAACAGCGCCACGCGGATCAACGCCATGGCAGTCAGCATGTAGCGCTGCGGCAGGCCAATCCGCACGTGCACGCGGCCGATGATCGACGTTTGCTCGTGATACGCCTCGTCGTAGACGCCGCCGCAAACGCGCGTCATCCAACTCACCAGCGAGCGTTGCAAGCGCTGGATTTGCTCTTCGCCCGTGAACACCGCGTGAGCTTCTTCGTGCTCGCGAATCCGGTCGTAGAACTCGCGCGCGATGCGCGGCAGCTCCGGAGCCGCCAGCGCGCCGAAAGCGCGCAGCAGCTCTGCGTCGCGGTCATCCAGCCGCACGTAGCGCTTGATTTCCTGAAAGGGAGTTTCGGTGCTCATGCCAGGCAACGCCGCTCGACTTCTAACACTTCTCGGCCGGCGAGCTCGAGATCGGCGCCAGGCTCCCCGCCGACACCGGACTCGGAGCCCTCAAAGCGGTCAAAAGCTGGGCGTACTCGAGCGGCTTCGTCAGGACGAGCGGCGGCGGAGTCCCCATGGCGCCGGGTCGCAATAAGTGAGGGTGGCCGGTCAGTACGACCACCCGCAAACCGGGCCGTTGAGCGAGGGCGTAGCGGGCGACCGAAACGCCATCGACGAACCGCATCGTCAATTCGGTGATCAGCGTATCCGGCAAGGGCGAACGCGCGAGGTGCGCAATCGCGGCGGCACCGTCGCGGACGACGTCGACCTCGAAACCGTCGTCGCGGAGCAGGTCCGCCAAGCGGTTGCTGGTGCGGTAGTCGTTGTCGACCAGGAGCACACGGTTCGACGGAGCGGGCTGCGACATGTCTGACGGAGACGTTGCAAGGGGCTGGCCAAGTCCCGCGCCCGCCAAATCGATCGGCTGTTCCACGATTTTCCGGCCCTGCGCTCACGTCCGCGCGCGCTTCAGCCGCCTCGACGCGCCGAATTTTCGCGGGCGCGCAGGCCTTGCGCGCTGGTCGGCACCGGCAGCCGAAAAAACCGCCGCAACCGTTGCGGCACGTGTCTTGCGATGGGCCCGGCCGAGCATGGCTACTGAAACCGAAAAATTCAGCTACGACGACGCCGTCGTGCGCAAGTTCGCGTTCGCGACTGCAGTGTGGGGCGTTGTCGCTACTTTAGTGGGCTTGTGGTTGGCGTTGATGCTGGTTCAGCCGCAGCTGAGCTTCGGCTTGCCGCAGCTCACGTTCGGCCGCTTGCGCCCGCTGCACACCAACGCCGCCATCTTCGCCTTCGCCGGCAACGCAGTGTTCGCTGCCATCTACTATTCGAGCCAGCGACTGCTGAAAGCGCGCATGTTCAGCGACAAGCTCAGCAGCTTCCACTTCTGGGGTTGGCAGCTGATCATCGTCGCGGCCGCGCTCACGTTGCCGTTCGGCATCACGCAGTCCAAAGAATACGCCGAGCTCGAATGGCCGATCGACATCGCGATTGCCGTGGTTTGGATCGCGTTTGCCATCAACTTTTTCGGAACCATCGCGCGCCGCCGCGAGCGCCACATTTACGTCGCGATCTGGTTCTACATGGCCACGGTCATCACGGTGGCGATCCTGCACGTGGTGAACAACCTGGCGTTGCCCGTTTCGGCGACCAAAAGCTACTCGCTGTACGCGGGCGTGCAGGATGCGTTCATTCAATGGTGGTACGGCCACAACGCGGTCGCCTTCTTCCTGACGACGCCGTTTTTGGGCCTGATGTATTACTTTTTGCCCAAGGCCGCGAATCGCCCGGTCTATTCGTATCGGCTGTCGATTCTGCACTTTTGGTCGTTGGTCTTCATCTACATCTGGGCCGGACCGCACCATTTGCACTACACGGCGCTGCCGGAGTGGGCGTCGACGTTGGGCATGCTGTTCAGCGTCATGCTGTGGATGCCGTCGTGGGGCGGCATGATCAACGGGCTGCTCACGCTGCGCGGAGCCTGGAATCGCGTCGCCGAAGATCCGGTGCTCAAGTTCTTCGTCGTCGGCATCACGTTCTACGGCATGGCGACGTTCGAGGGACCGCTGCTCTCGATCAAGAGCGTCAACGCGCTCTCGCACTACACCGACTGGACGATCGCCCACGTGCACAGCGGCGCGCTGGGCTGGAACGGCTTCATGTCGTTCGGCATGCTGTACTGGCTGGCGCCGCGCATTTTTCAGACCAAGCTGTGGTCGCGCAAGCTGGCCGAGGTGCACTTCTGGGTCGGCACGTTCGGCATTCTGCTGTACATCGTCGCCATCTATGCCGCAGGCGTGACGCAAGGCTTGATGTGGCGCGCCTTCGACGTGACAGGCCGCCTCGCCTACCCGGACTTCATCGAGACCGTGGTGCGCCTGATTCCGATGTATTGGGTGCGCGTCGTGGGTGGTCTGCTGTTCGTGTCGGGCATGTTCATGCTGCTCATCAACCTGGTGATGACGTGGCGCACGCGGCCCGAAAAGTACGAAGAATCAGCAGACGAAGCGCCCGCGTTGACGCCCTACACCGGCTACACGCCGCGCCTGGTGATCCCGCGCTACAGCCAAATGACCGACACCGGTCATCGCCTGGTGTATTTCATGAAAGCCGAGTGGCACCGCGTTTGGGAACGCAATCCGCTCAAGTTCGCGCTGTGGGCCGCTGCGGCGGTTCTGATCGCCTCGGCGTTCGAGATGGTGCCGACGTTCCTGATCCGTTCGAACGTGCCGACGATCGCCTCGGTCAAGCCGTACACGCCGCTCGAGCTGATCGGCCGCGACATCTACGTGGCCGAGGGTTGCTACAACTGCCACTCGCAGATGATTCGGCCGATTCGCTCGGAGACCGAGCGCTACGGTGAGTATTCGAAGCCGGGCGAGTTCATCTACGACCGGCCGTTCCAATGGGGCTCGCGACGCATCGGCCCCGACCTGCACCGCGTCGGCGGCAAGTACCCCGATCTGTGGCACGTCCGCCACATGCAGGATCCGCGCTCGACGACGCCGCAGTCGATCATGCCGGCGTACGCCTGGCTGGAGCGCAACGACCTCGACTTTGCGAGCATTCAAAAGCGCGTCGACGCGATGGCGATGCTGGGCGTGCCGTACGGCGACGCCGTGCTGCACGGTGAAGCCATGGCGCACCGCCAGAGCCGAGAAATCGCGCTGCGCATCGCCGAGCAAGGCGGCCCGCAACACCTTGAAAACAAGGAAATTGTGGCGCTGGTCGCCTACCTGCAGCGCCTGGGCACTGACATCAAGAAGCAAGGATCTGGAACATGAAACTGAGTGACGTCGTCTCCGCCATGCAGCTGTCGATCTACGCCGAAGTGCCGCTGCTGATCTTCATGGGCGTCTTCATCGGGGTGGCCGCCTACCTGCTCGGCAACCAGAAAACTTTCAAACAAACCGCCATGCTTCCGCTGCGCGACGAGCATGGCCCCCGCCACGGCGGTAAACGATGACTAGCGACTCCGAGCCGGGCGTTGCAGCGACGAGCCCCGAGAGCCCTCCGGAAGAAAAGCTCTTGGATCACGCTTACGACGGCATCCACGAGTACGACAATCCGCTCCCGCGCTGGTGGGTATGGATCTTCGCGGGCAGCTTCTTCTTCTCAATCGCCTATTTTTTCCACTACCACCTGTCTGGTAACGGCGAATCGGTCGCCGCCGCCTACGAAGCCGACATGCGCGTCGCGCGCGAGGCCGAAGCCAAGGCCACGCTCGGTCAACCGGTGAGCGAGGAGTCGCTCGGCAAGCTGATGAGCGACGCCGACCTGATGAAGGACGCCAGGGCGCTGTTTGGGCTGCGCTGCTCGCCCTGTCACGGTGATCGCGCCCAAGGCGTGATCGGGCCGAATTTGACCGACAATGCGTGGATTCACGGGCAAGGTACGCTGGCTGACATCTACGGCGTGATCGATGCGGGCGTGGCGGCCAAGGGCATGCCGGCTTGGGGTCGTCAGCTCTCGCCGATCGAGGTCCGCAAAGTGGCGGCGTTCGTGGGCACGCAGCGCGGCAAGGCCGTCCCCGGCAAGGCGCCGGAAGGTGCCGTCGTCGCACCGTTGTGAGGAGCCAACGTGAGCGTCCCAATTGCACCAGAACGCGTCCTGCCGACGCTGAACGCCGACGGCACGCGCAACCGCATCCGTCCGCGCCCCTACGCCGGTCGCCTGCAGCGCGCGCGGCGCGTCGTGGGTTGGTGTTTGATCGCTTTGTTCGTGGGTCTGCCGTTTCTGAGCATCGGCGGCAAACCGATTGTGCTGCTCGACGTCGTGAATCGCCACTTCGTGCTCGGCGGGCGCACGTTTCTGGCGACCGACGGCGTTCTCTTGATGTTGCTGATGCTGAGCATCTTCGTCACGGTGGCGTTGGTGACGGCGCTGGTCGGGCGAGCCTGGTGCGGCTGGGCGTGCCCGCAGACCGTCTACATGGAGTTCTTGTTTCGACCGCTGGAGCGACTGTTCGAAGGTCCGCGCGAAGCCCAGCTGAAGCTCGACAAGCACGGTGGCGGCTGGCGCCGCAGCAGCAAAAACGCCGTCTATCTGGGGATTTCTTTCGTGCTGGCCAACGTCTTCTTGGCGTACTTCGTCGGCGTCCACACGCTGCGGCACTGGGTCATCGAAGCCCCTAGTCAACACCCGAGCGGTTTCTCGATCGTGCTGGTCACCACCGGCCTAGTGTTCTTCGACTTTGCGTACTTCCGCGAACAAATGTGCACGGTCGTGTGTCCGTACACGCGTTTGCAGTCGGTGCTGCTCGACCCTAAATCGCTGCTGATCGGCTACGACGCGACGCGCGGCGAGCCGCGCAGCCTGGGCAAAGCCAAGACGCCCGGTCACGGTGACTGCATCGATTGTCGAGCCTGCGTCACGACCTGCCCGACCGGCATCGACATTCGCGAGGGCCTCCAGCTCGAGTGCATCGCGTGTGGCCAATGCGCCGATGCTTGCGACTCGATCATGGAGCGCATCAAGAAGCCCGCGGGCCTGATTCGCTATTCTTCGCAGCAAGCCTTGGCGACCGGCAAGCCCACGCTCATGCTGCGCCTCCGAACGGCAATCTATGCCGCTGTGCTGGCGGCGATGGTGGTCGCGCTGCTGTTCGTTGGCCAGCGCCGCACCACGGCCGAGGTGACGATCTTGCGCGGCATCGGCGCGCCGTTCAGCCAAAGCGGGCAAAACGTGGCCAATCAGCTGCGCTTCAAGGTGCAGAACCGCAGTGACCGGCGTGAGAGCTTCAGCCTGCGCGTGCTGGGAATGCCCGAGGCCCAGCTGATCGCCCCCGAGCTGCCGCTGGTCGTGGCACCGGGCGAGCTAGCGGTCGCGAACCTATTCATCGTCGCGCCGAGCGCCAGCATCGGCGGACGGCGCACGGTGCAACTGCAAGTGCAGAGCCTCAACCAGCCAACGCAGATCGTGACTTACACGCTGCTTGGGCCCAACGGAGATCCGCCACCATGAATCAGCCGAATGAAGTCAGCACGCGGGCGGGTCGAATCTGGGCGTACGTGCCGCTCGGGCTTTTGCTGTGCATGTTCGTCGGCCTCAGCACGCTGGCGTACATCGCGATCGACGACCCCAGCTTTGCCCTCGAACCCGACTACTACGCCAAAGCCGTGCATTGGGAGCGCAGCCAAGCCCAGCTGCGCGAAAACCAGGCCCTCGGCTTTGCGCTCGAAATCCACCAGCCGCCCGTCGCATCCGCCAATGGCCAAGCCGCGCTCGAGCTGACACTGACCGATCGGGCCGGGCTCGGCATTTCCGGCGCCAGGCTCGAGGTGACGGCGTTTCCCAACGCGTTCGCGACCCGCGTCGAGCAGCTGGTCTTGGTCGAGGTCTTGCCCGGCATCTACCGCGGTGAGCTGAAGCACGGCATGCCCGGACTTTGGGAGCTGCGCTGCAACGTGAGCGTCGGCAGCTCGCACTACGCGCGCGCTTTGCGGACCGACATCGTCAAGCGGAGCGCGGCGTGACGCTCGCTTGGCTCTTGCCGGTAGCCGCCGCCAGCGCCGTCGGCAGCCTGCACTGCGTCGGCATGTGCGGCGGCCTGATCGCAGTCGCCGCCGAAGGCTCGTGTGGCGTGCGCCAGCGGCTTTCCGTCCAGCTCGTGTACCAAGCCGGCCGCCTCACCAGCTACCTGGCTTTGGGCACTATCGCGGGCGTGGTGGGACGAGCGTTGGATCTCGCCGGCCGTGCCGCTGGCGTCGGTCGAATCGGCGCCGTCGTTGCCGGTGCAACCATGGCGCTGTGGGGCCTGTGGGCGATGCTCGACGTCGCCGGCGTGAAAGCGCGTTTGCCGCGGATTCGGTTGCTGCCACCGCGCGCCTTGGCCTGGCTCGGTGGGCTCCAAAAACGTCCGCCCGTGGTACGCGCGGCGCTGCTGGGTGGCGCATCGGCGCTGCTGCCGTGCGGATTTTTGTATGGCTTCGCGCTGGCGGCGGCGGCGACTGGCAGCGCGACCAAAGGCGCCGCGGTGATGGCAACGTTTTGGCTCGGCAACCTGCCGGCGCTGTTGGGTTTCGGCTTCATCCTGAGCGGCGCGCTTTCGCGACTGCGCCGCCAGCTGCCGCTGCTCAGCGCCTTCACGCTGTTTGGACTTGGCGTGCTCACGCTCAACGAGCGCATCAACCTGCCGGCGTTCGCGGTCGCCAGCATCGCCCAGGCTGCTACCGCGCCGGGTGAGGTGAAGGCATTGCCGATGCCGGCGGACTGCCCCTGCCACCGAAAGCACCGCCCTTGATCAGCGTCGCTAGTCACGAAATCATGCCGCCGATTCCGGCGCTGCCCAGCAGCGTCGACTGCGCGCATTGCGGGCTGCCGGTCGCGGCCGGCGATATCGCAGCGCGCGGCCCGTCATTCTGTTGTGTCGGCTGTCGCTCGGTCCACGCCATCGTCCAGGCGTCGGGCCTCGATGGCTACTATGCATACCGTGACGTCAGCACGGCGCGGCCGGTGCCTGCCAAGGCGGTGCGCCACAAGTTCCAAGAGCTGGACGACGCCGAATTTTTGGCGAAAAACTGCACGGTTGGCCGCGATGGGCAGCGTTGTGTCGAGCTACTGCTGGAAGGGGTCCACTGCTCGGCGTGTGTTTGGCTGGTCGAGCGTCTCGGCCGCGTGGTGCCGGGCGTCGTCAGCTCGCGGCTCGATCTTACGCGCAACGTGGTCACGCTCACCTGGGATCCGGCGCAGAGTCCGTTGAGCGCGCTGGCGCGCGGGCTCGATTCGTTGGGCTACGCGCCGCATCCGCTGGCCGCGACCGGAGCCGCCGAGGCCACCACGCGCGAACGCGAGCTGCTGCTGCGCCTAGGCATCGCCGGCGCTGCGGCTGGCAACGTCATGCTGATGGCCTTCGCGCTCTACGGCGGCGCGTTCAGCGGCATGGAGCGCGAGTACCAGGCGCTGTTTCGCTGGGCCACGCTCGCGATCGCGACGCCGACGGTCTTTTGGGCGGGCCAGGTCTTTCTGCGCGGAGCCTGGGCGGCGCTGCGCACCCGCACGCCGCACATGGACGTGCCAGTCAGCGTCGGCATTCTGGCCGGCTACTTTGGCGGAGCCATCAATACGTTTCGTGGCCACGGCGAGATCTATTTCGATTCGCTCTGCACGTTGATCTTCCTGCTGCTCGTCGGGCGCTACCTGCAGCAGACTCATCAACGCCGCTCGCGCAGCCAAAGCGAGCTGTTGCTTTCGTTGGCGCCGCAAACGGCGCGAATCGTCGAAGATGACGCCGAGCGCGACGTGCCGGCGGCTGGTGTTCAGCCGCTCAGCATCATTCGCGTGCAGGCGGGCGAGCGCATTGCCGTGGACGGCATCGTCGCGCGCGGTGCCGGCACCGTCGACACCAGTCTGCTCACCGGCGAGCCGCTTCCGGCAGACGTACAGACCGCCGACCGCGTCTATGCCGGTACCACTTGTCAGGCCGGTGAGCTGTGGATTCGCACCGAAAGCGCCGGCGCCGGCACGCGCCTCGGCCGGCTGATGGCCAGCGTCGAAACGACGCAACGCGAGCGGTCTCCGATCGTGCGCCTGGCGGACCGCGTGGCTGGCTACTTCGTGATCACGATCTTGGCGCTGGCAGGGCTGACGCTGCTGCTCTGGCTCTACCTCGATCCGAGTCACGCCATCGACCACACCGTCGCACTGTTGGTCGTGACCTGCCCGTGCGCGCTCGGCATGGCGACGCCGCTGGCCGTCAGCGTCGCGCTGCGGCGCGCCTCTAAAGCCGGCGTGCTGTTCAAGAGCGGCGAGTTCGTGGAGGCGTTGGCTCGCCCTGGCATCATCGTCTTCGACAAGACGGGTACGTTGACCGCAGGGCAACCCGAGCTCCTGGCGTGGTGTGGTGATGTCAATCTACAGGCGCCGCTGCGCGCGATCGAAGCCTGCTCGACCCATCCGCTCGCTCGCTCCGTGCAGCGCGCTTTTCCGGAAAATCAGCTACCGGTCGTCGACTTGCAAGAGCTGGCACAAGGTGGGCTCCGCGCCCAAATCGAAGGCCGGGACTTGTTGGTCGGCTCGCACGGCTTGCTCGGTCGTGAGCTGGGCGAGCTGCCTGACTGGGCCGAACGCTTCGTTGCGGAGCAGGCCGGGGCCAGCCGAACTCCAGTTTTGATCGCGCGCGACCGCATAGTCGTCGCAGGCGTGGCATTTGGCGACGCGCTCCGCCCCGATACCAAGCAAAGCCTCGCCGAGCTGCGTCAGCTTGGCTTTCGCTTCGAAATCTTGTCCGGCGACGACCAGCGAGTCGTGGACGCCGTCGCACGCGACCTCGGCATCGATGCGGCGGCGGCGCGTGGCCGCCAGTCGCCCGAAGCCAAGCTCGAGCGCATTGCGCAGCTACGCCAGCGCGGCGAGCGGGTTTTCATGGTCGGCGACGGCGTGAACGACGCCGGTGCGATGGCGGCCGCCTCCGTGGGTATTGCGGTCCACGGCGGCGCCGAGGCGGCGCTCGGAGCCGCCGACGTGTTCACGACACGTTCCGGTCTTTCAGTGCTGGTCGACGCCGTCGTCGGCTCGCGGCGCGCGGTTTCCGCGATTCGTCGCGGCATCGTCATCTCGTTGGGGTACAACGTCGTGGGCATCGCGCTCGCGGCGACCGGTATCCTCAGTCCGCTCGTCGCAGCGGTGATGATGCCGCTCAGCTCCATTTCCGTGATTTCCCTGGCGCTCAAAGCGCGCACCTTCGAGCGAAAATTGCCATGAGTATCATCTTCGTCATCCTCCCGATCACGCTCCTGCTGTCCGCGGGCGCCGTGGCGGCGTTTACCTGGGCTACGCGCGGCGGCCAATTCGACGACTTGAAAACGCCCGCCCTGCGCGCCCTGCATGATCCGCCAGCGGCACCGAAAAACCGCGAGGTACGCTGGTGAGCTCCGAGCATGCCGAGCTCGACGCGTACATGCGCGCCGCCAACTACCTGACGGTTGGTCAGATCTACTTGCAGGACAACGTCCTTTTGCGCGAGCCGCTCAAGCCCGAGCACATCAAGCCGCGGCTACTCGGCCACTGGGGCACGTCACCCGGCTTGAACCTGCTGTGCGCGCACCTGAACCGCGTCATCGTGCGCGACGACTTGGACGTGCTGTTCATGGCTGGCCCCGGGCACGGCGGGCCGGCGATGGTCGCCAATGCCTACCTGGAGGGCACGTACTCCGAAATCTACCCGCACGTCTCGCGTGACGAGGCCGGCTTGCGGCGCTTGTTCCGCCAATTCTCGACGCCTGGCGGCATCCCCAGCCACGCCGGCCCCCACACGCCAGGCTCCATTCACGAAGGCGGCGAGCTCGGTTACGTGCTCACGCACGCGTTCGGGGCCGCCTTCGACAACCCGAACCTGATCGTGGCCGCCGTCGTGGGCGATGGCGAGGCCGAGACCGGACCGCTCGAAGGCAGCTGGAAAGGCATCAGCTTTTTGAACCCGGTCCACGACGGTGCGGTGCTGCCGATTCTGCATCTGAACGGCTACAAGATCGCCGGGCCGACCGTGCTCGGCCGCACCAGCGACGTGCACATCGCCGAGCTGTTGTCCGGTCACGGCTACGAAGCGCACTTCGTGACCGGCGACGAGCTGTTCGCGGTCCACACTCGACTGTCCGCGGTGCTCGATCAATGCCTGGCACGCATCCGCAGCATTCAGCAAACCGCGCGCGAGGAAGGCCGCGTTCACGGACGGCCACGCTGGCCGGCGCTCGTGCTGCGCACGCCCAAGGGCTGGACCGGACCGAGCCAGGTCGACGGCAAGCAAGTCGAAGGCACCTTCCGCTCGCACCAGGTTCCGGTCGCCGACGTGCGCAACAACCCCGAGCACCTGGCGATCTTGGAGGCGTGGCTGCGCAGCTACCGCCCCGAAGAGCTGTTCGACAGCGCCGGGCGTCTCACGCCCGGCCTGAGCGCGCTCGCGCCGCGCGGCGCGCGGCGGATGAGCAACAACCCGGCGGCCAACGCGGGCCAAACCAGCGTGGCCCTGCACGTGCCGCCGGTCAGTGAGTACGCGCTCGCAGTGCCCACACCCGGCCAAGAGCTGCACGAGTCGACGCGGCAGCTGGGCCTTTTGCTGCGTGACTTGTACCGCGACAACCCCAAAACCTTTCGGCTGTTCTGCCCGGATGAAACCAACTCCAATCGGTTGGGGGCGGTTTTCGAGACCGAAAAGCGCTGCCTCGTCGGCAACGACCTGGCGGCAGACGACCATGTCTCGGCCGAGGGTCGCGTCATGGAAGTGCTCAGCGAGCACAACTGTCAGGGCTGGCTCGAAGGCTACACCTTGAGTGGGCGCCACGGCTTGTTTGCGACCTACGAAGCGTTCGCTTTGATTGTAGCGTCGATGGCCACGCAACACGCCAAGTGGCTCGAGGCCTGCGTCGAGCTGCCGTGGCGATCCTCGGTACCGTCGCTCAATTGCCTACTGACCTCCACCTGCTGGCGCAACGACCACAATGGCTTCAGCCATCAAGGCCCCGGCTTCATGGACACGATTCTGTCTAAGAAGGGCAGCGTGGCGCGCGTTTATCTGCCGCCAGACGCCAATTGCTTGCTGGCCGTGGCCGACCACTGCTTTCGCAGCAAAGACCACGTCAACTTGATCATCATCGACAAGCAGCCACAGCTGCAATGGCTGGACTTCGAGTCTGCCAGGCGGCATTGCGAGCTCGGCGCCTCGGTTTGGCAATGGGCCGGCACCGATCAGGGGCTGACACCCGATATCGTGCTGGCTTGCGCCGGCGACACTGCAACGCAGGAAACGCTGGCTGCGGCCGCGTGGCTGCGCGAACGCGTCCCCCAAATCAGACTCCGCGTCGTGAACGTGGTCGACCTAATGACGCTCCCCACCGTCCAGGCCCACCCGCATGGTATGGAGCCCGAGCGATTCTCGGAGCTGTTCACGAACGACGCACACGTCGTGTTCGCGTTTCACGGCTACCCGGGCGCCGTGCACCAACTGCTACACGGGCGCCCCAATCCGGGGCGGTTTCACGTCCGCGGCTACCGCGAAGAGGGCACTACCACGACGCCGTTCGACATAGTCGTGCTCAACGAGACGAGCCGCTTTCACTTGGTGCTCGAGGCGCTCAAGCACTCCGTGCTGGATGCCGAGCTCAAGCTCGAATTGTCGCGAGAATGCCGCGCGGCGCTGGTCAGGCACGGCGAGTACGTGCGCGCCTGCTTCGAAGACTTGCCAGAGATTCGCGATTTTCGTTGGCCCAAATCGGAAACATGACCAAAACGGTATTGGCGCTCAACGCCGGTTCGTCGACGTTGAAATACAGCGTGTACCAGCTGGGCGACGCCGAGGTCGAGGCCGAGTTGTTCGCAGCGACCGTGCCCGCAGCCAGCGCCGCGCTCGACGCAGCGCTGGCCCACATCCAAGCCGAAGGCCTCGACGAACCGTCGTTGGTCGGCCACCGCATCGTCCACGGCGGCGCCACTTTCACGGCCCCGGTGCGGGTCGACGCCGAGGTGCTGGAACGATTGGACGCGCTGGTTTCGCTGGCGCCGTTGCACTTGCCGCCGGCGCTCTTGCTGTTGCGCGAAGCCATGCAGCGCTGGCCCCGCGCCGTGCACGTGGCGAGCTTCGACACCGCGTTTCACGCATCGTTGCCGGAGGTCGCCCGGCATTTTGCGCTGCCGGCCAAGCTCTACGAGCGCGGCATACGCCGCTACGGCTTTCACGGCTTGTCGTGTGAGTACGTGGTATCGACGTTCGGCTCGGCGGTTCCAGCCAGGTTGATCGTGGCTCATCTGGGCAGCGGCGCGAGCCTGACGGCGATCAAGCGCGGTCGCTCGCTCGACACCACGATGGGGCTAACGCCGACCGGCGGCTTACCGATGGGCACGCGTTCCGGAGATCTCGACCCCGGCGTGCTGCTGCACCTGCTGCGCGAGCAGGGCTACACCGCGACCGAGCTCGAGCACATGGTCAACCACGAAAGCGGGCTTCGCGGCTTGGCCGGCTCGGCCGAGATGCCTGAGCTGCTCGCGCGCGCCGCGGCGCTGGACGCTTCTGCGCTACTGGCGCTCGAGCATTTCGCGTACTCGGTCAAAAAGCAGATTGGCGCGTACTTCGCCGCGTTGGGCGGGCTCGACTGCTTGGTCTTCACCGGCGGCATCGGCGAGCACGTCGCGTTGGTGCGCGAGCTGTGCTGCAGCGGTTTGGAGGCTCTGGGCATCGAGCTGACCCCAGCGCTCAACGCAGTTCACGCGCCGACGATCAGCCGCGGCAGGGCCTGCGAGGTGCGTGTCATGGCCACGAACGAGGATCTGATCATCGCGCGCTCTGCCTGCGCGCTGCGCTAGCTCAAAACGCATGCCAACCGCCACGCCTTCGGCGCGCGTCAGCGCGGACCTCGACTCGTACTGGTCACTCGAACCCGAGCAGGTCGCCACTCAGCTCGGCGTTGGGCTCGATGGGCTGAGCTCGGCCGAGGCGCGGGCTCGGCTGCAACGCTTCGGTCGCAACACGCTGCGCGAAGACAAGCTGTCGTGGCTGCGCGTCTTCGTCAGCCAGATTGCCAGCCCGCTCACGCTGCTGCTGGTTTTTGCATCGGTCGCTTCGGCCCTGACCGGTGAGTGGGTCGACGCCAGCATCGTGCTGGGCATCGTGCTGGCCAGTGTCGGGATCGGCTTTTCACGCGAGTACAGCGCCCAAGTCGCCGTCGCCACGCTGCGGGCTCGCGTTCAAACCCTCACCAAAGTGCTGCGCGACGGCCACGCGGCGGAGCTACCGGTACAAGAGGTGGTGCCGGGCGACGTCGTGCTGCTGGCCGCCGGCAGCTTGGTCCCCGCCGACGCGATCCTGCTGGAGGCGACCGACTTTTACCTGAGTGAAGCGGTGCTCACCGGCGAGAGCTTTCCAGTTCAGAAGCGGCCGACCAAGTCGGCGGTCGACGCCGGCCTGTCGGCGCGGCTCGGTTCGGTGTTCATGGGCACCAATGTTCGCAGTGGCTGCGCGCGTTGCTTGGTCGTCAGAACCGGCCAAGCTACGCAGTTTGGCGCGATTGCGGCGCGCTTGGCGCTGCGGCCGCCGGCCACCGAGTTCGACCGCGGGACGCTGCGCTTCGGCTATTTTCTGACCAGCGCCATGGTGGTGATGGCGCTGGCGGTGTTCGTCGTGCACGTGGTGCGCGGTCGACCGGCGGTCGAGACACTGCTGTTCGCGATCGCGCTGGCGGTCGGGCTGAGCCCGGAGCTGTTGCCGGCGATTCTGAGCGTCAACCTGGCGCGCGGCGCCAAGCAGATGGCCGACCACGGCGTGCTGGTCCGGCACCTCAACGCGATCGAAAACCTGGGCAGCATGGACGTGCTGTGCACGGACAAAACCGGGACATTGACCGAAGGCGTGGTCCGACTCGACGACGCCTTCGACGTCGCGGGTGTCCGCTCGAGCGAAGTCCTGCAGCTGGCGGCACAGAACGCCGCGCTCGAAACCGGGCTATCCAATCCGCTCGACGATGCGATCGTCGAGGCGTGCCCAATCGACATCAGTTTGTTGAAGAAACTGGCCGAGGTTCCGTTCGACTTCATACGCAAACGCGTCAGCGTGGTCGTCCCGCGCGAGCAGGCCGCGCACTTGATCACCAAAGGCGCCTACCAGCACGTGCTCGAAGTCTGTAGTCAGATGCCTGACGGGTCGCCGTTGGACGCGGCTCGCCAGGCTGCGCTCGAGCAACGCTACGCGGCTTGGTGCTTGCAAGGAATTCGCGTGATCGCGGTCGCCGACAAGCGCTTGGAATGCCAAGAGGCGTATTCGCGAGACGACGAGCGAGCGCTCACCTTCCGAGGTTTCTTGACCTTCCTGGACCGGCCCAAGCCAGGCGTGACCGAAGCGCTGCGCGATCTGGCCGGCCTCGGCGTGAGCGTGAAGCTGATCACCGGCGACAGCAAGCTCGTCGCGCAGCACGTCGCTGGCCTGGTCGGTATGCCATCGGACACGGTGCTGACGGGGCAACAGCTCGACGAGCTGCACGACGAAGCGCTGTGGCACGCCGCCGAACGCACGAGCTTGTTCGTGGAGGTCGACCCCAACCAAAAAGAGCGCATCATCTTGGCGCTCAAGAAGACCGGCCACGTCGTGGGTTTCATGGGTGATGGGGTCAACGACGCGCCGGCGATGCACGCCGCCGACACCAGCTTGTCGGTGAAGGACGCCGTCGACGTCGCGCGTGAAGCCGCAGATTTCGTGCTGCTGGAGCGCAACCTGGACGTGATTCGTCGCGGCATCGAAGAGGGCCGCAAGACGTTCGCCAACACCCTGAAGTACGTGTTGATGACGACCAGCGCCAACCTCGGCAACATGCTCAGCATGGCCGTGGCGTCGCTTTGGTTGCCTTTCTTGCCGCTCTTGGCCGGCCAGATTCTGCTCAACAACTTTTTGTCCGACGTGCCTGCGCTGGGCCTGGCAGGCGATGGCGTGGACGCCGAAATGGTGCGGTCGCCGCGCCGCTGGAATCTACGCTTCATCGCGCGCTTCATGCTCGAGTTCGGCTTGCTCAGCTCGGCCTTCGATTTTTTGACGTTCGGTACTTTGCTGGCCTTCCGAGCGCGACCCGAGCTGTTCCGAAGCGGCTGGTTCGTCGAGTCGCTTTTGACCGAGGTCGTCGTTGCGTTGTTGATTCGAACCCGTCGCCCCTTCTTCCGCTCTCGCCCGGGCCGCTTCGTCCTCGTCAGCTCCGTGCTGGTCGCCGTGATCGGCATGCTCGTCCCGTTCCTACCCGTCGCCGGCGGGCTGGGCTTTACGGCCATCCCGCTGCACATGCTGGCAGCGCTGGTCGGCATCACGCTGCTCTATGCGTTGGCGGTCGAGCTGAACAAGGCCCGCTTCTACCGCGCCCACCCGGCAGCCTGAAAGCGCCGCCCGCAGATCTTGCGCCGCGCGCGAACGCCTTGCGGCGCTTGGCCAAGCTGGCACGAAAACCCGCAACAAGCCGGCGTCTCCGCTGGGCACGCGACTTGCGAGGCTTCGACCGTGAACGATTCCTGGCAAGCGCTGTACGCTCGCAAATTGTCGACCCCGGCCGAAGCGATCCGCAAGATCACGCCCGGGCAGCACATCTTCATCGGGTCCGGTGCGGCTGAGCCAGCGTGCCTGGTCGAAGCTCTCGTCCGCGATGGTGCCCACCTCGCCGACAACGAAATCTTGCATCTATTGACGCTCGGCCCCGCGCCGTACGTCGCCCCCGAGCTGAGCGCGCGCTTCCGACACACCGCGTTCTTCATCGGTGCCAACGTGCGCGAAGCCGTGCAAAGCGGGCGCGCCGACTTCATGCCGGTGTTCCTGTCCGAGATCCCCAGATTGATGGCAGCGGGCCACGTGAAGATTGACGTGGCTCTGATTCAAGTCAGCCCGCCCGACCAACGCGGCTACGTCAGCCTCGGAGTCTCCGTGGATGTCGTGCGGGCCGCGCTCGAGTCGGCCGAGTTGGTGATCGCGCAAGTCAACCGGAACATGCCGCGCACCCTGGGTTGCTCGCTGGTTCATGTCTCGCGCATCGACTGGCTCGTGCCGCTCGATAGCCCGCTGTTCGAGCTGCGGGTGGCCGAGCCGGACGCGGCTACGACCGAGATTGGCCGGCTGGTGGCGAGCCTCGTGCCTGACGGGGCGACGCTGCAGGCAGGCATCGGCCGCATTCCCGACGCGACGCTGGCCGCGCTCGGCTCGCGGCAAGACCTCGGCGTGCACACCGAGATGCTTTCTGATGGGTTCATGAAGCTCGCCAAGGCCGGCGTGATCACCGGACGGCGCAAGACCGTTCGACCGGGCAGGCTCGTCACGTCGTTCGTGATGGGCAGCAAAGAATTGTACGAATGGGTCGACCGCAACGCACAAGTCGAGGTCCACCCGAGCGACTTTACGAATGATCCATTCGTGATTTCCAAGAATGCCCGCATGGTGGCGATCAACTCGGCGCTGTCGGTGGACCTGACGGGCCAAGTCGCCGCCGACACCGTCCAGGGCCGCTTCTTTTCGGGCATTGGTGGTCAGGTCGACTTCATTCGCGGCGCTGCCCGCAGCGTGGGCGGAAAACCGATCATCGCCCTGCCGTCGACCGCGCAAGGCGGCAAAGTGAGCCGTATCGTCACGGCGCTAGAAGCCGGCGCCGGTGTCGTCACCAGCCGCGGCGACGTGCATTACGTGGTGACCGAGTACGGCATCGCGCAACTGTGGGGCAAGACCGTGCGCGAACGCGCCGCGGCGCTGGTGGAAGTCGCCCACCCCGATTTTCGCAGTGACCTGCTGAACGAAGCCAAGGCCAGACACTACGTTTTGCCCGATCAGCCCTCGCCCAACGCGCCGCCGCGCGTGCCCGGGCGCGTGGAGCGACTCACGTCGGGCGAGCTGGTACGCATCCGTCCCGTGCGCGTGTCGGACGAGCGCAGCCTGCAGGACCTGCTGTATCGCTTGTCCGACGAGAGCACCTTTCTGCGTTTCTTCGGGCGACACGCGACGCACCCGCGTGAAGAAATTTTGAGCCTGGTCGAGTCGGATGAAGCGTGCAGCATCGCGTATGTGGCGGTGCTGGCCGAAACCGAAGAGCTGCTGGGTATCGCCCGCTGCGACCACAACCCGCGCTCGCGAGCGGCCGAGCTCGGCCTGACCGTGGCCGACCCCTGGCAGGGAAAGGGCCTCGGTGGACTGCTGCTGGCCCGGTTGATCGACGCCGCGGTGGCGAGCGACGTCCGCAGCCTGACGGCCGAGGTTCTGCCGAGCAATCTGCGCATGCAGCGGCTGCTGCGCCGCACCGGGTTTCTGTGCAGCGGCCAACCAGGTCCCGATCCGCTGGTCTTCGACCTTGCGCTAGAAAAAGAGCTGCAGAGTGCCTAGCCCCGGTAAGCGCCGCTTAGCTAAGATTTCCGTCCCGGCTCAAAGCGCCAGGGCGGCTTCCTTTTTGGGTTCGGGTTCGCGGTGACGAAGGCCAAATACGATCAGCTCGCTGCCGAGCAGCGTGACGAGCAACGCTGCGCTAACCGTTGCCAACGGCCCTACGCCGAGCGGCGACAAACCCAGCAGCTTGCGCAAAGGGGCAACGCCGACGCACGCGACCTGCAAGGCGACCGATAGACCCGTCGCCGCATAGACCCAGCGATTGGCGGGTAGGCCCCGGTGGAGGCGCCGGGCCGGGAAGACACTGGTCAGCTTGGCCACGCCTTCGTACAAAAAGACCGCGCTTGCGGTGACGCGCATCGAAGCGCCCAGCTGCGGCAGCAACACCAACAAGCCGAGACCAAAAATGCCCTTGAGCAAGCCGTCCGCAGCGATGAAACGCAGCGCCAGCGGCTCGAGCAACGAGGCCGTCGGCGCACGCGGCGGCTCGAGTAGGGCGTTGGGGTGCGTGTCTAGCGCCAGTGCCAGCGCCGGCGGCCCGTCGCCCAAGAAGTTGATCCACAGAATCTGAAGGGCGGTCAGCGGCAACAACAGGGCATCGTCGTCAGCGCGGATGCCGAGCAGAAACGAACCGACGGCACCGCCCAGCACCAGCACCATCAGCGCCACGTTGCTCGAGAAGCTGAAGCGAATGAAGCTCTGAATGTTGCGGTAGATGCTGCGCCCCTCCTCCACCGCGGCCACGATCGTCGCGAAGTTGTCGTCGAGTAAGATCAAGTCCGCCACTTCACGTGCCACGTCGCTGCCACGTGCACCCATCGCCACGCCGACGTCGGCACGTTTTAGCGCCGGCGCATCGTTCAAACCGTCGCCGGTCATGGCGACGATTTCGCCGCTGGCCTGCAGCCGCTCGACGAGCCTCAGCTTGTGATCGGGGCGCATGCGCGCAAATACGGTGGTGTCGGCAAGTCGCGCATCGAGCTCGGTATCCGACAACTTCTCCAAGTCTTCGCCCAGCAACGGCAGCTTGGGCAGAATGCCGACGGCAATCGCTACGGCCGCGGCAGTCGTCGGATGATCGCCAGTCAGCATCAACACCCGAATGCCGGCACGCTCGGCAGCTCGCACCGCCGCGCGCGCTTCCGGCCGCGGGGCGTCCCACAAGCTGACCATGCCCAGGAAGCGCAGGTCGTCTTCAGCCGTGCCCGCGCCGGTCGCCAGACCCAGAACTTTCCAGCCATTTTTGGCGGCTTGTTCGGCGCGCGCCAGCCATTCGCGCCGTTCCGCCTCGCTCAAGCGACAGCGCGCCGTGACGACTTCGATCGCGCCTTTGACGAAGCCGACTTGTTCACCTTTGGGCGTCAACACGGTCGCGCGCATGTACCGCCATTCGCTATCGAAGCCCTTGCTCGACAAGCGCGGGTAGGCGTGGCGCAACGCCGGCACATCGGTGCCGCGGCTGCGTGCAAAAGCGATCAGCGCCAGCTCGAGTGGGTCGCCGGCGCCGGCTTCGAAGTCGGCGTCGTTTGCCAACACCATCGCCGACAGCGCCTCGCCGTCACCGTCACCGGCGATGCGCAGCTCGGCCACCTCCAAACGATTCTGGGTCAAAGTCCCGGTCTTGTCGGTGGCCACGACCGTGACCGAGCCCAGCGCCTCGACGGCTGCCAGGCGTCGCACGACTGCTCGACGTCGGGCCATGCGCTGGACACCGAGCGCCAGACTGAGCGTCATCATCGCTGGCATGCCTTCCGGCACGATCGCCACTCCAAATGCGACGCCGAACATCACGACCGAAGCCAGCCGCCCCCAACCCTCGACGCTCACGCCGAGCACGACGACAGCTACGCACACCACGGCGACGACTCGAGCAATTTGCCGCCCCAATTGGTCAACGCGTTGCTCCAGCGGCGTGGTCGAGCCTTCGATGCCCTCCAACGTCAGGGCCAGGCGCCCCATCGTGCTATCAGCGCCGGTCTTGCTCACGCGTAAGTACGCGCGTCCCCGCGTCACCAGCGTTCCGCTTTGAACCTCGTCGGCGTCGCGTTTATCGACGGGCAGCGACTCGCCGGTCAGGACGGATTCGTCGACGCTGAAACCTTCACTGCCCTGAACGCAGCCGTCGGCCGGCACGCGGTCGCCGGCTTCGAGCCGGACGCAATCTCCGGGAACGACCAGCGTCGCGTCGATGCGCTCGAAGGCGTCGTCACGCAATACCCAGGCGCGCGGCGCACCGAGCTTCTGTAGCTCGGCCAAGGCGCGCTCCGAACGGTATTCCTGCAGCACGCCGAGCCCGGCGTTGAGCAGCAGCACCCCAAAAATCGCGACCGACTCCAGCGGAAACGATTTGGCACCGGCCAACAGCCATGCCGCCAGATCGACGCACAGCGCGAACAGCAGCACGTAGATCAGGGCACTCTTGAGCTGGGCGGCCAGACGCGCGAGCAGCGACCGCGAGGCCTTGACCGGCAACGCGTTCGGCCCCCAACGCGACAGCGCGCTCTGCGCCTCGGCCGACGTGAGGCCCGTGGTCGCGGCTTCCAAAGCCCTGGCTGGCGGACTCACGTGCGGCTCGCTCATGTCGCCCCGACTGCAGCTTTCGAGCCAGCGCTGTAGCGGCGCCGACCCCGTGGAAACATGAGCTAATTTTCGCGCAAGGCCTGCGGCCTGGCGCACGAATTGCGCGCGGCTTCGCGTTGCTGTCGCCGCGGTCGCGGCCAGCGCAGGCGGTTTGCCGGCGCCTTTTGGCTGGCACCGATAGTGCTTTAGGGGCGCAGATGATCGTCTGCGGCACCGACCTTTCCCCGGCCTCCGACTCGGCCTTGCAATGTGCAGCCGCGTTCGCTCGCAAGCAGAACAAGGACCTGCTGCTCGTGCACGTGCTCGACCACGACCAGATGAAGGCGCGCAACGCCGCCGAGCTCCGGCTCGAGGCGGATGCCAAGACACTGCGACATGACTTCGACATCTCGGTCGAAACCAGCGTGGTGTACGGCCACGCCGACGAACAACTGCTCGCGCTGGCCAACCAGCGTGCAGCCAGCCTGCTCGTGGTCGGAGCCGAAGGCTCGCGCAAGCGTCGCTTGGCAAGTGTCCCCGAACGCCTCTGTCAGGCCGGCACGGTCCCGGTGCTCGTCGCCAGGGCTACCGAAGGCTTGGAGGCCTGGAGCCGACACCAGCGGCCGCTGCGCGTACTGGTGGGCACCGGGCTGGGCGATACCTCGCGCTGCGCTTTGCGCTACGTGAGCACTTGGTCGGACCTCGCGCTCACTGTGGCTCACGTGGCCTGGCCGTTCGGTGAGCACTACCGGCTTGGCGTCTCGGGACCCATGCCGCTCGACCATCTGCGCCCGGAGGTGCACCACCAACTGATGGGCGACCTGGGACGCTGGGCCAGCCACACGCCTTGCGCCGCGACCACCAAGCTGAAGGTGATCGCCGGCTGGGGACGGGTTGACAGCCATCTGGCGCAGCTGGCCCACGAAAAAGAGGCCGATCTGCTGGTCGTTGGCAGCCATCAGCGCAACCTGGCCGAGCGGGTTTGGCTCGGTTCGATTTCGCGAAGCGCTCTGCATGAGGCTGCCTGCAACGTACTGTGCGTCCCACAGGCGGTCGTGCCAACCGTCGTCGACGCCGCGCCGCGCGTCGTGGTCATCCCGACGGATTTTTCACGGCTCGGCGATCGGGCGATCGCGGCTGGCTATGCACTCGTCGAACGCGGCAGCACGGTGCACCTGGTGCATGTCGTTACCGGGGCACGCGACGCCGAGGCGGGCGCCCTCGCCCAATTGCAAGCGCGAATACCCGCCGCTGCCGAGTCACGCGGGATCTCGACCGTGTTGCACGTCACCACCAATTCGAGTCCGTGGCTCGCGATTTGGCAATACGCCAGTCGCGTCAACGCCAACCTCGTCTGCATGGCCAAGCACTCGCGCGAAGGCTTGGCGACCTTGCTGCTGGGCTCGCAGGCAGGAGAGCTGCTGCGCCACTCGCGCGTGCCAGTCGTATTCGTCCCTCCCGATCGCGAGGCCTAGCCAAGCTACGGACGCTTGCACCGGCTACGCTAAGTGCGCTGACACTCCCACGCCACCAAAGTCTTTTCCAGAAATTCACCGACCAAGACGGCGGGGCTGCGCTTCACTTCGGCCTCGGACAAGGTGAGCGTCGCCAACGCGGGCTTGGTCAACAGCTCCGACATCTGAGCCAGCACGCCGTCAGCCCGAGGTCCGCCGCAGGTGACGAACAGCCCGGTGTCTCGAAGCGACGCGCGTTGCTGCTGGAGGTACGCACGCACCGGGCTGGACAGCGAGGCGCTCCAGGTCGGGCCGCCGATGAACACGATGTCGTAGTCGCGCGGGTTACGCTCGGGCGGCAGCAGGTTTGACGACGAACGCCGGTAGGTCGACTCGTAACCGGAGCGCAGATAGCCCCAAAGGCCGCTGCGCGAGCGCGACTCGCGAAGCTCTTCGAGATCCGCGCCGGCCGCGTGGGCCAAGGCCTGGGCGACCTTGCGCGTGGTTCCGCTGCGCGAGAAGAACACGACCAGGATCCGGGGCTGCGACACGCCCGAACCGCTGCAAACCACGGACCACCCCGTTCGCGCGGCTGGCGGCTAGCGCTGCGCCTCGGTGACGCGGCCTTTGCGCGCGGGCGCCGGTCCCGACGCAAAGCTTGCGGCGCGACCGCGCCTGGTGCCGGGAAAACAGCGTGCGCGAGCCGTCGGTGTCCCGCGGCACGGCTGCTGCAATCGACTGGCCGCAATGGTGAACTGACCATGAGATTTCTCGGCGCGCTACTCCTGGCTTTGCACGGCATCGCACACCTGGTCGGCTTCCGGGCTGCTTTCTGGCCAGCTGCCGGACAGGCCGGCAGCGTTCAACTGCTGAATCGCTTCGTGTTCGCCGGCGACGTTGCCGCCAAGGCGCTGGGCGTCGTTTGGTTGCTGGTTGCAGTCGCCTACCTGCTGGCTGCCGTACTGTGGTTGGGAAGAGAGTCGAGCTGGACGGCGGTTGCGCTGGCAGCCTCGACGGTGTCGCTGCTGATGTGCGGGCTGGCGTGGCCCGACGCTCGGATCGGCGTGGGCATCGACCTTTTGCTGTTGTTGGTCGCGTTCCTCATGTCGCGCAGCAGCAGCGGCCACCTGGAGAGCGCGTTTCGTGGCGAGCTGCGGCTGGCATCGCTGCCAATCGAGATCGGTCACCAGGAACCGATTGACGAGCAAGCGATCGCTAGCTTACCCGAGCCGGTGCGGCGCTACCTGCGCTTCATGGGCGTGGTCGGTCGCCCGCGTGACTGGTCGATGCGGGCGCGCTTCAAGGCGCACTTTCGCCGAGCTCCGGGTGAGTGGGTGACCTGTGAAGCCCTGCAGTACGACTCGCGCCTCAAACTATCGCGAATTTTTTACATGCAGCTGGCGCTCAAGAACGTGCTGCCGGTAACCGTGCGTGACACTTACCTGGATGGCCGCGGGCGCATGCGGGCCAAGGCGTTCGACCTGATCAAAGTCGTCGATGGTGAGGGGCCGGAGCTCGACGTCGGCGAGCTGGTCACGTATTTGAACGACGCCATCTTGATGGCGCCCTCGCTGCTGCTCGGGCCCGAGGCCAGTTGGAAAGCAGTCGATGCGCAATCTTTCGACGTCACGCTGACCGACGGTCCGCATCGAGTGACCGCTCGCGTCTGGCTCGATGAACGCGGAGCGCCGCGGGACTTCAGCACCACCGACCGCTTTTTCGACCAGCCGGATGGCAAGCGCGTCCGCACCGAGTGGCGCACGCCAGTCAGCGGCTGGCAGCTGGTGGACGGTCGCAGCCTACCGACGCGCGCCGAAGCCGTCTGGCAACTGCCCACGGGGCCGTTCAGTTACGCCGATTTCAGCGTGGATCCGAGCCTGATCGCCTTCAACGTCGCGCCACTTTGAAGCTCGGCGGTTGCGCTAGAGTCCTCGGCAGTGAGAAAGCCGCAATCGAGAGACTTCGACCGCCGACTGTGGCGGCGATTTTGGCGCATCGCGAAATTGTATTGGGGCGGCAACGAGAAGCGGCGAGCCTACGGGTTGTTGCTACTGCTGGTTGTGCTGCTAGTCGGACGCACCGAGTTCACGGTCCTCTTCAACCAGCAATCGGGTGAGTTCACCTCGGCGTTGGCGGCGCACGACAGCGCCCGCTTCTGGCATTCAATGCGCGTCTTCGGCATCGCGCTGGCGGTGGCGGTGCCCGTCTACGCGTTCTACTACTTCGTGCGTGACACGCTCGGCATGGCGTGGCGGCGCTGGCTGACGTTCGATTTTTTGCGTGGCTATTTCAGGCGCCGCGCCTTCTACCGTCTGACTTTCGATCAGCGAATCGACAACCCGGACCAGCGCATTGCCGAAGACGTCAGCAGCTTCACGCAAAAATCGCTGAAATTTTTGGTCGAGGTGGTCGGAGCCGCGCTGCAGCTGGCGGCCTTTGGTGGCATTCTTTGGAGCATTTCTCGGACGCTGGTCTGGTTCCTGGTGTTGTACGCCTTGCTCGGCACGCTGATCACGTTTGGCGTCTTCGGCAAGCCGCTGATCGGCTTGAATTTCCAACAGCTGCGCAAGGAGGCCGACTTTCGTTTCAGCTTGATTCGGGTGCGCGAGAACGCCGAAGCAATCGCCTTTTACCGCGGTGAAGATCCCGAAGCCTTGCAGGTCAAAAAGCGCTTCCAATCGCTGTTCGTCAACTACAAATCCCTGCTCAGGCGCACGCTAGGTCTCAATCTGTTTCAGTACGCCTACACGTTCGTGACTTACATCTTACCCAGCATCATCGTCGCACCCAGAATTCTCTCGGGTGAGCTCGAGGTCGGGCGGGTAGTGCAGGCGGCCGGCGCGTTCGCGGCCATGCTGAGCTCGCTGACGATCTTCATCGACAACTTCGAGCTGCTGAGCGGCTTCGCCGCCGGCATCGATCGTCTGCATGCGTTTGGCAGGGCGCTCACCTCCGAGCAGCGGGCTGCGCCGGCCGCCACCGCGCAGCGCATCGAGCAGCTGAAACAACCGCTGCTGGAGCTTCGGGCCCTGACCCTGCGCACACCCGACCTGCAAAGAACGTTGATCCGCGATCTTTCGCTCAAGGTCGAGCTCGGGCAAGGGTTGCTGATCGTCGGACCCAGCGGCTGCGGCAAGAGCTCGCTGCTGCGCGCCGTGGCGGGCCTCTGGGAAAGCGGTAGTGGCACCTTGTTGCGCCCGACCTTGGACGACATGCTGTTCCTGCCCCAGCGCCCGTACATGATTCTCGGCAGCTTGCGCCAGCAACTCGCGTACCCCAGGGCGGCCAACGACATTGCCGCCGACGAGCTGCGGCGGGTGTTAGAGCTCGTGAACTTGCCCGAGCTGATCGAGCGTTGCGGCGGGCTCGACGTCGAGCTCGACTTTGGGAAATTGCTGTCGGTCGGCGAACAGCAACGGCTGGCGATCGCCCGCGCGCTGATCAGCAAGCCCCGCTACGTGGTGCTGGACGAGGCCACCAGCGCGCTCGACGCCACCAACGAACAGGCTCTATACGAGCTGCTGAGCACCACCGACGCAACGCTGATCAGCGTCGCACACCGACCCGAGCTGGTGCGCTATCACGCTCGCGTGCTCGAAATCGGCGCCGACGGAACTTGGCATTTGCGCTCAGACCGCGGCGGCGCTTCCGACGCCACCACGAGCTAGTTGCCCATACGAGACGTGCAGCGCAAGCTGATCAACGAATCCGCAATGCGCGACACGCGACGCCTTGCGCCACGGTCCAATAGCCCCTCTTCGCGTCTGACGCGGGAAACTCGGGTGGCATGCCACCTGCAGCATCCGCACGATGCCCGGGGAAGGCGACCTCAACCGCCTCGTCCGGCCGCCGCGCGCAAGCGTGGGCGTACGCGCTCGCGACGCTCTGGGTCGTCGTCGTCACGCTGATTAGGTTTCCGATCGAGCCGCTGTTCCGCGGCCGGGCGGCCTACGCGCTCTACTACCTGCCGATACTCTGGGCAGCATGGTACGGCGGCATCGGTCCAACGCTTCTCGCAGTTGCGTTGTCGCTCGCGGCGTCGTGGGCGTTCGTCATTCCAGGAGCACAGCCCGGCTACCGGGCGACGGTCGCGCTCTTCCTCGTTGTCTGCGCTGGCATTGCGCTGATCGCGCGCGCTGCACGCGGAACCCAGCAAGCAAAGCTCTACCTGGTGTCGATCGTCGAGTCGTCGCACGACGCGATCGTCACGAAGATGGGCGGGCGGCAGCGTCCCCGCGATCGCGCTGACCGCGCACGCCAGCTCCGACGATCGCACTCGAGCTCTGCGCGCGGGCTTTCAGGCCCACATCGCAAAACCGGTCTCGCCTGGCGAGCTCGTCGCGACCATCGCGAGCCTTGCGGGGCTAGTCGTGCGGCAAGCTTGAATTCGAACCTCGGCTACCGATGGCGACTGTAGTGCGGAGCGTCAGGGAGGCGAGGGATAGTTGCGGCTCACGAAGCACAGACCGTCCGAGTTCAAGTGGCCCTGCGTGCTCTGGTTGTACGTGAGGTAGTCCGCGTAGTCGCGCATCGATGTTGCGGGATCACCGGACGGGTCGTGCGGGATGTCCAGCGAGTCGAACCCCATTTGCTCGTTCGTGTTGGGTGGTGCGTAGTCCGGAGCGCAAGCCCGCCACGGCAGCGGACTTTCTCCGAGCTGAAAGGCGGTGTAATCGACGCCCACCGTCTCGGCCATGGTCACAGTGTAGTTGCCGTCCATGTCCTTGACGGCAAGCGCCGCTAGCTGGTCGAAGTGAGCGGGCGAGTCATGGGTGAAGCTCTCCCAAAATGGATGATCGGTATGCACGGTGACCTGAGCGGTGACGGTCTGATTGCTTTTCACTTGGATACCGCGCTGATGCTCTTCGTCCCCGAGCGCCTTGGCGGGATCGTTGTCTGGATTCTGGCAGTTGGCGTAGGTGGTGGGTGATTTGAATCCGAGCTTGAAATTGACCTTGGTCGGCAACGCACTGAAATCGAAGGCGTCATCGCTGGAGGTGCAGGAACTATCGCCCTTGAACGTTGCGGTGCCGACGTACAAGACGGCCCAGCCGTTTTTCACCATCTCCGCGTAGTCGGGATCGCTCGCTTCGAGCTGAAGCATGGTTGCGTCGGCGGTGGCAGGAACCAGCTGGAAGCCGAAGGCGTAGCGCAGGGTTTCGTCGAAGGCGGCGTCGCCGTTCAAGTTCTGACGGTCCAGCATCGTGATCGGAACGGCTTGCTCGTCGCTGCCGCCTTTGCCCGCAAGTGGGCCGCCCTGGTGCAGATCGATTGCCCAGGGACCGTCGGCCTGCGCCACCTTCTTGCCCGTCTTCGCTTGGTCGCTGGGTGACGCATCCGGATTTTCAGACAGCGTGATGTGGTCGACGGTGACCAAGAGCTTGCTGAACTTCACTTCCCAGCCGTCCGCAAACGCCGCGTCGTCGGCGGTGGCCGGCGGAAAGCCGTAACCACCCAGCGCCAGCACCTCGCCGGAAGCGGTGAACTCCACCTTGCCGCCGCTGGAATTGCTGTCCGAGCCACTGCACGCGCTCTGCGCGAGCCCCGAGAGTATCGCGATCGAAACCAATGCCTTCGTATTCATCCTCAGCCTCTTTTCCTTGTCTGTTTGCCAATGAGTCATTGCCCGGCCCCCCGAAAGCTGAACGCGTACACGCCGAAGCTCGCCGTCAGCCCTTTGAACAGCGCACCGCCGGCGCCCGAGCTGGTGTCGGGGATCTCGTAGGTCCCGGGAGCGTTGGAGACCTCGCTCGTCTTGGCGAAGTCGACCGCGGCGAACATGGGCCGCGGATCGATCTGCAGCGCCAAGGTGCCCCCCGGCTTGGGCGTGACGTCCACCAAGATGGGTGTGACGATGCGCTGGTGGCAGATCGGGTTCGCGCCCGGCATAGCGGTGTTGCTGACCTGCGGCTTACGATTCGCTCCAATGCTCACCACGGCCGTGAACGGGTACGACGCGCCGCCTTGTGAAGCGTTGCCCTCGACCTCGAGGATGTGCGTCGCATCGTCGCTGGCGTTCACGTCGCCGCCGACCAGCCAGACTTCGGCGGTGCGCGCCGTGGTGGCGGTGCCTTCGCCGCGGCTGGGAAACGCGACCGGCTCGGGCGAGAGCAAATCTACGTCTACCCCTCCGAACAGCTCCGCCACGTAGATTCCCGGAGAAATGCAAGGTTCGGCAGCGGCGCCGGAGGCCGGCACGGTTTGGTTCAAATAGACCGCGCCGACGTGGAGCCGGGCCTTCGTGAGCGTTACGTCTGCGCCGGCTCCGGTCCTGAACGACAGCGGCCCACCGGTGGAGTCGCTAGGTCCGGATGCTTCACCCGAGAAAGTGACGAGCGCGCTGCCCGTCGTTCCACCACAACCGTACACGAATCCCAGCACCGCAAGTAGGCTTTTCATCGCACGTCTCCGTAGTTGAGCGTGACCGACAGCATCAGCGAGCGTGGCGGCCCGGCAGAAAAGTGTCGCACCGGCACGAGCGTCGGAAACGACTGGCTGTGGAAGTCGGAAGCGTAGTTGTACTCGCCAAGCCGGTAGCGCGCGTCGAGCAGGTTTTGCGCGGCGAGCGCGACGTCGACGAACCTCCAACCCACGCTCAAACTGCTGTCGAGCGTGAAGATCCGATCGGAGCGATCGCCGTAAGGCAAAGGGCGCGGCCCCACGTACGTGACGCCCGTGCCGAACGCTGCCCTCAGCGGCTTGCCACCGAGACGCGCGGCGAACCAAGGCAGGTTCCCAAACAAGGCGCCGTCACCGCGCACGACGACATCGGGCACGTACGGAATGAGGAGATGCGTGTCGTCGAACGTGGCTTTGACGTAGGTAAAATTGCTAGAAATGTCGTAAAAGCCGCCGGTTACGCGCAGCGAATTGGCCGAGCCGAGCCGCGTGGTGGACCCGCCCAATAGATTGCGTCCAACGGTCTGAGAAAAGATCAGGTCACGATCGACGGTTGTCTGAAAGAGCGCCGAGCGCGCCCCAAGCTCGATGCCGTTGGCTAGTGTGTGCTGGAAGGTGATGCCGCCCTCGTAGGCCTTGATGCTCGCAAATGGCGTCTTGGCATCCTGGGCCACGTAGCTCGGGTCGATCGAGCGGACGCCCTTGCCCGCGCTGAGCGATGCGCTAACGCCGTAAAACGGTCCAACGATCAGCGAAGCGCGTGGCATGAACGCGCTGCCCACGGTCGTGACGTGCTGGTTGGGCTCGCGGTAGGCGCCGAAGTTCTGCTGCGAGAGGCAGGATTGATCACCGGGAGGATTACTCTGCGACGGGTGCTCGACCGACTGTACGGCGCACAGGTTGTCGACGTTGTAGGTGAACAAGTCGCCGCGCACGCCGCCGCGCAACGAAAGCTGGCGCAGCAAGCGCAGATTGGCGTCCGCGTACAGGCCGACGTCACCCAGCGTCGAATCGAGGTTCGTATCCAGATGATACGGGTGCCCGGTCGAAGCCTCGAGCCGCTGCTCGGTCGAGGACACGAAGTCGCCGCGCGCGTAGTAGCCGATCTCCAGCTCTTGGGGTCTTTTCCCGACTAGCTCGCGAAACCGCGCGCTGCCCCGCAGGCCCGCCGTTTTGGCCAGGTTGTTCAGATCGAGCAGATCACCGCGTTGCCCATGCGGTGACTGGAGCGGCTCCTGCACGTCGAGCAGAAAGCCGGTGAAATTCTCGCGCAGCCTGAGTGCGCTGATGCTCACGAACGCCAGGTTCTGCGCCACCAGCTGCCCGTGGTGGCTTTGGATTTCAGCCACCAGCGAGTAGCGGGACGTGTCCTCGCCTTGCAGCGGATCGTAGGTGTCGAAGAAGCCCACGCGCTTCGCTTGGAGGTCGTCCTCGCGCAGCACGCCCGCGGTGTGAAAGCTGGCGGTGTAGGCGTTGGCCGCGACGCGGTAGCGCGTGTCGCTCGTGACCTTTTCGTACTGCAGCATCAGCGTGCCGCGCTTGCCGTCGCGGTTCTGCCCGAAGCCGTCGGTTTGGTACAACTCGCCGGCCGCGAACGTGCCGGGCGAGCCGTCTGGTGGGCCATAGGTCAACAACTCGCGATAGGTGCCGAAGCTGCCGGCCGAAAACTTCGCGCTCATGCCGCGTCGGGCCAGCTCCAAGTGGTAGTCGGCAGAGCCGGCGACGGCGTAGTTACCCTGCCGCGGATCGAACGGCCCCTCGACCACGCGCAGCGACTCGATCAGCTCGGGAATGATGAAATGGGTGTCTGCATAGCCGTTGCCGTGCAGGTTGCCGCTCTCGTTGATCGGCGCTCCGTCCAGCGTAAATTCGATGTCTTGTCCCTCGCGAGCGTCGAAGCCTCGTAGGAACACTTGCTCGGCATGAGCTTCGCCGCCTTCATTGGTCAGCAAGATCCCGGGCGCGAGCTTCAGCACATCGGCCGCGCTGTGGCGGGGGACCGCGGCCAGCCCACCCACGGTGAGCTGGTAGTCCGAGGCGCCGCGGCTCGGCGGTTTCACACGGCCCAGGACGATGACTTCATTCGGCGGCTGGGCGGTCGGTGATGATTGGGCGCGGCTCGCGGCTGGAGGTGGCGGCAGCGCGGCGGCCGTTGCAGCTGCCGCGACAGCGGGCGTAGGCGCTGCAACGGCCGGAGCGACCGCGGGTGCGGGCGGCGGTGCCGCGGCGGTGTTGGGTGGCGGCGACACGAAGCTAAAAGGCACTCGGATGCGGCTCTCGATGGCGTGCTCTCCCCGCCTGGCGGGCGAGAATTTCCATTGTTTTACGGCCGCAATGGCTGCCTGATCGAAGGCGTCCCCCGCGCTCTCCGCGACGACCGCATCGCTCACTGCGCCATCGGCGGCGACGGTCACGAACAACGTGACCGTGCCTTCTTGGCGAGCTGCGAGGGCCGCCGGGGGATAGACGGCATCAACCCGCTCCACGACCTCGGGCGGCGTGATCGCCGGGGCAGGTGGCGGTTCTTGAGCGCCCGCTCCAACGACGATGAAACAAATGAGCATGAGAGCGGCCCAAGCGAGCCACAGAGGAGATGGCTTCATGCGATGCTCCGAAACACCGTCAGCAAGG